>Ga0206102_1000275_pt1 | contig 17534 bp, 18 predicted proteins | sample 1B1Ametagenome_FD_148645 | JGI IMG/M metagenome (GOLD analysis project Ga0206102, IMG submission 148645) | Enriched microbial communities from leaf-cutter ant dump, University of Wisconsin, Madison, United States - 1B1A | ecosystem: Environmental > Terrestrial > Nest > Insects nest > Nest dump... | reverse complement strand
TTCATGCCCTGGCCGTGGAACGGCACGATCGCATGCGCCGCGTCGCCGATCAGCAGGGCGCGGTCGTCCAGATGCCAGCGCTCAAGGTACAGCGTGGACAGCGTGCCGACCGGGTTGTGGTCGAAATCCTCGGCGAACCGCGGCATCAGCGGCAGCAGGCCGGGAAATTGTTCCGTGAAGAATGCGGTTGCCGCCGCCGCATCGGACAGGGTGGCGAAGCTTGGTGCGGCACCCCGGCTGGGCAGGAACAAGGTGACGGTGAAACTGCGCTCGGTGTTCGGCAGCGCGATGCACATGTAGCTGCCGTGCGGCCAGATGTGCAGCGCGTTCGGCTCCAGCGCGAAGCCGTCGCGACCATCAGCGGCTTGCAGCACGGCGGCGGGCAGGTCGCTGGCGGGAGGGATTTCCAGTTCCTTGTAACCGTGATCCAGCGGTTCGACCCGCTCGCCCAGCGGCGTATGCGCGGTCATCGCGGCGCGCAGGGCCGAGCCGGCACCGTCGGCGCCGATCAGCAGGCCGGCCGACCGTTCGCGCTCCACGCCGTCGGCGTCCGCCAACCGGATGCGTCGCCGGTCGAAATCGACGACGGTCAGCGCTTGGCCGAAGTGGAACTTCGCGCCGGCCGCTTCGGCCGCATCCAGCAGCAGCATGTTCAGCGCGCCGCGGGACACCGACCAGATCACTTCGCTGTCGTCGATGCCGTAACGCTGCAGGCTGTGCTGGCCATCGCGATCGTGCACCATGCGCCCGCGCATCATCACCGCGCGTTGCAGCACGTCGTCGGCCAGTCCGGTGCTGCGCAAGGCATGCAGGCCGCGTTCGGCCAATGCCAGGTTGATCGAGCGGCCCCCGGCGAAGCCGGCGTGGCGTGGATCGGGCCGTTTCTCGAACACGTCGACCGCAAACCCGCGCTGCGCCAGTTGCTGCGCCAGCAGCGCGCCGACCAGGCCGCCGCCGATGAGGGTGATGGGGTGTTGCGACATGCTGCGATCCGTGGCGGGAATCCGCCCACTGTTCCGCAAGCGCGGCCAGACTGCAATGCCGTGACGGTCGACGCCGCCCGCATCGCTCGCTGGCGGAATGGCGCGGCGCTCAGAAGCTCATGAAATAGCCGCCGTTCACCGGCAGGTTGGCACCGGTGATGTAGCCGGCGTCGTCGGCGGCCAGGAAGCACACGGCGCGGGCGATGTCGGCGGGCGAACCGAGCCGGCCCACCGGGATGCCGGCGATGATCTGCGCCCGCACCTCTTCGGCGACGGCGGCCACCATCGGCGTATCGCAATAGCCCGGCGATACCGTGTTGACGGTGATGCCCTTGCGCGCCGTTTCGCGCGCCAGCGCCATGCTGAAGCCGTGTACACCGGCTTTCGCGGCCGAGTAATTGGTCTGTCCGAACTGGCCGGTCTGGCCGTTGACCGAGCTGATGTTGACGATGCGGCCGAAGCCGCGCGCGGTCATGCCCTCGATCGTGTGGCGGCACATGTTGAACACGCCGTCGAGATTCACCTGCATCAATTCATGCCATTGCTGCGGTGTCATCTTGCGCAGGCTGGCGTCGCGGGTGATGCCGGCGGCGTTGACCAGGACGTCCACGCCACCATGCTGCTGCTCGATGCGGGCGACCAGTTGCTGGCAACTGTCGAAGTCGCTGATGTCGGCCGGCTCGAACGTGACCGTGTCGGCGACGTCCGCCATTTCCTGACGGAAGGCGGCGATGCGCTCGTCGCGCGCGGCCAGGTCGACGGCGATCACCCGCCGGCCCGCCTGCGCCAGCTGGCGGCAGATTTCACTGCCCAGGCCACCGATGCCGCCGGTGACCAGCGCGACGCGTTTGGAGGAGGTCGCTTCGTTCATGGGGTGCTTTCCACACATGATCATGCCGCAGGGCAGCATGAATCATGCTGCAGTTGCGATAGGGGGAATCGGGTGTGCGGCACGCGATGGCGCGCCGCCGCAGGCGACCGGGTCAGCCCGCTTTCTTGCTGCTGCGACCACTGCCATGCTGGGGCGGAACGACCTGCGCGGCGGTGCTCATCAGCCCTTCCTGCATCGCCTTCCACGCGGCCATGTTGCGCTCGGTGAGGTCGTTCAGGGTGTTCCAGGGCGTTTGCCCCATCAGGCTGTTCAACTGGCTGCGGAACTGCGATTGCTGGTCGAGAAAAACCTGCAGACTGCGCTCCAGATAAGGCCCCATGAAGCCTTGCAGCGAATTGCCGTAGAAGCGGATGATCTGGCTGAGCAGTTCGGGCGACAGCATCGGCTGGCCCTTGTCCTCGTGCTCGGAGATGATCTGCAGCAGCACCGAGCGGGTCAGGTCCTCGCCGCTCTTGGCGTCGCGAACCTCGAAATCCTCGTTGTCGAGCACCAACTGGCGGATCTCTTCCAGCGTGATGTAGCTGGAAATCTCCGTGTCGTACAGGCGCCGATTCGGATACTTCTTGATGATGCGTTTGGTTTGTGCCATGCGGGACAAGCTAACAGAAGGTATTGCATTGCACCAGTCGCGAAAGGCTGGTCCATGTTGCACTTGCCGGGCGCAGCAATTGGTGGTTGGTCAATGACCTGCGGCACCGCTGGCGTTGCCGAAAGGCGGCTTGGCGAGCCACAAAAGCGGGATCATCGCCACGAACATCACGGCGCACACCAGATAGACATCGTTGACCGCCAGGGTCAGTGCCTCGCGGCTGATCAACTGCTCGACCACGCCCAGGCCTTGCTGCACGGAAAAGCCGCCGTGCTGCAGTTGCTGCAGAAAGCCGTTCGCCGCCGGTGCGGCCGGCGTGATGTGCTCGGTCAGCACGGCGTGGTGGTAGTCGCCGCGATGCTGCCACAGCGTCACCGTGGCCGCGGTGGACACGCTGGAGCCCAGCGTGCGGCAGAAGTTGGCCAGACCCGAGGCGCTGGCCACCTGGTCCGCGCCCAAACCCGACAGGTACATCTGGTTGAGCGGGATGAAGAAGCACGCGATGCCGATGCCCATCACGAAGCGCGGCAACACCAGGGTGGAGAACGAAGCCGAACTGTCGAAACTGGCGAACCAGAACGAGGTGGCTGCGAACACGATGAACGCGAACGTCACCACCGCGCGCAGCTCCAGTCGCTGGATGTTGGCGCCGATCACCGGCGCCATCAGGAACGCCAGCACGCCCACCGGCGCGCTGGCCAGCCCGGCCCAGGTGGCGGTGTAGCCCAGGGTGATCTGCAGCCACAGCGGAAACACCACGTTGATGCCGAAGAACGCCATCATGCCCAGCGACAGCGCCACCACCGCCACGGTGAAATTGCGGCCCTTGAACAGCGACAGCTCGATCACCGGATGTTTCGCGTACAGCTCCCACACGATCAGGAAGGTCAGGCACACCAGTGCGGTGATGCCCAGCGCCACGATCATCGGCGAGGCAAACCAGTCGTTGTCGTTGCCGTTGTCCAGCATGAACTGCAACGCGCCCACGCCCACCACCAGCAGCACCAGGCCGATCACGTCGATCGGCAACTTGAAGGTTTTCGTTTCGCGCTTGCGCAGCAGCGTCCAGGTGATGATCGCGGCCAGGGCGCCCACCGGCACATTGATGTAGAAGATCCACGGCCATGAGAAATTGTCGGTGAGCCAGCCGCCCAGGATCGGCCCGAAGATCGGCGCCACCACCACGGTCATCGCCCACAGCGCCAGCGCGATGCCCTGTTTCGCCTTCGGATAACTGGCCAGCAGCAGCGACAGCGACAGCGCCACCATCGGGCCCGAACCCGCGCCCTGCATCAGCCGGCAGATCACCAGCATCGGCATGTTGGTGGCCAGACCGCACAGCATCGAGAACACCACGAACAGCAGCACCGATCCCACGAAGGTTTTCACTTCACCGAAGCGGCGCGCCAGCCAGCCGGTGAGCGGCTGCATGATCGCGCTGGCCAGCGCGTACGAGCTGATCGTCCAGGTGCCCTCGCTGGGGCTCACGCCCAGGCTGCCGGCGATGTGCGGCACGGACACGTTGACGATCGTCATGTCCAGCACCTCCATGAAGGTGCTGAAGGCGACGGCGATGGTCAGCAGCACCAGCGCGCCACCCTGCAACGGCTTCAGCGGTGGTGCGCCATCGTTGGATGTGTCGGCCATGCGGTCGGCCCGGCTCAGTGGGTATCGTCGGGAAGGTTGGCGCGGATGACCTGTTCGGCTTCCGCGTCGGCCTTGCTGGCCATCTGCTCATAGACGGTGGTCTGCGCCACAGGCTGATGGGCCGGCGTCGCCGCCAGCACGCGGCTGTCGTCATTCGTGATGTCCACTTCGACCGTGGTGGAAAGGCCGATGCGCAGCGGGTGCTTGTCCAGCTCGGCATTGTCCAGCGAGATGCGCACCGGCACGCGCTGCACCACCTTGATCCAGTTGCCGGTGGCGTTCTGCGCCGGCAGCAGCGAGAACACGCTGCCGGTGCCCGCGCCCAGGCCGACCACCTTGCCGTGGAATGCCGCGTCGCTGCCGTAGGTATCCGATTCGATGGTGGCGCTCTGGCCGATGCGGATGTGGCGCAGCTGGCTTTCCTTGAAGTTGGCCTCGATCCACAGGTCGTGCAGCGGCACCACGGTCATCAGTTGCTGTCCGGGTTGCACGCTGTTGCCAAGCTGCACGCTGCGCTGGGCCACGTAGCCGGACACCGGCGCGTAGATGGCGTTGCGTTGCGCCGCCACCCAGGCGGCGCGGAAGTTGGCGCGTGCCTGCATCACGGCGGGATTCTTCGCCACGTCCGTGCCTTCGATCGCCGCGTGCGCCGCGTCCGCCTGCGCCTGGGCCGCGGTGACGGCGGCGCGGGCCTGCTCCACGCCATCGCGCAGATGCTGCACGATCTCGGGCGATTCGGCGTGCGCGGCCAGCAGGGGCAGGTGGCGCTGCAGGTCGGTCTCGACTTTCTTCAGGTCGATCCGGCGGGCCGCCAGCTGGGCGTCGGCGCTACTGGCCGAGCTGGTTTGCTGGCGCACGCTGCGCACGGCTTGCGCCAGCGCGCTGCGTGCCTGCTGCAGGCGGATTTCCGCGTCGGTGCCGTCCAGCTTCACCAGTACCTGGCCCGCTTCCACCCGCTGGGTGTCGTCGGCCAGGATGGCTACCACGGTGCCTGGCACCTGCGCCGAGATCGCCACCTGGTTGCCACCGACGTAGGCGTTGTCGGTCTTCACTCGCCTGGAAAACACCAGCAGCCACAGCAGGAACCAGGCCAGCGCCGCCAGCACGAAAAGCGTGCCGACGACCAGCAGCGCGCGTCGGCGTTTGCGTGGGTCGGTGGCCGCCATGCCGCTGTCGTCGGCCTGCGGTGTCTTGTCGGACTCAGTGGCGCTCATGATCGGCGGCTCCGGTGGAAGAGGAAGTGGGGGCGGGGAGTGTGCCGGTACGCCGGTAGCCGCCGCCCAAGGCCTTGATCAACGCGAGGTCGGCGCTCAATGCCTGCGATTGCAGTTGCACTGCGGCGTCGCGTTGTTGCAGCAGCTGCGCCTCGGCGGCGAGGCTTTCGCGGGCGTCGCGCACGCCCTGGCGAAGGCGCGCCTGCGCGGTGGCCAGCAGCTGGCGGTCGGCATCCAGCTCACCCTGCTGGGCTTGCCGCCGTGCCGCCAGTTGCTCGGCGTTGAGCGCCTGGGTGGCCACGTCGCGGGCTGCGCCAAGCACGACGCTGTTGTATTGCGCCACCGCGCTGTCGAGCTGTGCCTTGCTCAGGCCGTAGTTGGCCTTGAGGGCACCGCCGTTGAAAATCGGCAGGTGAAGCGCGGGCGTCAGCGCGAACGTGCGGCTGCCCAGCGTGAACAGCTTGTCCATGTCGATGCTGGACAGCCCCGCCATGGCGGAAATGCCGATGTCGGGAAAGAACGCCGCCCGCGCCGCGTCGGTTTTCCGCAGCATCGATTCCACCTGCCAGCGGCTGGCCACGATGTCCGGGCGACGGGCGATCAGGTCAATGCCGGCGTCGGCGGGGATGCCACGTTCGACCGCCGGCAGCGGTCGCGCGTGCAGCTCGGGCAGCTCCGCCGGGGCGATGCCCAGCAACGCGGCCAGCGCCACCTTGCGGATCTGCGCCGAGCCCTCGATCGCCACGCGCATGCCGTGCAGCGCCGCCACGCGTGCATTCGCTTGCTGCGTCTCGTCAGGCAGGTCCACGCCCTGTTTCACGCGCAACGCGATGATCCGCGCCAGCTGCTGTTGCGTGGACAGCATCTGCCTCACCAGCTGCAAGCGGGCCTGATCCGCTTGCCAGCCGAAATAGGTATCCGCCACGGCGTACTGGATCGCCAGCGCGGCGGCGCTGCGCTGTGCCTGGGCGGCATGGGCCTCGTCCAGCGCGGCGTCGACCGTGGCGCGCTTCTTGCCCCACCAGTCGAAGTCGTATTGCAGCTGCAACCCGATGTCGGCCTGGTTGTACCAGGTGAAACCCAGGAATTCGCTGGGGATCAGGCCGTGCTCGCTCATGCGCTGGCGCGCCACCTGCGCGTTGCCATTGATCGACAGCCCCAACTGCGCCGCCGCCAGCCGCACCGATTGCCGGGCGCTCTGCACGCGTGTCTGCGCCAGCGCAATATCCGGCGATTGCCGTACCGCCCGCTCGATGAGCTTGTCCAACTGGGGGTCGTCGTACTTTCGCCACCACTGCGCCGCGGGCCAGCCGGCGCGGGCGGGCGCGTCCAGACCGGCCAGCGGCACGTCGTCGCGCAACACGGGGTGATCCAGTTTCGCCGGTGCCCGCGCGCACGCGGCCAGCGCCAGCACGATCGTCGCGGTCAGCAGCGGCCGGCCGCGGAGCGGGGCATGCTTCATCGGATGTCCTTCATGGATGGGTGTCTGCGCTCAACCGGTCGAGATTGCCGGCCAGTTTGCGCAGCAGGCGGTCGAGATGGCGTTTGTCGGTGGCACTGAAGCCGTCGAACATCGTGTCGACGCGGGGAAACATCGGCGGCAGCATCCTCATCACGAAACGCCGGCCGGCGGCGGTGATGCGGATCACCACGCGGCGGCGATCCTCTTCACTGGCACTGCGGGTGATCAGGCCGCGCTTGACCAGCGCGTTGGCGATGCGCGTCATGTTGGTGGCGCCCTGGGTGGCGAATTCGCACAACTCGCCCGGCGTGGAACTGCCGTCGGGCCGGCTGTACAGGATCATCAGCGTCAGGAATTCGCTGTGGTTGAGCTTGTGCGGCTTCAGCTTGAAAGCCAGTTCCTCGCTCATCCCTTCGCCCACCATCAGCAGCAGCCGGCACAACCGTGCCTCGGTGGCCGGCATGGCGGGAATGATCTGGCTGACGCGGCCGATGCCTTCGTCCATCAGATCGATGCATGTCGTCAGTCTTGCCATTTCATCAGCGGATATTTCATCGATGAAGTAAACATAACAAGCCGTGACGAAGCCGTGCAAGCGCGCCGGTCAGGTGTCCTGCTGTCCGAAGCCGAACAGCCGGCGGGCGTTCGCCGTGGTGGCCGCTGCGATGTCAGCCTCCGGCTCGTCACGCAATCCGGCGATGCAGCGCAGAACGTCCGCTACCCGCGCCGGCTCGTTGCGCTGCCCGCGGTGCGCGGCGTCGGGTTGATCGGGGGCGTCGCTTTCCAGCAACAGGAAGTCCAGTGGCATGTGGCTGACGATGCGGCGCAATCGCCGCGCGCGTTCGTAGGTCGCCGGGCCGCCGATGCCCAGGCAGAAGCCGATGTCCCACAGGTGTCGCGCCTGCTGCTCGCTGCCCGAGAAACTGTGCACCACACCGCGCAGGCCCGGGGTGCGGCGCAGGGTGAGGATCGTTTCCTCCAGCGCGCCGCGCGCGTGCACGATGACCGGCAGGCCGTGCTCGCGCGCCACATCCAGCTGGCGCGTCAGGATGCGTCGCTGCAGGTCGTGATCGACGCCTTCGACGTGAAAATCCAGCCCGATTTCCCCCACGGCGACGGCGTGATGGTCGTCAAGCCATGAAGACAATGTGTCCACATGCGTGGGGGCATCCTCTGCGAGAAACATGGGATGCAGGCCGTACGCGGGATGGGTTTGCGGGTAGTTGCCGCACAGCTCGCGGACAGATGCCCAACTGCTTCTGTCGGTGGCCGGTATCACGACATGGGCAATGCCGGCTTCGGTTGCGCGCGCCATCACCACATCGAGATCCGGGCGGAACCTGCTGTCATCCAGATGTGCGTGGCTGTCCACAATGTTGATCATGGCTTCATCCCGGAAGGGCTCGAACTGCGAAGGCAATGTGAAAACCGGGCGAAGGCGAAAGCTAGGCCCGATTCAGTTGTTTCAATGTTCAATGGAAACACGGTTATGGCGGCGCATGCGCGCCCACGCGGATCGTCGTTCAGGACAACCGTTCGAGAACAACCGTTGAAAACAGAGGAGAGGGTCCGATGAAAAGCTTGACGATCAATGCACTGGCTGTCGCCCTGACGGCGGCGTTGTCGCTGGGGCTGTCCGCTTGCAATCGCAATGCCGACGCGGTGACGTCGGCCGATGGAAGTGCGGCTCCCGGTGCGGCGGCGGAGGCGGCCCAGGCGGACGCCGATCACTATGCAAAGGTGGTGAGCGTCGACCCGGTGCGCCAGACCGTCAACAACCCGAGGCAGGTATGCAAGGACGAAGTGGTCACCCACACCACGCCGCCCAAGGACGAGCATCGCATCGCGGGCACCGCGATCGGTGCCGTGGCCGGTGGCCTGCTGGGCAATCAGATCGGTGGTGGCAAGGGCAAGACGCTGGCCACGGTGGCCGGCGCGGTGGGCGGCGGCTATGCCGGCAACCGCATCCAGGCCAGCCGTCAGCATGCCAACACCACGTCCACCGTGGAGCGGCACTGCGACACCGTCAACGACACCAGCACCAAGCTGGTGGGCTATGACGTGCGCTACGAATACAAGGGTGTCACCCGCACCGTCCGCATGGATCACGATCCCGGCGATCGCGTGAAGGTGGAGGAGGGCGTGACGGCGGTTTCCGACGCCCGCTGAGCCGATCGAGATCATCGGTCGAAGGGCTTTTCCCCGAGGAGTGATCGACATGAATGCACCATCGAGCAAACTGGCGCTGCTTGTGGCCATGGCTGGAGGCCTTGCGCTGGCCGGCTGCGCAACCCCGTACAACAACGGCGGCAATTACGGCTATCAGGGCCAGTCGGGCAGAAGCGCGCGCTGCAATACGTGCGGCGTGGTGCAGGAAGTGCAACAGGTCTACACCCAAGGCAACAGCAGCGGTGGCACGCTGGGTGCCGTGATCGGCGCGGTTGCTGGCGGCGTGCTGGGCAACCAGGTGGGCAAGGGTGACGGACGCAAGGCCGCAACGGTGGCCGGCGCGGTGGCCGGTGGCGTCGTCGGCAACCAGGTCGGCAAGCGCAGTGGAAGCGGCGACGTCGCCTATCGTGTCGTGGTCCGGCTGGACAACGGCCAGTACGCCACTGTCACCCAGCGGGAAAACCCGGACGTGCGCAACGGCGACTACGTGCAGGTGCGTGGCGACCGCGTCTATCGCCTGTAGTCGTTACATATGGACGTCCAGACGTCTGGACGTCCAAAAAAAACAAAAGGCCCTCGTTCGAGGGCCTTTTGTTTTGTAGCGGCTTGTGGTGTCAGTTGACCGCGTAGAAGCGATGTTCGCCGATGGTTGTGCCGGCACGATTGATGGACCATGTCGGGGTGATCGCGACGGTGGCGAAATGGTCGGCACGTGGCACCAGCATCTTGCGTTCGGCAATGGGCAGTTGCCAGTTCTGGATCGAGCGACCGGCGATCTGCCATGCCTTGTGGAAGGCTTCCAGGTTGGTGATGTCGAACGAGCCGGGGGTGGTGGTGGTGGCGAACTGGTGAGGCGCCGTGACGACCTTGCATACGGTGTCGCCCCAGCGTCCGCGTTCGCGTCGGCGCATGGCGACTTCGGCAACGGCCAGCTGGCCGAGGGTCGGTTCGCTGCGTGCTTCCAGATACACCGTGGTCGCCAGGCAGGCCTGGTCCGCGACGGGTTGCGGCAGCAGGCTGGTGAGCCACAACAGCATGGAAAGTTTCATGGATCTGCCTCCAACGTGCTGTACGCGCAGCCGTGCAGGCCTGACGCGCCGTTGCGGTGGACGGGCTGGCAGGCCGTTCCACCTGGATTGATCGCCAACCGGGGTATGCGGTTGGACGTTTTGCCACGGACTTGTGGCGGGGTGAGCGGCGGGTTCGTGCCGATCGGTGATTGCTGCAATGGCGCTGCGCGTGCCGTGGGGCCGTGTTGCCTGCAACTGCCAGCTGTGGCGTCAGCTGGTTATTCCATCCGGCTTTGCCGGGTCGCGCCGATCCGGATTCTTCCGGTTCGTCGCGTACATCGGCACCCCGTTTTCCGGGTGCCGCGATATTCGATCGGCGGAGCCTAGTGGCGGATTCCGCCAAAGGCAAGTGCCATCGTGTCCCGTTCAGCGGAGCCTCACACTTCGTCGATGCCGGCACGAAACGCGAATGGACGTCTGGACGGCTGCTGTTTCAGTCGGGCCAGCGTTCGCTCAGCGTCATCGGCAATGGCTGGCTGTCGCTGTCCGCCACGATGTTGTCGGTGGCGTCGGCGGCGACTTCATCGCCGAGTACGATCAGTGCCTCGACGATGTTGTCGACGATCACCGTGTCCAGGACGATGCCGATCTCCCGGCCGTCCTTGTGCAAGGTTTCGCCAGGGGCGATGGTTCGCGATGAGGTGACGCTGCACAGATGGCGTTTGCAGCCCCCGCGGAAATGAAGCCGTGCCACGATTTCCTGGCCGGGGTAACAGCCCTTGTCGACGGCAACGGCCTGCAGCCGCTGCAACGACAGCATCGGCGCGACATATCTGTTCAACGCTTCATCGGGCAACCATGGCCAGCCGAGTCTCACTTGCATGAGGTGCCATGACGCGTCGCCGACTGTCGCGGACGGCACGATGCGCAATGCGTGCGAGCCGCAGCCCAGCGATATCGTTTCGCCTTCGATCCGTACATCGTGCAGCGGCTGCGCTTCACCCGTGGCCAGTGCGGCAGGTGATGCGACGCGAAGGGTTACGTGCGACCGGAAGATGAAGCGGTGCAGATCGTCGGCCATGTCCGCCGCCTTGCCGCCGCGCAACAGCAGCAGCAGTCTGTCGTCGGCGATGCGGGCAAGGTGGAACAGGGCGCGTACGCGCCCCTGCGGGTCCAGCCACGCAGCGAACGCCCATCGTCCAACCGCCAGCCCGGTCACCTTGCAGCTGAACTGCGCGTGCGCGAACGCGATGGCGTCAGGGCCTTCGATCAACAGGGTTTCGGCATCGCGTGTGTTGGATGGCATAGGTGCATTGAAGTGTGGGCGTGCGTGGCGGGACACAAGCGTTTTCCGCTGGGCGGGCCGGCGCCAGGTTGTGCTGGTTTTGCGCAAGTATTAACCTTCGCTGGCTAACAAGACGACCATGTCCGAAACCCATTCCCCAGCGCCATCATCACCTGCGTCCGCTCCGGCGGAGGCTGCCGTGCCGGCGACGCCGGGTGCGGACAAGGCCCCGCCAGAACGGCCGGCGCCGGATCCCACCCGCTATGGCGATTGGGAAAAGAACGGGCGCTGCATCGACTTCTGAACTCTCGCTGTGGCGCTCGTCGCTGCGGGGCAGGGCGAGGCGGCACGGACATCAGCGATTCCACACAGGATAGCCGCCATGGCAGACATGCAACGACCGCTCTCTCCCCATATCCAGGTTTACCGATGGCAGGTGCAGATGGTCAGTTCCATCCTGCACCGTGCCACGGGCATTGCCCTGTCCGTCGGCAGTCTGGTCGTGGTGGGAGGATTGCTGGTGCTGGCCGCTGGCGAAGAGCAGTTCGATTGCTTCAGGACCTGCGCTGGCAGCCCGTTGGGGCTGGTGTTGCTGTTCGGCTGGAGCTGGTCGCTGTTCTATCACCTGTGCAACGGCATCCGTCATCTGCTGCAGGACGCGGGCGCCGGCTACGAGATCGTGCAGTTCGTGCGCTCGAGCTGGTTGTCGGTGGCGGGCAGCATCGTGCTGACGGTGTTGCTCTGGGCCTATGTGCTGATGGCCGGAGGTGCGGCATGAACGCGAAGAGCGCTGTCGTGAAGGATCGCCGCCATCCGCTGAAGGCTGCGCGCGGGCTGGGCTCGGCCAAGTATGGGGTGGGCCACTGGTGGACCCAGCGGGTGACCGCCGCGGCGCTGGTCGGGTTGGGCATCTGGTTCGTGATCCTGGTGCTGGGCCTGCTGCATGCCGATTACGCCAGCGCGCGAGCCGCAGTGGCGAAGCCGTGGAATGCGCTGCTGCTGATCGCGTTCGTGCTCACCGTGTTCTGGCACGCCGTGCTGGGCCTGCAGGTGGTGGTGGAAGATTACGTGCACACCCGCTGGAAGGAAGTGGTGTTGCTGGTGGCGATCAAGTTCCTCGCCGTGCTCGGCGCGCTCGCCGGCGTGCTGGCCGTACTGCGCATTGCGCTGACCCCCTGACGACTACGCGAGGCCGCAACTCCATGGAAAGCTACAAGATCCAGCAACACCTTTATGACGTGATCGTGGTCGGCGCCGGCGGCGCGGGCCTGCGCGCCACCTTCGGCCTGGCCGAGAAGGGCCTCAAGGCCGCCTGCATCACCAAGGTCTTTCCCACCCGCTCGCACACGGTGGCGGCGCAGGGCGGCATTTCCGCCGCGCTGGGCAACATGGGCGAGGACGACTGGCGCTTCCATTTCTACGACACCGTCAAGGGTGGCGACTGGCTGGGTGACCAGGACGCGATCGAGTACATGTGCAAGCACGCGCCCGAAGCGGTGATCGAGCTGGAGCACTACGGCGTGCCGTTCTCGCGCACCGAGGAAGGCAAGATCTACCAGCGCCCGTTCGGCGGCATGACCACCCACTATGGCAAGGGCACCGCGCAGCGCACCTGCGCCGCGGCCGACCGCACCGGCCACGCCATCCTGCACACGCTGTACCAGCAGGCGCTGGCGCATGACGCCACGTTCTTCGTCGAGTATTTCGCGATCGACCTGATCTTCGACGAGGAGGGCGTCTGCCGCGGCGTGCTGGCGCTGGACATGAACGAGGGCACGCTGCATTTCTTCCGCGGCCAGGCGGTGGTGCTGGCCACCGGCGGCTACGGCCGCGCCTACTTCAGCGCCACCTCGGCGCACACCTGCACGGGCGACGGCGGCGGCATGGTGCTGCGCGCGGGCCTGGCCTTGCAGGACATGGAGTTCGTGCAGTTCCATCCCACCGGCATCTATGGCGCCGGCTGCCTGATCACCGAAGGCGTGCGCGGCGAGGGCGGCTTCCTCACCAACTCCGCGGGCGAGCGCTTCATGGAGCGCTACGCGCCGAATGCCAAGGACCTGGCCTCGCGCGACGTGGTCAGCCGCGCGATGACCATCGAGATCCGCGAAGGCCGTGGCGTGGGCGAGCACAAGGACCACATCTTCCTCAACCTGATGCACCTCGGCCCCGAGGTGATCCACGAGCGGCTGCCGGGCATCGCCGAATCGGCGCGCATCTTCGCCGGCGTGGACGTCACCAGGGAGCCGATCCCGGTGCTGCCCACCGTGCATTACAACATGGGTGGCATCCCCACCAACTATCATGGCGAAGTGGTGCAGAAACGCGGCGACGACGTGGACGCGATCGTGCCGGGCCTGTTCGCCATCGGCGAGGCGGCCTGCGTCTCGGTGCATGGCGGCAATCGGCTGGGTTCCAACTCCCTGCTGGACCTGGTGGTGTTCGGCCGCGCGGTGGCGCATCGCTGTGCCGAACTGATCGAGCCCGGTGCGCCGCACAAGGATCTGCCCGCCAACGTGCTGGACAAGTCGCTGGCGCGCTTCGACGCGCTGCGCAACGCCAATGGCGGCACGCCCACGGCGCAGATCCGCATGGCCATGCAGCGCACGATGCAGAAGGACGCCGCCGTGTTCCGTACCGGCGAGACGCTGGCCGAAGGCAAGCGGAAGATCTCCGAAGTGTTCGACATGTTCCAGGACGTGAAGGTCAGCGACCGTTCGCTGGTGTGGAACTCCGACCTGATCGAGACGCTGGAGCTCTCCAACCTGCTGGCGCAGGCGGTGGCCACCATGCACTCGGCCGAGCAGCGTCCGGAAAGCCGCGGCGCGCACGCACGCGAGGATTTCCCCGAGCGCGACGATGCCAACTGGATGAAGCACACCCTGGTGTGGGTCGACGAGGCCGGCAAGTCCCGCTTCGATTTCCGCCCGGTGCACATGAACCCGATGACCGACGAGGTCAAGGCCGTGCCGCCGGCGAAACGCGTTTACTGATCCTGCGTTTGCAGGTGGCATCACATCACACGTTGCGCGGCCGGGTCGTGGTTCCCGCCGCCGAACCGAAGGGTCGAGGACATGGGTGAATTCGCGCTACCGAAGAATTCCAAGATTCAGCCGGGCAAGCATTACCCGGCGAAAGATGCGAAGAAGCCACGCACCTTCCGCATCTATCGCTGGTCGCCGGATGACGATCAGAACCCGCGCATCGACACCTACGAGGTCGACCTGGCCGCCTGCGGCCCGATGGTTCTGGACGCGCTGCTGAAGATCAAGAACGAGATCGATCCCACGCTGACCCTGCGCCGCAGCTGCCGCGAAGGCATCTGCGGCAGCTGCGCGATGAACATCGACGGCACCAACACGCTGGCCTGCACCTGTGCCATCGCCGATGCCGGCAAGGGCGGCGACGTGAAGATCTACCCGCTGCCGCACATGCCGGTGGTGAAGGACCTGGTGCCCGATCTCACCCACTTCTACGCGCAGTTCGCCTCGATCAAACCGTGGATCCGCACGCAGAGCGCGGCCCCGGACAAGGAGCGCCTGCAGTCGCCCGAAGAGCGCAAGAAGCTCGACGGCCTGTACGAATGCATCCTCTGCGCCTGCTGCTCCACCAGCTGTCCCAGCTACTGGTGGAACGGCGACAAGTACCTCGGCCCGGCCATCCTGCTGCAGGCCTACCGCTGGATCGTGGACAGCCGCGACGAAGCCACCGGCGAGCGCCTGGATGACCTGGAGGACCCGTTCAAGCTGTACCGCTGCCACACCATCATGAACTGCACGCGCACCTGCCCGAAGGGCCTGAATCCGGCCAAGGCAATCGCCGAGATCAAGAAGCTGATGGTGGAGCGGCGCTCGGCGTAAGCAATCCTCGCCGCGAAGCGGCGGCACTGCATATCCTCTCCCCTGCGGGGAGAGGGCAGGGTGAGGGGCGGGTGCTCGCGGGGAGGATGGATCGAAGAGGCTTTTTCATGATGGATTCCCGCAAGGTTGCCCTCTCTCCTCAATCCTCTCTCCCACAAGGGGACTTCCTAAAGGTCGCCCGCGGGGGAGATGAGGCAAATGCGACGCTTCGCGCCCGTCGCCATGGATAAGGGCCGCCTGCGCTGGCGTGCCCGCCGCGGCACGCGCGAGCTGGACGCCCTGCTCGGCGGCTGGCTGGAGCAGCGTTTCGACAGCGCCACCTCGGAGCAACAACAAGCCTTCGACGAACTGCTCGACGTGCAGGACCCGGACCTGTGGGACTGGGTGATGGGTCACGCCCGTCCCGAGCGACCCGACTGGCAGGCGATCATCGATGACATCCGTGCCCGCCATCGGCTTTGAATACGCACCATCGCGATGGTTGCGACGCTGCCTGCTCCTGGTCGCGGCGCTGGCGGTGCTGGCCGTGGCGCTTTCGGGTCTGCGTACCGGCGTGAAGTTCGTGCTGATCATGATCGTGGTGACCGCGGTCTGGCAGAACCTGCGGCGTGCGACGCGGTCGCCGCTGGCGGCGGCGGGATGGGATGCCGAAGGCGGCTGGACTTTGCGCACCGCCGACCACGAAGACATCGCCGCCACGCTGGTGACGTTCCGCGTACTCGGCGGCTTCATCCTGCTGCGTTTGCGGACGGCGGAGCGGGGCATGCAGGTCCTGCTGCTGGCACCGGACAACAGCGACCGCGACATTCGCCGTCGGCTGCGCATGCGCCTGGCGACGGTGCAACCCGGCGAGGCGTTGCCGCGAATCTGACTGGTGCGCAACGTGTCGCGGCTCCCCGGCTGCGCCCACCCTGCCGCCGCTGCCCGCCATGCGCTAACGTATACCGCTCCGGCGGCCGCCCGTATCGGCTTTCCCCGCCGCTCCCACCCGTCAGGTTGCCATGTTCCGACCGCTCGAACTCTTCATCGGCCTGCGCTACACGCGCGCCAAGCGACGCAACCAGTTCATCTCCTTCATCTCCACCGTGTCGATCGTTTGCATCGCGATCAGCGTGATCGCGTTGATCACCGTGATGTCGGTGATGAACGGCTTCGACTACCAGATGCGTGCACGCATCCTGGGCGCGATCTCGCACGCCACCGTGTCCGGCGTGGGCCAGAGTCTGGACGACTGGCCGCGCGCGCTGAAAGTCGCCACCGCCAACCCGCACGTGCTGGGCGCCGCACCTTACGTGGAAAGCGAGGCGATGCTGCTGGCACGGCGTTCCAGCGGTGCGCTGGTGCGCGGCATCGATCCGGCGCTGGAACCTGGCGTGGTCGACATCGACCGGCACATGGTGGAGGGATCACTCGACACGCTGAAGCCCGGCAGCTGGAACATCGTGCTGGGCAAGGAGCTGGCGATGACGCTGGGTGTCGGCGTGGGCGACCGCGTGACCATGGCCGTGCCCGAATTGCGCGCCACGCCGATGGGCGGGGTGCCGCGCATGCGCGGCTTTCACGTGGTGGGCGTGTTCGAGCTGGGCATGGAGCAGTTCGACTCCGGCCTGGCCCTGGTCAACATGAGCGACGCGGAAAAGCTCAACAGCCTGAGCGGCCCCAGCGGCATCCGGCTGCGGCTGGACAACCTGTTCAACGCCCGCCCGGTGGCGCGCGAGCTGGCCGAGCAGCTCGGGCAGGTCTACCGCGTGCAGACCTGGATGGACACCAACGCCAACCTGTTCGCCGCGTTGTCGATGGAAAAGATGGTGATGTTCGTGATCCTGTCGCTGATCATCCTGGTGGCGGTGATCAACCTGATCTCGATGCTGATGATGCTGGTCACCGACAAGCAGGCCGACATCGCCATCTTGCGCACGCTGGGCGCCACGCCGCGCAGCATCATGGGCATGTTCATGGTGCAGGGCGTGCTGGTGGGTTTCGTGGGCATCGGCTTCGGCGTGGGCTTCGGCTCGCTGCTGTCGTGGAAGCTGCCGGGCATCATCAAGTGGATCGAGCACACCTTCCACGTCACCTTCCTCTCGCCCGACGTCTACTACATCAGCGAGGTGCCCAGCCGGCTGGACTGGCACGACGTGGGCTGGACGGCGCTGCTGACCTTCACCTTCTCGCTGCTGGCCACCCTCTACCCCGCGTGGCGCGCCTCGCGCACGCAGCCGGCGCAGGCGCTGCGCTATGAATAAGGCCGCCATGAATCCCGTCACCGAAAACGTGCTGCGCGCCAGCCACGTCGCCAAGACCTACCAGGAGGGCGGCCTGCGCACCGACGTGCTCAGCGACGTCAGCTTCGAGCTCAAGCGCGGCCAGACCATGGCCATCGTGGGCGCATCCGGCTCGGGCAAGAGCACGCTGCTGCACATCATCGG
>Ga0206102_1000266_pt1 | contig 17711 bp, 11 predicted proteins | sample 1B1Ametagenome_FD_148645 | JGI IMG/M metagenome (GOLD analysis project Ga0206102, IMG submission 148645) | Enriched microbial communities from leaf-cutter ant dump, University of Wisconsin, Madison, United States - 1B1A | ecosystem: Environmental > Terrestrial > Nest > Insects nest > Nest dump... | reverse complement strand
TAGAGATAGCCTTACAAATAACAGTAGGACTCTTAATGTCGGGGTATGTTCTTTTAAGCTCTTCCTGAATTGCTCGTGTATGCTGTAAACTACCTGGAGTATAAGCAGGACTATCCGCATCTTTAATCTCAAAATGCTTAACAACGATCTGTTTTATTTTTTGTCTATCTACTCTAATAGAAGCATCACTATGCAATAATTTTTTTAATTTGAATACCAGCTTGTGCAACCTGTCTCCATATGCTATGTCGTCAACAGATGATTTCTCGGAGAGCAGTAATGAATTACCCTTCAAAACTTGTTCTAGATTACTTATAGCTGATTTTAGTTCATTGTCAGAAATATCAATATTATTGTTTTCTAAATTATTGTCTAGCACAGCCAGAAGGTCATCTAAGCGCTGGCTATTAAGATTCGTAAAATTAGCTATTATTTCAGCTATTACCTCGGCTAAGGGTTTATTATCCAGCTTCTTTTGACTCTCTCCGATTGATATATGCCCTTCTTTAGTTATCGTGAAATTGATAGTATATCCATTTCTAGTTTTCGCGGTAAGTAAAGTTTTGCCATCTGTTTGAAGTAAAAGTGCTGGAGATTTTATGTAATGACTAAGTGCTTTTCCACTCACTTCCTGCTTAATAAACCACAAAGGACAACCTTTTCCTTGGAAGATGTTGCTTAATCGGTCTTTAATTTCCTGAATTTCAGCATCAGCTGAATTACAATCGCCATTGTTATTTTCCATAATCTTAATTGTTTTATTATATGTACCTTCCAGTCCAATATTGATTGTCTGTTCTTCAATTTCTTGCTTGTCTTGATCCATACTTTTTGTAATACTGCTTATGTTTATATGTACTATAAATTCGTCGCTATTAGATTCAGATTGTGTAACTGTAATTTCTGGTGCATCATGAAAGCTTTCCATAATGATATTTCTAATTGAATGTTTATTATGTGGCTTTGGTTGTTGATTCATTTTCTCAAATACTGAAGTTAAATGTATTCTTATTTCTTCCTTACTGGATGTCAGCAAAAGTTTGGCAGGAACCATTATCTCCTTCCCGATATTATTGATTGATGCAGAAGGATGCCTTAAAGGAGAATTAGTTAGCTTTATCATAATTTTCTTTCAGTTATAATTGGATTAAGATCATAGAATTACATGAGTCGTAATTAAATCACCGGTATATGGCCATAACACCTTTAATGTAAATCAACAAAATACTTTAGATTAGCAGGTTATTCCACCAAAGCCACCAGTTAATTATTTTTACTGCTAATTTATTAACAACGTTATCGTCGATATTAGTTTTATCTGGAGTATTCTCTGCTTAAATCAAACCTATTTGCAGACCATATGTAAATTAAGTAGTAGGGATTTTAAAAGGGATCATCCAACTCGTCAATAGTGTATTTTGTTGTGTATACCAATTATTATTTTCTAAATAGTTTTAGGTCTCACTATAGGATAATCCCGTAGCTGTAGCCAGATCAGGTGTTATTTCTAAATAGTCTGTGTAAGGGTCAAAGATATTCATTAGTGATTCGCCTTAATGGTTATTCTGAGACTGGATCTTACCCACGTTGCGTGGCTTGGTGCGTACCGCCAGTTATTATTTACATCCTCATCTTACTGTTCTCCTCTTCAAAAACGTATAGGTTAATTGCTCCAATAGCTATATCGGTACCTAGTGGCAAATTGCTAATATAACGCCATGGGAAATAAAAACCCGGTAAGCAAAAAGAGTAAAAATTCGTCAAGGAGACATCAAATGAAAAAACTACTTATCGCTTTAGCCGCTATTGGTTCTGTTAATGCTTTTGCAGCAAACGTAAATATTGAACTACAAAATAATACTGCCTGCCCAGTTTCAGTAAATGGAAATAGTTATAACCCGGGAGAAACGGGACATGCAACCCTTGATTCTGATGGTACTTATGCAGTTACCGAATACTCTTCATTTGATGATGACGCAGTTCATTGTAAAATAGCTGCTGCTACCGTGCTAGTTTCCTTTGCCGGCAATCAGCCTTCTGCCCAAGATGGTGACTCATTCTTTTTAAACGCAATCCAGAGCAGCTCTTTCAGTAATATCAGCAGCCCATTTGGCGGAGTATTAAAGGTTGATGGACAAAGTCAGTCTTTAGGTAACAATCAGGAAGCCAAAATCAAATTATCGGCAAAACAAAGTCACAATGCAGTTTTGACTATTACTGGTAGCGGGGTTATCCCGGCTGGACAAAAACCAAAACCGGTAACTCCAGATTATGTATACCCGAATACAATCCAGGCAACAATCACCAATAATACTTCATGTCCGATGGTGATTATGGGTGGCCCTACAATTGAGACTGGTAAAACTGCAAGAAATGTTACTCTTAGTGCAACTAGCGCCATCCTTGAGAAAATGGATGGGCCAACAGGAAAATGTGCATTATCAACAACTGCAGAAATTTATTATGATCATGCGACAGTAACTCCTGCTAGTGATGGCAAGGTTGAATTAAAGCAGAATATCCTTGAAAATAATGGTTCCTACTTTAAAATTAGTGCCGTATCAGGTAACCAGAGTGGTGCAACTACCTCAAAAACTGCTGGTACATTCCTAAACCACGCATTTAGTGGCGAAGTAGAGAAGAATAACCCTGCAGTAAACATAACTGTAAGTACACATGTTAACCCTGAACCAGCTCCACAAGCAGGAGTATATCCTGAAGGCTACCCTAATTACAAGGCTGGAGACAAAATCAAGGGTGCAGATGGCAGAACTTATGAGTGTAAACCTTTTCCGGCTTCTGGCTGGTGTAACCAGGCACCATCTGTTTATGCTCCTGGTTCAGGTTCAGCCTGGGCAGATGCGTGGACACTCGCTGGTGATAATTCTGTAGGAATAGCCGGAAGTGGACATAGTTTCTGGTAGCCCCTCCTGTGTGATTCATATACATCGTTTTACTTAATTTGTTAAACTTTGGGATTATGGATCACCAAAAGCAAGTCAGATTAAAATTTAGAAACCAAGAATGTCGGCTTAGTTTGCCGGCATTCTGGTATTTATAATTTCTCGTTAGCCTCAATTCACAAAGTACTCCAGAAAGCACATAAAGCCTTTAATAAAATCCAAATGATTTAGCCGGATGTTTGTAAAATTGCGTCAGGTATTTATCAGTACAACTATTGATGATTATAGTAGGTGACGGGTTTTAGGACTTATAAGTGCTGAACAGCTCTGAATATTTTAGGGGTAATCAGGTTTTCTCTGGTTTTATAGAATAAAATCAAATCATCTTCCCAATGCCCAAAGATGCTCCGGTTATTAATGGATTCATTCCTTTCCTTGATTGAAGGCTTTAAAGCTTCTTTAATATTTCTACGCCTTCTTTTTCTCCCATGCCGGCAAAAAAGCGGGGCATCTACTTTTATATACGAAAAGAAACCTCTTCTTCAAATAAATTATTTACTGCCTCCCCTGACCGGCCAAATGTATAGCTCCTGACTTTTGGCCTTGTGGAAGTCTGTATAGCCCTCAGTAAAATAAATACTCCAGGCATTATTGGAATCATATTCTGTTGATGACCAATACTGAACACTTTGGATATCAGAAAATCCGGCTATGTTTTGCAACCAGCTAACAGGGGTATTATTATTTTGCTTGGCACTGTAGTTAATCAGGCTTTTTAGCTCAATAATGTTTGGTAATCGCCAGTCATCATAGCCACATAAATGATGGCCAACAGCCGCCGCATTAGTATTCATCTGGTCGATCTTATATTGGGCTGTAGCCGGAGTGGAACTGCTACCCCATTTTGCATGCCCAAGTAAACTGGCATTCCGTACCCACATTAATCCTGTAAGCTTGTCAGTTATGCAAGAACCGCTCGCCTCTGCTTCAAATCGGTTGGCTGGCCATTTTGTACCGGTACCGGCATCGGTTTCTGGGCCAGTTTTAGCCAGGTAAGCAATATTATTTGCAGAAGCTGCTTGTATTAATATCAATAATAGTAACTGTGGTATCATCTTTTTCATTTAAATAAACCTTTTTATAGTTTTATCATCGTAAACCTCAACAATTTTTTAAGAGAAGCTGTTTTATTCCAGTCTTCCACCTCGGACGGGCCATACATAGAGATTTCCGCTCATTCCATCAAAATTATATGTGCTGCTAGTCTTATTGGAGTGATAATCTCCATAACTCTGGTTAAATATAACAACCCAGGCTTCTTTACTATCGTAGGCAGTAGATGACCAATATGTGCCTGACTGAACGTTGCTAAATCCCATGTTATCCAACCATGAAAGCTGGGAATAGTTACCATCTAAAGGATGATAATTTAAGAGGCTCATTAATTCGGTAATGGTTGGCAAGCGCCAGTCCGTATAGCCACATATACCTCCTGCTGAATTAAACTCTGCTATTGACTTTTGGGCACTGTTTCCAGCCTTACTACCATCCCAGATACACCCTGAAGGGCAAAGGGAACTGGCATCAGTTAGCCATTCCAAATCAGTCAGATTATCTTTTCTGGAACCGGTACAGGTGTCCTCTCTATCTTTTTCACTCCCATCTTGAAAACGGGGGTCAACGGTACCATCAGCACCCCAGGTAATTCCGGCGTTATTTTTTCCTGTGGAATTGTCCTCTGGTGCAGCAAGGTATATATAAGGGGCACATGCTTTTCCAGCTATATTTGCAAATAATTGTGGTGATGCAAGGCTGTTAATGATTGCTCCATTTGTTGAGGATATGCTTATATTAATTTCCAGATCATTCGGAATATAATGTAGAACGCTATCACTACTATTTTCAATATTACCTGGGTTCCAGTATGAGTAACTACCTGGTACTGCATATGGTGTTATTATAAATGAACAGCTTTTTAATGCGGTTACCCCGCTATTTAATGAGCAGCTTGCAGGAGAGACAGTAACATTGGCTGAAGAATTAACTGTTGTAACTACTGGAGTTATAATACTGCTACCGTTACTGATAGATACGCTAAAGGTGAAAGCATTACCCATTACCACACTCCAATCTGCAATGCCACTTACAGTAATATTTGCAACAGGTGGTGGTCCCGGAGGGGATGGAGCGGGCATTGGGCCTGGGGTTGGCGAAGGAGTTGGAACCGGGGTAGGAGAGGGTACAGGAGTAGGATTTACATTTTGATCTGAAATAGCCTCTTCTGTCACAATTTCCCTACCATTGTCATAAATCATTTCAAAACTGCCTGAAGTTCCCGCCAGGGACGGGTCTTTCATCGTTAGTGTTACAGGTAACATTTCTCCGGGTAGTAATGGAGTATTAGGGTTAAAGCCGGTAATTTCTATATTCGAGTTATTTGATATCAGCTCTTTTAGGGTTAGGGTACTGTCCCCGGTATTGCTAAAGGTAATTTGCTGACTTGGATTATTGCTATTTAAATAAATAGCCGAAGGCAACATGCTGGCTATGCCGGTTCCTGTTGCTACAACTGTCAGTGTAGTTGATGTAGTCGCAATACTCTCGTTTACTATTGTGTTTTTGAGTGTATGTTTTTCGGAGTTATCTATATTTGCTGAAATCAATTGCTGTGTCTGTACTTTAATTGTTTGATGATGGTTATTGTCTAAAGGGGGCGGAATCATTATACTAAAGGTATCGCCCTGTTTCAGACTTGGCAACCCTACTCCAAGATTGCTGCTGATAATTCCCTGATTTGGTAGTGGATTGTTATTTTCATCTAATAGAATTACATTATTGAATGTTCCAGCTTTATCTGATGCTACTACTCCATTTATAAGAATATATTGAGTTCCTGCTATTATTGAGTTATAAAAGCTTAGGCCGATACCATCTGCGTCAGGTAAATTATTATATGAAGCCTGTTGGATACCAATTACCTGACTACTCTTTGCTGAATTAATTAATCTATCCAGCAGGCTATGATTAGATATTACTAATTTGAAACTTCCTGCTATTGTATTGGCAGGAACTAGTATCTTAAGCTTACACTGCCCAAACGCCATGATTGTTTTACACTTTTCTGTACTGGTTTTATCAAGTGTAATTGTGTTCGCCCCACCAATTTGGGTATCCAGACCAAATTGCAGGCCTGCAATTTCATTTGCTCCGGTATTATTTAAGACTACATAACCCTCTCCATTTTTGGGTAGACTGTATATTATTTTGGGAGAAATAATCTTTAACTTACCCAGGTTGCTATTAGGGGCAATACTATTATTTCCTGTACTACCGCCATTGCAACCAATTAATAAGTTACCGGCTAATAAGATAGCTATTTTTGAAAAAGAAGATCTGGTCAATTTAATTACCTCTATTAAATGCAACTTGGGAAGGTATTAAATTATAAATAAAAAATTAAAAAATGAATACCCACCAAAACTGATGGCAATTTACCATCAGTTTTGGTGGGTATTATTTTCATGGAGTATTTTATATAATAACGGCAGCCTAACTGATGTTACAGATAACATTAGCAGGTTTCTGCTTAAAGGGATACAGGGTACCCCCTCTTTTTTACCTGTATCCCTCTTTTTTTATGAGATTTGTTACCCGGTTGATATGTTAGGAATAATGGAATATTAAGTTATGAAACTAAGTGCAAGCAAAATAAAGTCATTTTTTATTTTCTGTCTGATAATCTGGATATATGGATGTAACGGTGGAGGAAATAGCGGAAATGGTAATGAAAGTAACAGCGGAAATAATCTTTCAATTACAGCCATTTCTATTGTCGGCACCGAAACGCAATTAGTAAAAAATACACATACTGAATTGACGGCTACCGCAACTTTGTCAGATGGGACAGTTCAGGATATCACGACGCAAGTAATCTGGAAAAGTTCGGATAGTTCTGTTTTGAGTATTTCTTCTAAAGGAGTTGCGTCGGCGGGTAGCGCTGGTAAAGCAGATGTATCTGCTAGTCTTAATGGCGTAAATTCAAATGCCCTGACTATCAACGTGAATGCATCGACGGCAGTATTAACATCAATTTTAATCAGTGTCGGGGATGATACCCCAGCTAAAGGGACTCTTGTACATGTTGCTGCTGTCGGCGGTTTTTCTGATGGGACAGTTCAGGATATCACGCCCCAGGTAATCTGGAAAAGCTCGGATAATTCCATTTTGAGTATTGCCGGTGATGGGGTTGCTTCTGCCAATAAAGACGGAGCAGCATCGGTATCTGCCAGCTATGATGGAGTAACATCAAACGTTATACCTTTTAACGTACATGCTTCAGCAATAAAATCACTTACTATTAGCGCAGATAACAATAATCCGGCAAAAGGAACAGTAGCACATCTTTCCGCTGTTGGAACTTTTACCGATAATTCTACTCAGGATATCATGACTCAGGTAATCTGGAAAAGTTCGGATAGCTCAGTTATAAATATTGCTGCTAATGGGGATGCATCTGCTGATAATGTTGGAATAGCAGCTGTATCTGCCAGTTTTAATGGTATAAACTCAAATGCATTAGCGGTTAATGTAATTAAACCTGTAGTAACCGGGATATCCATTGTTGGAGGAAATACTATTCGTCCTAACAGTAAATTCCAGCTTTATGTCAAGCAAAATTATTCAGACGGTTCGTTTGTTGATATCACTGATGCCGGTATCTGGAATTCAAATAATAGCGCTGCCATAACAGTGAGCTCATCCGGGTTTCTGACTGCAGTTGCCGGTTCTGGTAGTGCCATTATATCTTTCAATTATAAAGGTGAAATCATAAACCAGAATTTTACAATTTCGCGCTTTTAACATATAGCAGTTTATGTTTACATGTGTTCTAATATCCTAAATTGTTTATAGAAATATTAGATCGTTCCTAAGGATATAGTTTTTTGCCTTTACTATATCCTTCTTTTTTTATTTGCCATACCATCAATTTCAGTGGGTATTTAATTTTCAGTGAGTTAGCCTATAATTTCAGCTTTTATAAAGGTCAAATACTTTTTAAGGATATTAAATGATTAAGCTTCAATGGTCAATTCTGAATGTGCTTGGGTTCACGGTTATTTGCGCTTTAGCTGGATGTAATGGAGGAAGCCCAAGTTCTTCTCAAACCCTTCAATGCAGTTTTTCCAAAGGAGTTAAACAGGGGCAGTGTCCAACTCTTGTAGTAGGAGACACCGGAATGATCGGGGAAATTGACCATAACGGAAATTTATCTGTTCACCATGCAGCAATTAACGGCATCCGCGCTATTAAAACAATAAATCAGGATGGAAGTTATATCACTGTAGGCGATTCCGGAGTAATTAATTATTGTCAGGTGGGTAAGGACTGTATGACTGTAAAAAGTGGAGTTATCCAGACTTTGCATGGTATTGCTTTACATGATGGTAAATATGTGGTTGTGGGGGATGCAGGAACAGTATTAGTTTCTACGGATGGGCTGAATTGGGAGCAGCAACTTAGCAATACTGGTGAAAACCTAAACGCAATTATCTATGCCAGTAATAAATTTATCGCAGTTGGAGAGCAAGGAGCGATACTGGATTCTGATGATGGTAAAACCTGGCATTCTTTATCTCCGCTTACACCAAATTCCTTGCAGGCAATTACTGTTGGAAACGGAGTAATTCTTGCAACGGGTGATAAGGGAACGATACTTAATTCAAGAGATGGTATTAGCTGGCAGTTGCAGCACAATAGTGTTGCAGCTTCGCTTAATGCTATCGTCTATGCTAATGACAGTTTTGTTATAGCCGGAAGTTCAGGGGTTGCTATGATTTCTCAGGATGGGATTAACTGGTCTACTAATTATGATGCCTTATCTGCAAATTACACCGCAATAATTTACGCTAAGGATAAATATATACGGGTTGGAAATGTGGGCAAATCTTTTGGGCAAGTAATGGCAGTTGCATCTTATTCCAGCGATGGAATCAATTGGAATAACTCGGAGTACTTTGTCAATAATAAGGGCTTGAATGCGATTGCGTTTGTTAAAGATAAATTTATTGCTGGTGGTGCAAAAACATCTTCGGCTTTCTTTGACGTTAAAGGTGGTATTTTGCTTGATTCCAGTGATGGAATAGAGTGGAATATTGCAGTTGGTTCAACCGAGTATTTGAAAGCTGTTGTCCGTGGTAATAACGGAAAAGTCGTTGCAGTAGGTTATTTATCCGGTTTGACCAAAACCGGTACTGTTATTAATAGTGGACTAATCTTTATGTCTGATAATAACGGGCAAAGTTGGAAGTCAGTAGATGCTAGCAATACTAATGGTTTAAGGGATATATTCTTTGGAAAAGGAAAATTTGTAGCTGTGGGCAATAAGGGAAAGATCATTTATTCTCAGGATGGGATTAACTGGCTTAATGCTTTTTCCGGGACAAGCAATGATTTATACGCAATTACTTATGCCGAAAGTAAATTTGTAGCTAGTGGCAAGAAGGGAACTATTTTGGTATCTTCCGATGGTCAAACCTGGACTACAGCACAATCAAGTACCGGGAATGGAATATTATCCATGACCTATAATACTGGAATTTTTGTTGCCAGTGGAGAGGTTGGAACAATCATAACCTCTGTAGATGGCTATAGCTGGTCTACACAAACCAGTAATACCAACTATAATTTGGGCGGACTTAGTTATGGTAATGGCAGGTTTCTTTCCTTGGGCATTGGTGGGGCAATTTCTCCCGGTTCAGAATTTATTGATTCTACAGATGGCAATACATGGAACAAAGTGACTACCAATGTTAAATCTCGTGCATTAAATGTTTTGGCATTTGACGGAACCAGCTTTATTGCTGGTGGAGATAATGGCAATATTTTATTGTCTCAGGATGGAAAAATATGGGAAACGCTACCATTATTTAATGGTGTAAGCTTTTCAGGAATTGAGCGTTAAACGGTTATCGTGATATGTTTTTATTATGAGCAGGATTTTTATAAGTAGTTTTATGAAAAGGTAAGATTATGAAGAGTTTGTTAAAATCAATTTTAGTGGCTATTCCAATAGGAATTATCAGTTGTAGCGCAGGAAGTAGTGTAGGCTCTCTTGGTTCGGTAGGAGTAAATTTTAATCCCGGTAGTGCTTTTGCGGTTGGTGAATCAGTTACTGTTACCGCAACTCTGACTGGAGCGTGGAATGGCCGAGATGGGGGCGTTGGTATTGCTGTAGTTAAATTCGTAAGCAAAGAATCAGATATTGCTATTTTTAATCCTGATCAATGTGTTATTAAAGATGCAACAGAATCAAATATTGCAAGTTGTAGTGTTCAATTAAACGGGGCAAGCCCGGGAACTACACAAATTATTGTTTCTGCAACTGCACAAAACACGGGAGCCACAAATATAGCTGTAGAAAGTGTTACTATTACGAATTAGGAAGCGGTTTTTAACGTGTTGTGGTTAGCATATTTGAAAAAAGATGCAATATACTCAAAAGATTGAAGTTCCTGGGGCATTGCCTCGTTCCTTACTTACTATTAGTAAGCCGTGTTACTTGCGCCTACGAAGCTTCTTTATTCCTGATTAAGTATAGTTGTTATTAAACGCCAACTTTGTCGGGTTGGCGTAACAGTTTATTTATTATAAATTAATTATATGCAGTTGAGAGGTGAGATTCTTCCTGCTCAAAAACGGTTTGTGCCCGTCCCAGGATTAATGGGTCAACCTGACCTACCCGTTCAAAATCTTTATTTGCATATGGGATTTTGTGGAGTATATATCTTAATGCATTGAGTCGAGCCCGCTTTTTGCAATCTGATTTAACTACAGTCCAGGGAGCATCGGCAGTATCAGTCGAGAAAAACATTGCTTCTTTTGCTTTAGTATAGCTATCCCATTTGTCAATCGAAGCCAGATCTACCGGGGATAATTTCCATTGCTTTAACGGATGAACCTTACGTTCTTTAAACCGGCGATATTGTTCTTTTTGGCTTACCGAAAACCAGAATTTAACCAGATAAATGCCGCTTCTAGTTAACATTCGTTCAAATTCGGGTGTTTGCCGCATAAATTCATGGTATTCTTCTTCATTGCAATATCCCATAACCCGTTCTACTCCGGCGCGGTTATACCAGGAACGATCAAATAGAACAATCTCTCCCTTAGTTGGCAGGTGTTGGATATAACGCTGGAAATACCATTCTCCTTTTTCTGTTTCTGTCGGTTTTTCCAGTGCCACAACACGGGCTCCCCGTGGATTCAGATTTTCCATAAAGCGTTTAATTGTGCCTCCCTTACCTGCTGCGTCGCGTCCTTCAAACAGGATAACTACTTTTTGCCCGGTTTCTTTTACCCATGCCTGTAATTTTAATAGTTCTACCTGCAGACGATATTTCTGTTTCTCATAGTTTTTACGAGACATCAAATTTTGATAAGGATATTCTCCATTTCTCCAGCCCTTTGATAAGATATCATCCTGATTAATTTTTAATGATTTGCCTACGCTGGATTGCATTAATGTTTTACGTAATGTTTCTGCTTCATCAGGAGATAGGCCGCTTAATAAAGATTCAATTGAAGAAATAACCTCGACTTTATTTTCTGATTTTTTTGCTGTGTTGATAATATCTGTTATCGCCTGTTTATTTACTTCCTGATTTGCTGCAGTTGCCTGCTCTATTTTATATGCTTCAATAGCTTTTTCATCCAGGTCTTGAATTGGATCATTTTTTACAGCTGTTGGGATCCGCGTATTTTTAGTTCTTTTTGTATTTGTCATATTAATTTCCTTCTGTATATAACCTCAATTTTAACATGGATATGCTGTGTGGCGCTATAGGATGGCATTATTTCTTGAGTGTTATTATGTTATTATTATCAAAGTCAGTAAGAATATGAGGCTTTCTGGATTAACCCCAGATCTAATCCATTATTCAAAGTATTTGGGTTTTGAGCGCGAAGCACTGATATAAAAAGTGCCAAAGTGTAATAGAAGTACATGAGAAGCTTTTTGTGAAGTGCGCCAAAGTCCAGAGTTCAAAAATGATGAGTATAAATGGAAAATAAAATAGTTAATAATAAATCTGGGTTTATATTATAATACATAACAAAAAGTTAGATAAACAGGAATAAGGGCTGACCATCATCAAAAATTGATCTGCTTCTTTGGGAAATATTGATTGCAACCCACCTAGGTAAGAAGTAAGCATTTTCATTTGTGAATTTGCCTGACTTATCTGGGGGATATTTACATAATATTATATTTTTGGGAAATAAGATGAAGCGTAAAAACAAGATTCTAATTATAGCCTATGCCGGAGTTATGATAGTAGGGTGCCAGAGCGGTAGTTCAGCAGGACAAAGTAATACTCCATCCTTACCATCACAATATCTTTCGAGTGATAGTTATAGTTGTAGCGCTTTGCCGGTATGTCAAGGCACGAGCCCTGATTATTTAAGCTGTGTATCATCTACGGCATTGGCTAATTGTAACAGCTTACAAAGCCTTAATCAGGGAGGGCTGACCCTAAATGATTCCAGGAATAGTTATGCTGCCGGTTTCTCGCAGGATTTTAGTGCAACCGGGATAATTCCTGGCTGGCAAACTTCCGAGAGCGTAAACCAGACTTTATTTGCTGCGTATACTATAACTTATAATCCGGATCCTAGTGCACCTGTTAATTCTATCGGATATCCTGTTCAGGATCAGGCAATCCAGCAATATGCGGCTTCCCAGGCAAGTTTAAGTACTTGTACTTATTATGTAGATAATAATACCAAAAGTTTTTCTCCATGGGTATCACATTGTAGTGCCTTTGCTGAATGGGCAGTTAGCAGTGTCTTTAATCAGCATATTCCACCATTGCAGCCACGGGGTAATTTGGGGTATGACTGGTGTGGTCTTGCTGATGCAAACTCTCAGGGATTGGCAAGTGGTGAGAATAATTGGGCAAATGTTAAGTCTTCGTCTTTTGCGGCAAGTTATCCGGCAGCTCCTGTTGTAGCGCAGGCTTTAGCCAATGCTGGCTGTGCGGTAGTTGCGAATTTCTATAATTCTAGCGGAGCCGGACATATTGCGGTAATTTTACCAAATACTTGGCAACAGGCGCAAGGTATGCAAGACACCAGTATGCAGCTGGAGAGCCCAAATTATCCATCTAATGTAGCAGTTACTAGTTCTACAAGTTTTCAGCAGTTGTTACAGCTAAATGGGCCGGAAGAAATGCAGGCTGGTTTATATAACTTTGGGCATACGACTGTATTTAACGGGTTTTATACAGAACTGAATCCTCCATTAAATCCCGCTACTGATTCGCAGATTATAAGTAATTTTGCGAGCATTATTTATTATTATAATACGACAACGTGTAGCTATTAAGCGCATGGCTAAAATGTGGCATTTACTTCCTTAATATTAAGGTTTATTTGTAAGGGTAACAAGTAAGCTGCCAGAACGGGCACGTTTTTTATTCATAATGGAACTCAATTATGCTATAATTTGCGTTATAACACGTCAAATTATAGCAATAACCAATCAGGTTATTGTGTCAATTATACTCATACAAATCAAGACTTAATCCAAGATACTCCACATTCAGAATTAATAGTTCATAACGTCACTAATGAATATCTAACGCAGATATCTTACACAATATCGGCATTTGCCTGTGTTTCATTTCCACAACAATTTTGCGGACATAATACCACACAAATACACACCCATACCAAAACGGTGGAAATTGGCGCAAATTTGCTTAATGTTGAATTTTCAGGGGAATTATTACCCTCTGGGATCTATCCACGCCGATTGTTATCCTATTTATGCAAATCAGCTACTTGCACCAGATCAAAGACGGCAACAGTTAAAATAGCTCGAAGCCGCGCCCAATTCTACAAAGATGCCCTGGGCATCAATTACACCCCAAGCAGCAAGGACATGCAAGCAATTAGCGAGCAGTTGCGGGCATTTGTTAGCTGTGAATTATCAATTGCCTATAGTAACCCGAATGATAAAGCCAGAAAGCCACGGGATTCAGTTAAATTTGTCGCCGGTGATCATTCCTGGCTATATGATGATAGCCAGGAATGGCAGGAACAAATCACATTAAGTCCTGATATCTTTGAGCTAATTAAACTAACCGCAGTGCCAATATCGGCAAAGGCTGTAGCTGAATTCACCAATGCACGGGCATTGGATATTTTCAACTATTTGCTGTATCAGAACTATAACCTACATATCAAACAATTAAGTGCAAGCTTTCATATTGAGGAGCTATACCGTTTATTTGGTGGTGATATTAGCAGTATCAATGAATTCCGGCGAGTATTCAATAAAATACTTGCCGATATTAAGCAGATAATACCACTAGATATTACAGCTATCAGCAAACACACTTATATATTGGCTCCTAGTGCTGAATGTATGCTGGTACAGCATAAGCGCAAGCCTACCAATCTAGTCAAAGATCCATTAGCTGCAATTAATGAAGATTACAAAAACAAGCTCAAAAAAACGAATTCAGACCTCAGTGTTGAGGCTGGCTGCGTATACCTTGCCAAGCGTATTCAATCGGGACATGTTCGTAATCCACATGCTTATCTGCGTGATATATTACGCAATCCATCCTGGTACCGCCGTGAACTCGAGGATATGATTCAAATTGTGCATAAGCTCCAATATCAGGAGTATGCAGACCTACCAGAAGAACAACGCAAAATTAATGCACGATTCTTCAAGGATCTAATTAGTCGAACGCACATATTCAGCCTCCCCCCAGGCCTACGCCCACTAATGGAGCAATTAAGGCAACCTGGCTCCAAGATTATTGCCGGGATACCTAATTTTGATTATTGCTGCTATGTTGTGTGGGCGTATATGCACAATCGGTGTACTGAGTTTGGCGAACAATCACCAGAGAATTTAATTGTCAAATTTTTAGCTATTGTCTGTAAATAATTGGGGGTAACTATGAAATATTTTAAGAATGAAGTTGATTTTAGATTTTGGTTTAATCGTTATTTTAATGATGAGATAGCTTATGTAAAAACAACTAATCATCAAGTGGTATTTACTACGCAATTAGCTATAAGTAAACTGGGACTTAAACCAAATATAAATATATTGGAAATTGATACATTTAGTAGTATTAAAGATGAAATTATACAAATAGAAGACAATATGATTGCCACACAGAAAGATGCACTAGTAATAGAAACCTTGAACTTGCATAATGAAGTAGCTGTCTATTGCTGGATTAAGAAGCTAGTAATGATTAAAAATGAGATCTACATCCTGGTAGAGCAGTCTGTTGCAGGTGAGTTGTCAGCAAGGAAACTTTTATTTCCAACATTTAAACCAGCTCGCAATTATGTAAGGTTTGAGGTCACTTTTAGTCAGCAAGAACAGTGTATTTTATATTTCCTAGGGAACAATTTTACTATAGAAGAAATTGCTGATATTTTATGTATAACACCTGGTACAGTAAGAAGCCATGTATATATGAAGATAAAGAGAAAGTTTAACTTGATGGGTTATGAAATATATACTAGGGAAGATATTAAAAGAATCGCCGAACTTTTAGGATATGGGCGAAATATGCCTAGCAAAATAATGAAGAGAATAAAACCAACCTCTAAAATATTATACAGGATTTAAGGATCAATAATGACACCTATTATTTACACTTTTGGAGCTGGGCAATATCTCAATAGCGTATTTGAGAGCCTATCCATGTTATTCGACTTCTCACAAAATGATTCACTTATCTGGTTATTCCGGTTATCCGCATTATTGGGAATAATTATAGTCGTATTGCAGACATTTGCCCAACGTTCGGCTAATGGTGCTGCATCCTCAATTGACTGGATATACTTTGTCCGGTTCATGCTGATCTGGTTTATCTTCATAGTACCACGGTCAGATGTAGAGATTCAGGACATTACAACTAAAGCAACATACAAAGTTAGTAATGTTCCCTGGTCGGTAAGTATTCTGGGATGGTTTACCTCATCGATCGGAATGGGTTTTGTAAATATGTACGAGGTTATCCTGGGCGGCGGAATGAATCCAGTTGAACAGTATAGCCATAATGGTATTGCTTTCGGTTCACGATACTATAATACCCTACCGACTATTGCAAGGTTTACCAGTGCAGGAATGGAAAGAGTTTCACCATTCATTAGTGAGTGTCTGATACCAGCAGTTACTCCATTAAATGCAAAGTGGAGCGGTATCACAAAAGCAGATTTATTTACAACTGCAGATTATGAGGGTGCTATCAGCCGAATGAATGCCAACTTCCTTAAAAATCGTTACGTTTATGTTGGTGATGTTTCAGTAACATGTTATGATCTACGGGAGCAGCTAAAAAGCTTGTTGGTATCCGATAGTGAAGCAGTACTAAACCTTTTATCTATAACGGTTGGATTAGCTAATCTGCAGGTAATTAATGATGTAGATCATGATTATATTGCACAAGCCACTACACAATCAGCAAATTCATTACGCCAGGCAATGATGATTAACGCTATTCAAGCAACAGCACAATCAATGGCAGTATCTAATAATGACCCAGCATTAGCAGATGCATTAACTTCTGCTCAGGTACAGCAGCAGCAAATTACCGCTTGGCGTCAAGGCAGCCAGCAGGCATCTGTTAGTATGCTATGGCTTCATATAGTAGTTGAATGCCTGATTTATGTGTTATTTCCGCTGCTATGCTTTTTGTTTCTTTTACCTGGGGGCTGGAGTGCAATTACCAAATATGTAAAAGTAATGTTTTGGATACAACTTTGGCCCGTGCTATATGCTGCTCTAAACAGTATTATTGCTATTTATGCCACATCAAAGAGCCAGGCACTGGCACAAGTGTATTCTGGCATGTCATTAGATAATTTTTATCAAATATCCGATCTAAATGGTGGGGTTGTAGCTACAGCAGGATACTTAACTATAATGATTCCAGTTATCTCTTGGATGATGGTACAGGGTGTTGAAATGGGGATCTCCAGCCTAGCTGGACAATTCCAGGGTTCAGTCATGAATATGGCTGAAACTGCGGGCAAACAGGAAGCCCTGGGAAGTATGGATATTAACCGGGTAAGTGTCAGAAATACCGATACTGCCGGACAAAATCGGGATGGTTTATTGACTAATACCCATGTAGGTTCAACTGGAAATACAACTGATATTGGAGGTTATCAAACTGTCCAATCCAGGGCAATGGACAACAAGATCATTACTTCGGTTGATTATGCCAAAACAGCCCAGAGCCAGATCTCCAATATGGTGCAGTCAGTTCACCAACGAGCGGGACAGGAAGCGCAGCAATGGAATAAGGTTGCAGAGACCTTTCATAATGCAGCAATTAACAATAGTGGTGGGCATGGCAGTAGCAGCGGTGAAGGAGGAAAACAGGGCGCTGCCTATGATCAATTATCCCAGTTGGCAGCTGATGCAGGTGTTAAGGCTTTTGCAATAGGGAAGATAGGCACACCATTAGGAGGACTTGTTGGCAGTAGCCTCTCAACTGGAATGGAAGTTAGTGGCAATATGCAAACTAAAGCAGTTCAAGATTATAAGCAAGCCCTAGATAAATTTACTGACTATGCTAATAAGCACAATATATCAACAGATAATGTTGTCAGTGATGGGTTCAGATCAGCCCAGGGACTTGCCCAAAACTCATCCCAAACAGTTAGTGATGCTCTAAGCGTTAGTAGAGCACAGACAACTCTCAATTCAATGGGTGATACCGTTAAAGTTAACGGAGATAATGCCTTTGTTCAGGATCTAATGGCACAAGG
>Ga0206102_1000264_pt1 | contig 17767 bp, 3 predicted proteins | sample 1B1Ametagenome_FD_148645 | JGI IMG/M metagenome (GOLD analysis project Ga0206102, IMG submission 148645) | Enriched microbial communities from leaf-cutter ant dump, University of Wisconsin, Madison, United States - 1B1A | ecosystem: Environmental > Terrestrial > Nest > Insects nest > Nest dump... | reverse complement strand
TGGGATTACTCCTTTACGCTTTCGCGTTCGGTTGATAAAGATTCGCACCTCTATCAAACCGGGTAATCCCACCTCTTGGCAAGACCTGCTGTCAGATCAAATATGAACTACTACAGATAATAGCGTTGTTCTGCTTTAACGGGTGGAATATTGCCGATTGATCCAAGCAGCTCTAATGGTTAAACCAGAACACCCACTCCAGGGTTGCCGGTTCCACAGCGGCTCTGGAATTTCCACGGAGCTCTCCGATGAATCAGCTCTGCTTTATAAAGGTCGTTAATCGTCTCTGCCAATGGCATCTCCGGTACTTCCTACGAAAGGCAGGATGCCCATTCATCCAGCTGTTCAGTATAACTTGACGAAACATATTGCGATCCCCGGTTGCCGTGATGGATCAATTCTGTTGGTTTATCCGGTTTCCGATCATGTAGAACCTGTTGTTCCAGTGCATCCATAACCGAATCCGTCGTCATTTGATGCTTACTCGCCAACTAACGATTCGTTTGGCATAAGCACCGATGACAAAGGCGACATATAACCATCCCTGCCAGGTGGAAACATGGGTGAAGTCTGCCACCCACAGCTGATCCGGGCGGCTGGCAGAAAACTGGCGTAGAATCAGGTCTTAGGGATATGGCCTTGATTGATCCGGCATCGTAGTGCGCAACCGCTTGCCATGACGACGTACGCCTTCAATCTCCAGACCCCGCATCAAGCGTTTGACTACGGAGCGAGCGAGATATTGGCTTTGCCGGTTCATTTGTCGCTAGATCTTACGTGCATCATAAATCTGAAATTCTGCTTCCATATCCGGTAAATATTGACCTTGTGCCACTCCGGCAGCTGCGTAATTCCGGCTGACGACAGCGTACTGCATATTTTTGACAAGCAGACGGAATAACCTGCAAGACTTTGCAGATCGGCTCGACCCCATACAGCTTCAGCTTCCGGTGTTGGTCGATGTAGGTATTTATTTCTTCAGTTCGCGGTCGAGCGCCGCCTGGGCGAAAAAAGCGCTGGCCGACTTCAGAATCTCGTTGGCGCGGCACAACTTCTTGATCTCACACTCCAGGGCTTTGATACGTGCCACCTTCATCAGTATTAAGGCCTAGACAGATTCCCTAGTGATCTCTGCCCGCTTGGCCCAGTCCAGCAATGTGGAGGCATACAGTCAATTTGGGCGTGATCGATTCAATCGCTGCGCAGCGAAGAATATTCCTGACGATGTTCCTGCATCAACCAGATTGCTTATTCTTTTACTTCTGGGGAAAACTGATTTTGTTTCTTCATGGTTCCATTCTCTCAAAGGTTGGGCCTCCTCAAAACTCGGGGTAATTCACAGCATAATTCTCCTGTTTACAGCAATGTTCGATCAATGTTCGTAGCTCTGCTGCATAAGCATCTGCCAGTTTCTGGATCGTTGCTTCAGCATACATCTCACTGCTGAAAGTCCAGTTCAGATTGAGTTCGCCGTTATATACCTGACCATTAATCGTCAACCAGTTACCCAAAGGTGCTTTCGGATCTCGTCCTATCCCACTTGACTCACCGGAAGGATTGAATAATCCTTCCTCAGCGTCAAAACTATTATCAAATTGGCCCAAATAGTTAAAGGTAATCCGCGGAATTGGTAGTTCCCTCAGCTGTTGTTGGATTATTTCATCACTCAGATAGCGCAGTACACCAAAGCCAATGCCCTTGTTTGGGACTACTCGTAATTGTTCTTTAATAGTCTGTATCGATGTATCTAATGATTCCGTCGAACTCAACCTGACCGGGTACATGCTAGTAAACCAGCCTACTGTACGGGTCAGATCGATATCTTCGAACAGATCTTCTCGACCATGACCTTCCAGCTGGATCAGTACAGAGGATTGCTGAGTCCAGCGGGCAATTACTCGTGCCAAAGCTGTCAGCAACAGGTCATTGATCTGGGTATGATAAGCAACAGGAGCTTCTTTGAGTAAACGCTCCGTCCATACTTTATCCAGATGGGTCGTAATACTCTGAGCAAATTTATTCTGTAGACTGCCTTCCGGGTTATCCCGAAGCAGGTTTTCTTGAACTTCTGCAAGCTCTTTTTGCCAGTAACCCAGTTCCTGTTGCAGCGCTTCACTCTGTACATACTGTTGCAACCGCTCAGACCATGTTTGTACAGAACTGGCCTTAGCTTGAAGAGAAATAGGTTGGTTATCGAGCAATTGACGACAGGCAGTTTGCAGATCTTCCAGCAGAATCCGCCACGACACTCCGTCTACTACCAGATGGTGAATGACCAGCAGCAGCCGTTGTTCACCATCTGGCAGATCAACCAGTACAGCACGCAGTAAAGGCCCTCGTTCTAGATCCAGACTACGCTGCGTTTCATTACACAATACTTCCAGCTCTTCGGCTCCGGATACCGAGGTATGCCAGAGCAGGTCCTTGTTGGCCTGCTCCGGTGCCAGGAATATTGCCTGCCATCCCCGACCTTTTTCTTCGCTGAAACTGAGTCGCAGGGCATCATGGTGATATAGCAGGTATTCCATCGCTGCCTGCAGCACACTTGCCTGTAGAGGTTTAGATAGTTTCAGCAGTGCTGATAGATTCCACTGGTGACGTTGTGGAATCATTTCTTCAAAGAACCACTGTTGAATTGGGGTTAACTGCAGAGAACCTTTTACCGGCCCCTGGTCTATCCGCGTTGCTTCTTTGTCAATTTCTCTGGCTACGATTGAAAGACTGGCTAGAGTCTGGTATTGGAAAACATCCTTTGGGGCAAAGTAGATACCTCGTTGTCGAGCGCGACTGACCAACTGAATGGAAACAATAGAGTCTCCACCCAGTTCAAAGAAGTTGTCATTGAGTCCAACTTGTTCCACTCCTAGTACCGACTGCCAGACCTCGGCCAGCTGGCGTTCTAATTCCGTTTGCGGTGCCTGATATTCCCGGGTAAAGGAGCTACCATCGACCTTAGGCAGCGCCTTGCGGTCCAACTTTCCGTTGGGAGTTAAGGGTAATTTGTCGAGCAGCACATACTGGTTCGGTATCATGTATTCTGGCAATGCAACTTGCAGCTGAGCCTTTACGTTGGCCCTGAAGGCGTTTTGAACATCCGCATCAACCGCATCATCAACCAGAGCACTGTCACTGGGTACCATATACGCTACCAGCTGCTGACCACCGGTCTCACCCATCTGCTGGGCGATCACCACCGCCTCCTTTACTTCAGCTTGCACGTTGAGCTGTGATTCGATCTCACCCAATTCGATCCTAAAACCTCTGATCTTCACCTGATGATCAAGCCGACCTATGTATTCGATCATACCATCCGGGTAACGCCTTCTCACCAAGTCACCACTGCGATAAAGGCGTTCACCTGGCTGCTCTGCAAATTCATTCGGTACAAAAGTCTCAGCTGTACGCACTGGATTAGCCAGATAACCACGCCCGACACCCGTACCTGCTATATACAACTCCCCTGTGACTTGCCAGGGCATCATGGATAATGCACTATTGAGAATAAACAAACCATTGTTATCCGTAGCCTCTCCAATAGGAAGGTAAGTACCTTGTGTGTCAACTAACTCAACCCTGTGCAGTGCTACGTCATCTGAACATTCTGCAGGCCCATAAGCATTAACCAACTTGATCTCCGGGTAACGTTCCATCCATTGCCGGGCCAACTTCGGAGGCATTGCTTCTCCAGTAGGCAGGAGATATCTCAAATTAGGTACTTCAACGAATGCGCCAGTCAGCATACCGGAGATCAATGCAGGTACGCTTTCCAGGATAGTAATACCTGTCTCGCTTACATACTTCAGTAAAGCATCCGGATCACGAGAAACTTCGTCAGGCACAATCTCAACACGAGCACCGCACAACCCAGCTGTCAGGAACTGCCATACGGAAATGTCAAACACCTGTGAAGCCGTCTGGGCTATTACATCGGATTCTGTTAGTTCCAAATAGGGAATCTTTGATAATTGGTTGTTTAGCATTCCTGCCTGTTCAACCATGACTCCCTTTGGTTCTCCCGTTGAGCCAGAGGTATAAATAACGTAGGCAAGATGTTGTTCAATCACCTTGAGATTGGGGTTGTCGATTCGATCCTGATTCTTTTGTATATCCTCCCAAATCAATATTTTAGGCTGCTTATCTTTAGGCAACAGATTACCAATCTTTTGTGCCAATGACCTGGATTGCTCGTTACAAACCAATACCCGAGTGGCACTCGATTCGATTATTGACACTAACCGTTTAATTGGATGTACCGGATCTAGTGGAAGATAACCAGCTGCAGCCTTGAAAACGCCATTAACCATTCCCAGTAAAGGTAATCCTCGTTCTGCCAGCAATGCAACCGGAGTATCGGGAAGTACGCCTTGAGCAATCAGTTCATGCGCCAGGCGATTGGCTTTTTGATTCAACTGAGAATAAGTCCATTCTTCTTTTTTGCAGCGAGCAACTACCTTTCCACTATGATGTTCTACCTGTTCCTCAAAAAGCGGCGCATAACCATTCCTCAAAGGATAAGCCCTGCTAGCTCTATTTGGTGTATATAAATATGTAGTATCGCTGAGGTTTAATAACGGCAAATTACCTACTGCCTGATTGACATTTTGCATAAAAGTAGCCAAGAGGCAGATAAGCTGCTGGCCCAGCTGTTTTACTATTACATCTGAAAATTGTCGGCGATCATAATGGCATTGCAAACTTAAATGATCTGACACATTTACTGCTAATGTCAGACCATAGTTAGTTTGCTCGTAATTCTGTACTTCTCCGAATACCAAACCTGAGAGGGTATCTTTTTTTAATGCTTCCGAGATCGGGTAGTTCTCAAAAACGATGATATTATCAAACAGAGCGTTTCCACCTTGACCTACCCAGCGCTGTATCTCATACAAAGGCGTATGTTCATGTTCGCGCAGAGCCAGATTCTGTGTCTGTACTCGCTGCAACCAGTCACCCACACTCTCTGCCGGATCAATTCGGCCCACTACCGGCAGCGTATTAATAAATAAACCCAGCTGCTGCTCGATACCCGATACTTCCGCCGGACGACCTGCTACCGTAGCACCAAAAGTAACGCAATCCTGCCCGGTGTAACGTTGTAATAACAGCAGCCAAGCTGCTTGCAATACTGTATTTACTGTAACTTTCTGCTGTCTGGCAAAATTGCTTAAACGACTGGTTTCCCCTGCAGTCAAGGCTTCAGTGTAATCACCCCACACAGCCTCCGTTTCGTTTAACTCAATCGATTGAGTACGTACGGCATTACCTACCACACAGGCCAATAGCGTTGGTTCCTCCAGCTCTGCCAATTGTTCGCGCCAAAAACGTTCACTCTCTACAACATCTCGGCTCTGCAACCATGCCAGATAGTCGCGATAGCTACCTAAGATGATTGCTGGAATCTGGCCCTGATAGCGCTGCAGAACCTCACCCATCAATTGGGAACCACTCCAGCCATCCATCAGAATATGGTGATTGGTATAAATAAAGTGATGTCTGGTATCATCTACTCGGATAGCAGTCAACCTCAACTTTGGTTCTTTCGTGAGATCAAAGCCTTTCTGACGATCATATTGCGCCCAAGCAACCAACTCCTTATCCAGATTTGAATGACCACGCCAATCTAATTCCTGAAATGCTATTTCCTGATGCCTGCGAATTACCTGTACTGGTTCATCTACTTCTTCCCAAATAAATCCTGCGCGCAGGATAGCATGTCGATCCAGTGTAGCTTGCCAAGCTTTACAAAAACGCTCTATATCCAGGCCACGAATATCCACCCGCAGCTGATTCACATATGCCCTCTCTTCCGGTGCACTCAAGGTGTGAAACAACATTCCCTTCTGCATGGGTGAGAGCGGATAAATATCCTCGATTTCTGCTGCGGGAATCGGCAACGCATCCAGCTGAGCTTGGGTCAGGTTTACTAAGGGAAAATCTGAGGGGGTAATCGCACAATTTTCTTTCCTGCAGCAATACTCGATCAATGTCTGCAGCTCTGTGGTATAAGCATCGGCCAATTTCTGGATCGTTGCTTCAGCATACATTTCGCTACTGAAGGTCCAGTTCAGATTGAGCTCACCGTTGTAAACCTGACCATTGATCGACAACCAGTTACCTAAAGGTGCTTCTGGACTTTGCCCTGCTCCACTTGGCTCACCTACCGGACTGAATAATCCTTTCTCTGTATCGAAACTGCTATCGAACTGACCCAGATAGTTGAAAGTAATCCGTGGTTGCGGAAACTCTTTCAATTGTTGCCGAGTCGTTTCATTGCCCAGATAACGCAGTACACCAAAACCAATGCCCTTGTTCGGGACTTCCTGCAACTGCTCCTTGATCGTCTTGAGTGATATGTCAAGTGAGTCTGATGGGCTTAGTCTGACCGGATACACAGTCGTAAACCAGCCTACTGTACGGGTAAGATCGATATCTTCGAATAAATCCTCTCGACCATGGCCCTCCAGCTGGATCAGTACAGAAGATTGCTGAGTCCAGCGGGCAATTACTCGCGCTAGAGCGGTTAGCAGCAGGTCATTGATCTGGGTACGATAAGTAGTAGGAGCTTCCTTGAGCAGGCGCTCCGTCCATGCTCTATCCAGATGGGTCGTAACACTCTGAGCAAATTTATTCTGTAGGCTACCTTTCGGGTTATCCTGGGGCAGATTCTCTTGAACTTCTGCAAGCTCTTTCTGCCAGTAACCCAATTCCCGCTGCAGTGCTTCACTCCGTGCGTACTGTTGCAACCGTTCAGACCATACTTGTACTGAGCTAGTCTTCCCCGGTAACTGAATCACTTGACCAGACCTGATCTGCTGATAGATGTTCTGAAAATCTTCCAGTAAAATCCGCCATGACACTCCGTCTACTACCAGATGATGAATGACCAGCAGCAGCCGCTGTTCACCTTCTGGCAAATCAATCAGTACAGCACGCAGTAAGGGGCCTCGTTCCAAATCCAGACTGCGTTGTGTTTCATTACACGATGTTTCCAGCTCTTCAACTCCGGAGACTGAAACCTGCCAGAGCAGATCTTTGTTAGCCTGCTCCGGTGCCAGGAAGACTGCCTGCCATCCTTGGTCTTTTCTCTCAGTAAAACTGAGTCGTAAAGCATCATGATGATACAGTAGGTGTTCCAGTGCCATTTGCAATACCTCTGACTGCAAAGGTTCAAATGGTTTCAGCAGTACCGATTGATTCCAGTGATAGCGCTGTGGGATCATTTCTTCAAAGAACCACTGCTGAATCGGTATCAACTGCAGAGTGCCCTTCACCAACCCTTGGTCGATTTGTACCACCTCTTCTACTTCCTTGGCTACGGCTGAAAGACTGGCCAGAGTCTGATACTGGAAAACATCTTTGGGGGTAAAGTGGATACCTTTCTGCCGAGCACGGCTAACCAGCTGGATGGAAATAATGGAGTCTCCGCCCAATTCAAAGAAGTTGTCGTTGAGCCCGACCTGCTCTACTCCCAGTACCGACTGCCAGATTTCTGCCAACTGCTGCTCTAACCCGGTACGTGGCGCCTGGTATTCCCGAATAAAAGCATTGCCTTCCACTGTAGGCAATGCTTTGCGATCCAGTTTACCATTCGGGGTCAGCGGTAATTTGACCAGCAGTACATACTGAGCCGGCACCATGTATTCCGGCAGTGCCATCTGCAGTCGAGATTTCAACTCAGATCGGAAGGTATTCTGTGTCTCTGCATCCGCCTCAACTACACTCTTTCTTACCGGTACCACATACGCCACCAGTTGCGGCCCCCCTGCTGCCGATTGCACTATGACTACTGCATCCCGTACTTCTACCTGGGCCTGCAGCTGCGATTCGATCTCACCCAGCTCGATGCGAAATCCCCGGATCTTCACCTGATGATCAATCCGGCCCACATATTCAATATTGCCATCCGACCGATATCTTGCCAGATCACCTGTTCGATATAGCCTCCCGCCCGCTTCTCCATATGAATCCGGAACAAACCGCTCCGCCGTCAGACCAGCACGACCCAGGTAGCCTCGGGCAAGTAGCTCGCCGCCAATTACCAATTCCCCGACTACACCACTGGGTAGCAGGTTAAAATCGTTACTAACAATGTAAACCGTGCGCCCTTGCAGTGGCTCACCAATTGGAATCGTGGGTGGTATAGGTTTATTGCCTTTATACAAGACGTTACAGCAAAAACTAGTAGCAGCTGCGGTAGCTTCTGTCGGCCCGTAGAAGTTCCATAGTTCAGCGCTTTGAAACAACCCTAGTTGTTGCCAGATGATCAGTGCTTCGGGTGGCAGCGCTTCCCCACCCACTATCATGCGATGCAGGCAACCAAAATCTTCCCGGCCTTGCATGGCAAAATCCTTGATCAGATGAAACCAGAGTGAAGGAGTCAGGTTGGCAACACTGATACCGTAATGAATCAGGTTATTGTAAAAGGTATCGTGATCCCATATCTCACCGCCCCGCACAACTACACACGCTCCACGGCAAAGTGAAGGAAACACCTGCTCGCCAAAGGTATCGAAGTTCAATGTAGCGTATTGCAACACGCAATCGGTATCAGTCAATGCGAGGCGATTGGCATAGATTTTTGTATGGCGAGCCAATGATCCCTGATCAATGCCTACACCCTTGGGTAAACCGGTAGTACCCGATGTAAAAATCACATAGGCCAGATTTTTGTCGTGGATTGAAATTGACAGATTGTCCAAAGGATAATTCGAATAATTATCTTCCAGAAATACTCGTTGGATGTCATCTGATAATGGCAATTTGCCGTTGATCGATTTCTGAGTTATCAATAGAGTCAAGCGACTATTGCTGGCCATATAGGCTAAACGATCTGCCGGATATTCCGGATCCAGCGGTACATAAGCGCCACCCGCTTTTAGAACGGCTAGTACCGCAACCACCATCTCGATCGAACGTTCCACCGCAATGCCCACCAGTACATCCGGGCCCACACCCAGTGAGCGCAACCGGTGCGCCAACCGGTTTGCACGGCTGTTCAGTTCAGCATACGTCAGTCTCTGTTCAGTTCCTTCCTGCGGAAAAATCAAGGCTATCGCTTCAGGAGTCTTCTCCACCTGTGCTTCAAACAAACAATGCACTGACTCAGCATCCACACAGCACAGACTACTAGCACTCCACAACTGTAGCTGATCCTGCTCCACCTGACTAAGCAGGTTTAATTCGCAACAAAATTGATCTGGTTTATTAGCCAAAGCTTCTACTACATGAGCAGTGGCTATATGCATCATTTCGCATATCCGTTCAGCACCTATACTGGCCTGAACATGTGCCACCAGACCAAAACCCTTCCCATCATCGTCAACAGATATTCCAAACGGGTAATTAGTACGTTCTTTACCCTCCAGAACCTCTATGCCTTCTACAGTATCTGAAGCAGCTCCATTTTTAAGCTGTCGGGTATGACGATAGTTTAACAAAGCAGAAAACAGCGGCGTTCCAGCAGACAGGGCACTACAACGCATCGCCAGTCCGAGACTGGCCTGTTCATGCTCCATCAGCTCACTGAGAATCCTGTGGGTTTGTAACAAAGATTGGGCAACACCCTGTTGCCCCAATTGAATACGGACTGGCAATGTATTGATGAATAAACCCAGTGCGCGCTCAGCTCCTTCACCGCCTGACATACGACCCAGTAACACTGTTCCGAATACCACATCGCTTCTACTCGAGGTCTTCCCTACAACTAATGCCCAAGCCAGATGGAAAATTGCAGCGGTACTTACTCCATACTTCTGAGCCTGCTGGCGAACTTGTGCAACCAATTCTTCCGACAATGACAGTACCGCTTCATCAATTTCCGTGCCATCTCCTCTCACTTCCTGTAAATTGAAAGGCACTGTCGGCTCATCCACATCACCCAGCATCCTGGTAAAAAAATCTTGATGGTCCGTATTACTCATTGCCATACGATATTGGGCAATAAAATGACGGAACGGCAGCGGCTCGGGTAATTCCTGTTCTCGGCCCTTCTGGATCAAAGCTATCTCATTTACTACCCGTTGCAGTGTCGTATTGTCATCAATCAAATGATGACTCAATAACTTTACTAGCCAGCATTCTTGTTTGATATCGTACGCTGCAATCAGGCGAAGCATGGGTGCCTGGCGAACATCGATGCGATAATGTGCAGATTCTGTACGACTATCCAGTTGTACGATTACAGGACTTTCCCCATCTAGTTCCAGCCACTGTACAGGCAGTTCGGCCTGGCGATAAACTATCTGGACTGGCTCTTTAAGATTCTCCCAGAGCACAGCTGTACGCAGAATATCGTGACGAGCAATCACTTGATTGAAGCTCCTGATAAAGTGCTCTAACCGTTTCCTAGTATCAAAACGTAAAGTATGGGATGTGATATATACATCGCCTTCTGTCTGCAATAAATGATGGAACAGAATCCCTTCCTGCAATGGCGCCAGCGGGTAAATATCCTGGATATTGGCCGCCCCACCAGGGACCATTGCCTCGATGGAGGCAAGTTCCTCTGACTGCAAATCCACCAGTGTCACCATTTCCGGCGTCAGGGATTGGCAGTCTTCTGGAATCCTGTTGGGAGGCACGATCAACTCAGTACGGTCACTGGATTGCTCCAGAACCTTGGCAAAGTCGCCCAATTGGGGATGCTGGAACAAATCTCGTACTGAGGCCACCCAACCCTGGCGACGAACGTGATTCAGGAGTTGAATCGACAGCAGGGAATGCCCACCCAGCTCAAAAAAGTTGTCATTGAGTCCTATCTGTTCGACACCCAACACTTCCTGCCAGATACTGGCCAGCTGCTGCTCCAACTCGGTACGTGGTACTTGGTATTCTCGAGTAAAGGCACCGACTTCTACTGTCGGTAATGCTTTACGATCCAGTTTGCCATTGGGAGTTAAGGGTAATTTATCCAACAACACATACTGGTTCGGCACCATGTATTCCGGCAAGACAGCTTGCAGCTGAGCTTTTATGTCAGCTCTAAAGATGTTTTGAACATCCGCATCAACTGCTTCGTCAGCCAGAGTACTGTCGCTTGGTATCACATACGCCACCAGTCGCTGACCACCTGTTGCTGACTGCGCTATGACTACCGCATCCTGTATCCCCGCCTGGGCCTGCAGTTGCGATTCGATCTCGCCTAACTCGATCCTGAATCCCCGAATCTTCACCTGATGATCTATCCGACCTATATACTCAATGTTGCCATCTGACCGATATCTCGCCAGATCACCAGTACGATACAGTCGGCCTCCACCCTGCCCATCATACGGATCCGGCACAAACTTCTCCGCCGTCAACGCTGGCCTACCGTAATAGCCTTGAGCCAATCCAGTACCACTAATAAGCAACTCACCATTGACGTTGGTCAGAACCAAGTTAACCGCCTGATCGACGATGTAAGCCCGACTGTTGGCCAAGGGTTTGCCAAGCGCAACAATGCCAATGTCCTTCACTTCATGTATGAGAACACCTATCGTGGTTTCAGTAGGACCATAGTGATTAACAATACGGCAGTCCGGTCGCAAAGCTCGTACACGTTGTACCAGCGACTGCGAGCAGGCTTCCCCTCCTAATATCAAGCACTGACTGGGTAGAGAAGCCGCACTATTGTGGGCCTGCAGTAGGGCCTGCAAATGACTCGGCACGATTTTCAGTACACCGATAGCATGGTGTTCCATGTAATTGGTAAACTGTTCAGCATCCAATACCGTATTCTTCGGTATCAAATGTAACGTGCGACCACCACAAAGTGCTCCATAGAACATAGTGTTGCCCAGATCGGCCGCAAAGGTGGAGATCATCGCGAAATTACCACTAGTAGGTAGTCCAAGTTTGTCATCCACTCCTTTCAGGTAGTTACACAGAGCACCATGGCTGACAGCAACACCTTTGGCTTTACCAGTCGTTCCCGACGTATAAATCACATAAGCCAGGTTTTTCGGATTAGTGACCAATGACAGATTGGTTGTATCATCCTGCTGCCAGGTCTCAGCCTGATCCAGACACAATACTTTCACATCCGATGGAACAAGCAATGTCTTGTGTAACGAAGTCTGAGTCAGCAGCAACTGGATACCGCTGTCTGTCATCATGTAATTCAGGCGCTCTGCCGGATATTCCGGGTCCAGTGGTACATACGCTCCCCCTGCTTTGAGTATACCCAGTAGCCCTATCACCATCTCGATGGAACGTTCCACCGCAATGCCCGCCAGTACATCCGATCCCACACCCATTTTCCTTAGGGTATGTGCTAGCTGATTGGCTTTGGCATTCAATTGCGCGTAGGTCAGCGTTTGTTTGGGCTGATCTGCCTGTGCAAGGAAGATTAGTGCAGTAGCTTCCGGTATCCGCTCAACTTGTGCTTCAAACAGACTATGAATGCAGCCACCTTCTCCATAGTCAACTTCAGTAGCATTCCACTCTCGTAAAATCCGATGGGTTTCGTCCTGGCTGAGCATCGGCAGCTCCGATATCCGCTGCAGTGGATCATTGACCATCGTTTCCAGTATTCGCTGCCAGTGTTGAGACAACCTCTCTATCGTTTCACGCTCAAACAGATCTGTAGAATAGTTAAAAGAAGCGATAAAACCCTCTGGAGCTGACATAACCGTCAAGGTTAGATCAAATTTGGAAGATTGCTGCTCCCAACCCACAGGTTCTATGATCAGATCACCAAGCTGTTCCAGCTGCCGACCTGTCCCGTTGTCACGCTCATCGTGATAGTTGAACATCACCTGGAACAAGGGTGTGGTGTTCAGGCTCCGTTCCGATTGCAGCGCTTCCACCAGCTGCTCAAACGGCAGATCCTGGTGCGCCTGAGCTTCCAGTGCCCGTTGCCGGGTTTGTTGCAGTAAGTCATTGATCGTGGTTTCCAGTCCGATCTCTGCACGCAGCACCTGGGTGTTAACAAAAAATCCGATCAGCCGCTCTGTCTCCAACCGTGTCCGGTTGGCAATCGGTACACCCACACGGATATCTTCCTGGCCACTGTAGCGATGCAGCAATATCTGAAAAGAAGCCAGCAAAAACATGAATGGAGTCACGCCTGCTGCCCGTGCCTGTTGTTCTATATTCAATGCCAGTTCGGAGGACAGCATCTGTGACAAACTCGCTCCCCGATAGCTGGGCTGCTGCGGACGCGGACGATCCAGAGGCAATTCCAGTACCGGCTGCTCATCACCCAGCTGCTGCCGCCAGTAACTCAACTGGCGTTCACCTTCTCCCGCTTCCATCCAGGCACGCTGCCATACCGCATAGTCCGCATATTGAATCGGTAGCTCAGGCAGTACCGGTAACCGATTCTGGCTATAAGCCTGATAGGCAATAACCAACTCTTCCACCATCAGCCGCATCGACCAAGCGTCAGAAATAATATGATGTTGTATTAATGACAGCACCTGATCATTGTCACCCAGGTAAATCAGCCGGGCGCGTAACAAGGGCCCTTCAGTAAGGTTAAAAGGTTCGTTGGCCTGGTTTTGTAGCATACGCTCTAAGGCTTGCTCCTTAGTTTCGCCTTCGATTATTTCAAGGACTTGAGGAGAAATAGGTAATGAAAGCGTCGGCAAGATCACCTGATAAAGCTCACCATCCTGCTCGGCAATATGGGTGCGCAATACCTCGTGGCGGGCAATCACTGCGTCAAAGCTGTTGCCCAATGCTTTTACATCCACGGCTCCCTTCAAACGCAATGCTGCACTAATATGGTAAGCGCTACTGTCCGGCTCCAGCTGCCATAACACCCATTGCCGTTGCTGCGCATAGGATAGAAGTAAAGGTTGTTCCCTGGAAACACGCTCTATCAGCGCAAGCTGAATGCTCCTCTCCTGAGAAACCCGTTCCGCCAGTGCACGCAGATCACTGGTTTCAAACAAAGCACGTAAAGGCAAATCTGTTGCCAATGATTGACGGATGCGGGAAATAGTCTGAGTCGCCAGCAGAGAATGCCCGCCCAGTTCAAAGAAGTTGTCGTTGAGCCCAACCCGTTCAACTCTAAGCACCTCCTGCCAGATACTGGCCAACTGTTGCTCCAGTTCCATCCGGGGAGCTTCATACACCCGCTGGAAGACGCTGCCTTCCACTGCTGGTAAAGCCTTACGATCCAGTTTGCCATTCGGTGTCAACGGTAATTTATCCAGCAGTACATACTGATTCGGCACCATGTATTCCGGCAAGACAGCTTGCAGCTGAGCTTTTATGTCAGCTCTGAAGGCGTTTTGAACATCCGCATCAACTGCTTTGTCAACCAGAATACTGTCGCTGGGTACCACATACGCCACCAGTTGCTGACCACCTGCTGCCAACTGCGCTATGACTACCGCGTCCCGTACTTCTGCCTGGGCCTGCAGTTGCGATTCGATCTCACCTAACTCAATCCGAAATCCCCGGATCTTCACCTGGTGATCGATCCGGCCTATATACTCAATGTTGCCATCTAACCGATATCTCGCCAGATCACCCGTCCGATACAACCGACCACCCGCTTCTCCATACGAGTCCGGCACAAACCGCTCCGCCGTCAATCCAGGTTTACTGTAGTAACCCCGCACCACCCCATCACCACCAATATAAAGCTCACCCACCACACCCATCGGTCGGGGATTAAATTCACCGCCAAGTATATAAATCTCGGTATTGTCGATCGGGCTACCGATGTAAGGTTCTCGACTAGTTTTATCCAACCGGTAAATCGCCGACCATATGGTGGTTTCTGTCGGCCCATAAACATTCCATAAGCATTCTGTTGATTGCAGAATGTCTTGAGCCAGAACCTCAGGAAGAACTTCGCCTCCCGTTAACAGGGTGCAGTGGGATAACAGGGCTGTAGCACCGGTATCCATCAGCATTTTCCAGGTTGAGGGGGTAGCCTGTATGAGAGTTGTGCCAGTACGCTTGGTTGCTTCGATGATTGCCTGAGGATCTTTGGATGCACCGCTATCCAACAGAGCAATGGCAGCACCATTGATCAAAGGCAGATAAAGCTCCAAAGCAGCAATATCAAAAGACAGAGAAGTCAATCCCAGTACCCGATCACTGGTATCAATATCCAGTCGTCGGGCCATACTCAATAACAAATTGATCACTCCACAGTGAGCAACAGCTACACCTTTAGGTTTCCCTGTAGATCCTGAGGTATAGATGACATAGGCCAGATTGCCCGGTAGCGTGATCAGTGGCAGGTTCTCATCCGATTCCTGCTGCCAGTCCGCTTCCGATTGATCACCTAAATTCAGTACCTGTACTCCTTGCGGAATAGGTAAACGTTCTTGCAGTCGTTCCTGAGTCAGCAGCAACTCAATACCACTGTCTGTCATCATGTAACTCAGGCGTTCTGCTGGATATTCCGGATCCAAGGGTACATACACACCCCCGGCTTTGAGTATGCCCAGCAGGCCAATCACCATCTCAATGGAACGCTCCACCGCAATACCGACCAGTACATCCGGTCCCACACCCAGTGATCTCAACCGGTGCGCCAGCCGATTTGCCCAACTGTTCAGCTCAGTATACGTCAGCCTCTGTTCTGCTCCTTCCTGCGGGAAGATCAAGGCTATCGCTTCCGGTGTCTTCTCCATCTGTACTTCAAACAAGCTATGGATACAAGTGCCTTCTCCATAGTCCATTTCAGTGGCATTCCATTCCCGTAAAATCCGGTGAGTCTCTATCTCATCCAACAACGGGATCTCAGCTATCCGCTGCGAGGGATCTCTCACCATCTCTGCCAGTATCCGTTGCCAGTGATGTGCCAGCCGTTCTATCGTCGAACGCTCAAACAGATCGCTCGCAAAGGTAAAGCCAGCATGGAGTGAATTTTTCTTTTGCCAGGTATCCAGTTTCAAATCAAATTCTGTCGTTTGTTTCTCCCACAGGAAATTACTGAGCTGCAAACCTGAAGAAACTGACAACTCTTCAACATCCGTCAGTTGATCCTGGTGGTTGAACATGACTTGAAACAGCGGATTGTGAATAAGGCTGCGCTCCGGTTGCAGAGCTTCTACCAGTTTCTCGAAGGGCAGATCCTGATGCGCTTGGGCATCAATTACGGTATTACGTACCCGTTCCAGAAGATCAAAGAATGTTTGTTGGCTATCCAGTTGAGTACGCATTACCTGAGTATTAATGAAGCAGCCAATCAATCTCTCGGTTTCTGCTTTATTTCTATTGGCAATCGGTATTCCTACCCGGATATCGGCCGCAGAGGTATATCGAAAGAGCAGAATTTTAAAGGCAGCCAGCAACACCATGAATAAACTGGCATTTTTTTGCCTTGCCAGTTCTCGCAAATCTTTGGCCAGGTGATTATCAATTTCAAACTCATATCGAACACCCGAGGAACTTCTCAATGAGGATTTAGGATAATCGGTTGGCAATTCCAGAACAGGCTGCTCACCCTCCAGTTGCCGCACCCAATAGGCCATCTGGCGCTGCAGTTCACCGGATTCAAGCCAGGTACGCTGCCATAAAGCATAATCGGCATATTGAATAGGAAGCGGATCCAAGTCGGGCTGATTATTGGCAGAATATGCCTCATAGTAGCGAACCAATTCCTCAATCAGCACGTTGATCGACCAACCATCTGCAACAATATGATGCAGGGTCATTATCAACACATGCCGTAATTTGGAAAGTTTTATCAGCTTGACCCTTAACAAGGGTCCATTGATCAGGTCAAAAGGAGTTAGAGATTCCTGTTTTACAACAACATGAACCTGTTCATCCTGGATATCTATTGAGGAATAGGTAAGATCTTCAATCTCAATACTGACTTCAAATGTATTACAGATAAATTGTGAAGGTCTCCCAAACTCATCAGCAGGAAAGCAGGTTCTGAGTATTTCGTGACGTGCAACAATGCTATTAAGTGCCTTATTCAAAATATCGACATTAAGCGATCCGCTTAACCGGGTAACAATAGGCAGGTTGTAGGCAGCGCTTTGCGGATCCAGTTGCCATAGAAACCACATACGTTGCTGGGTGTATGACAGTTCATTACGGCTCGCTTCATTAACACTCGGCACAATAGGAAATGCAGAAAAACTTATTCCTTCCTTAGCCAAGGCATCAAGAAAAATGCTCCTTTTTTCAGGTGTTAACTGAATAAAACGAGATGCGAGTGCTCTTGCCTGGCTATCATTCATCATTACTTCATGACCTCTAAAGTATTTTGCTAACAGTTCTTGGAATACGAATGAGGCAGTAAAGAATTTAAGCCAAACGAAAACAGATCATCTAAATCTTATTACTGATAATTAAAAAACAGGGATGCAAATATTTGATTTTAATAAAGATATGTTGCACAGCAGGTAGGATTGAAAATTCAGGCAAACTTAGCAGGTATATTTTCAGAATTAAGCACTCTCAAACCAAAGCAAGTTGAATCACCCATCTGCAAAAGAAAATTATTACCAGAATGGAATGCAACATTCTAAAAAGCTACTACACACTTCACGGAAGAACTAATAGATATGGCTTGTGAGCCAGAAGGATAATTCTGGAATAGCAGAAAATACCTTTAGTAATTTAGTACAAAGGCAAATCTTTGGAGCTGCTATAACTATTAGATCAGGAAAGGAGAAAAGTCAGCACATCAGAGAGTGCTTTCAGAAGCTATTTGCTAAATAAATACTATAGGAACATGCTTAAGAAAAGGTTTCTGCGTTACTCTGCTATTGAACGCGCCTGGTAAAATGATGTGTAGTAGTTGAGATCTGGTCTGACAGTTACCCGATTTGACGAATGCCTGTTAGATCAGATTCAGTTATTC
>Ga0206102_1000257_pt1 | contig 17933 bp, 11 predicted proteins | sample 1B1Ametagenome_FD_148645 | JGI IMG/M metagenome (GOLD analysis project Ga0206102, IMG submission 148645) | Enriched microbial communities from leaf-cutter ant dump, University of Wisconsin, Madison, United States - 1B1A | ecosystem: Environmental > Terrestrial > Nest > Insects nest > Nest dump... | reverse complement strand
TCCCTCCCGAAACCGTAATATTATTGTCAGCAATTCCAGACAGTCCTTCATAGTATATTGCAATACGGCCACCGCCACCGCCGCCGCCAGCATAAATCGATCTGCTACGATTACCACCATTGGCTGAAATCCGTGCTGTACCCGATGACACCAGTGATCCTACATCCAACCAAATCGATCCGCCTGAGCCTCCACCTCCATCATCTGATGGATCATTAACACCATTTGCTAGAATCCTTCCATTCAATTGCATGCTGTCCGCAACCAGTTTCACGGCTCCACCGCCATTCCCTCCATTATTTCCACCACGACCAAAATCGATGGGCTCCTGATAACTACCGAATGGCTCTAGTGCTTTATGGGTACTTGAATAATCACCACCTTTTCCACCGTAACTGCCCCCGGTATAGGTACCACTGGCCGGATCAGCCGTTCGTCCTTTACCCGACACATCAATACTGCTGCCATCATCAATAACGACCGTTGTCGCTGTTAAGGTTATCCCCTGAGCAAAGGCACTACTTGCTACCGGGGTTGTTAACATACCGCTATTTTTTATATGAATACTGTTGAAGGTATGGTTTTGTGCCAAAGACAACGTAATTCCGTCTACAATTAAATCATTATTGGGTATTGTTAACTGGCCACCAACTTCAATAATTGCCGATAATCCATTTATCCCTGTTATAAAATTTTCAAAACTCACATCACCAGGTATTTCCAAACGGCTATTGGCCAATGTTATTGCACTATAGACTACTGAGTCATTTAATTTGATATAGGCATTATCAACTGATATTTGATTTTCTGCAGTTACACCTGTGAGCAATGTATATGTGTAATCCGAGCTGAATCCTTGTCCTTTAACATACAATGTATTTTGCACAGCATTAGTTTTATTTTTGTAATAAACCGTTCCTGCGCCACCATTTTGGACGCTTCCCGTACCACCAAAAGCAACAACTTTTGAATTTATAACCCCCGATAAATTTTCATAGTGAATGGCAATACGGCCACCACCACCACCACCACCATTAAAACCTGGGGTGTGATTACCCCCATTAGCCGTAATTTCGCCATTACCCGTTATGGATATCAATGACTCCACATCCAACCAAATAGACCCGCCGGCAGCACCACTAGTACTTCCATTCTCTCCATTAGCTAATATTCTTCCTTCCAACTGAAGGTTATTAGCTTTTATTTTAATTGCACCACCACCACGACTATTATTTCCACCTGGACCAAAATCTATGGGGTATTGATAACTACCGAAAGGCTCCAACGCTACATAAGTAGAATGCCTCCCACCTTTTCCTCCATAACTTCCACCAGTTCTGTAATAACTTTCAGGATCAGCAATCTCCCCTTTACCAGACACATCAATACTGCTGCCCTCTTCAACAACGACCGTCGTTGCCTCCAGAGTAATACCTTGAGTAAAGGCGCTACTAGCCTCTGGTGTGGTTAATACACCACTATTTTTTACATAAATACTGTTGAAGTTATGGTTCTGCGCTAGTGATAAGGTGAAATCATCAATAACCAGATCATTATTGGGAACAGTTAATTGTCCATAGATATGGATAAAGGATGTAGCGGCACCTGTTCCAACAAAGAAGGGGTCTGCAAACTCTACATTACCCTCAATATTCAGTGTACCGTTTTGAATATTTAATTGACCTATCAAGGTATTTGCATCTGTCAATGTGACCTGACTGTTGGCGATATCCAATCTCACTGATGGGTCAATATCTTGCAGCGATACCGACGCATTATAAATTTGAATATGGGCTTCATTACTCAAATTACGAAATGTGGTTACCGCATAATTTGTACTCGAGCCATTGCCAGTGATTACAAAGGGGTGAACGACAGTTCCTGTCTTGTCTTTAAAGTAAACCGATCCCGAACCACCATGATAGGTACTGCCGGTTCCTCCGAATGCAGTGACTTTTGTATCTACCAGACCGGTTTTACTATTGTAGTAAATGGCAATACGACCACCACCACCTCCTCCCCCAGAATAACCCGACCTGCGACTACCACCCCTGGCTGTAATCTCGCCCGTTCCCGATGACACCAGCGATCCTACATCTAACCAAATCGAGCCACCGGAACCCCCTCCTCCATTAGAGGTAGCAGTCGCCCCACTTGCCAGAATCTTCCCATCCAGTTGTATACTGCCTGCAATTAGCTTGAGAGCACCGCCTCCAAGACCCCCATTTGTCCCCTGGCCACCCCGACCAAAATCCGTGGGCTCCTGGTAGCTACCAAATGGCTCCAGTGCCTTATATGTGGAATAATCACCACCTTTGCCGCCGTAACTACCTCCCACGTAGGTACCACTGCCTGAACTCGCTGCTCGGCCTTTGCCTGACACATCAATACTACTGTTCTCTTCAACAATGACGCTTGTTGCTGTTAAGGTAATTCCTTGAGTAAAGGTACTACTCGCTACCGATGTGGTTAACACACCATTATTTTTTATATGAATACTGTTGAAGGTGTGGCTCTGTGCCAAAGACAAGGTAAGGCTATCCGCCACCAGGTCATTATGGGGAACGGTTAACTGACCACGGATATTGATAACGGATGTAGTAGCTCCAGTGCCAACAAAAGTATCGGTAAATTCTGCATGTCCTGTTACATTGATAGAGCCACCTTGCAGGCTGATGTCCCGATTAAATTGTGCATTACCCGCAATATTGATGGTGGAATTTACCAACCCTAACTGGGTATTACTGATAACAGCATCACCTGCAAAATTGAGTACACTGTTTTGAGCATTTAACTGACCTGTCAGAGTATCTGCATCTGCTAAGGTGACCTGACTGTTGGCGATATCCAATCTCACTGATGGATCAATATCCCACAGTGATACTGATGCATTATAAATTTGAATATGGGTTTCATTACCCAGATCACGGAATGTGGTTATCGGGTAATTTGAATCCGAGCCATTGCCAGTGATTACAAAGGGGTGAAAAACAGTTCCTGTTTTATCCTTAAAGTAAACCGATCCGGAGCCACCGTGGTACGCACTACCGGTTGTACCATTACCAACTCCTCCGAATACAGTGACTTTTGTATCCACCAAGCCCGTTTTAGCGTTGTAATAAATGGCAATACGGCCACCACCACCACCACCACCCGAATAACCTGACCTGTGGCTACCACCCCTGGCTGTAATCTCACCCGTTCCCGATGATACCAACGACCCTACATCCAGCCAGATCGAGCCACCCGAACCGCCGCCGCCATGAGAAGTGGCAGTTGCCCCATTTGCCAGAATCTTTCCATCCAGCTGCATACTGTCTGCTATCAGCTTGAGTGCGCCACCTCCACGCCCCCCGTTTGCCCCCTGACCTCCTCGACCAAAATCGGTAGGCTCTTGATAGTTACCGAATGATTCCAGTGCTTTTTGGGTATTGATGTAATCACCTCCTTTACCGCCGTAGCTGCCCCCTGTGTAGGTACCGCTCACCGAATCAGCCGTTCGGCCTTTACCCGACACGTCAATACTGCTGCCCTCTTCAATAACGACGGAGGTAGCCTCCAGGATAATTCCCTGGGTAGAAGTACTGCTGGCTGTTGGAGTAGTAATCACACCATTGTTTTTGATTCTAATGTTACTAAAAACATGTGAGCCACTAATCGTTAATGTAGTGGCATCTACAAGAATGGATTGTCCATGATAGGTTGTATCACTGGCATTTATTGTTGTTGGCTGGTCGATAACAATCCAGCCATCAAGCTCTTGTTGACTGTGTGCTTTATTAGCCAATAGCCCCAAAAGAAAAAATGACCAAAGATAAATTTTATTCGTCTTTCCTTCCAAGAAAGCAAACTTTATGTTTCTCATAAGCGTCATGATTTTTAAATTTAGTTAGTAATTAAATGAATTTGTGAGCTATTGGAATAAAATCGCTGGAATTGATTTTCATCAACTATATTTAATGTAATGTAATCACCAGCACTGTTACCAAATTTTCTATTGATTACATCAACTAATACCCATTTTTTACCGTCATAAAATTCTGCCCAGTCGTGGTAGTCTGCAGCATTGATTAATGTGCTTTGGTTAGGTACCCAAAAACCACTGATTCCCCGTGCAGGAATACCATTGGCACGCGCCAGTGCAACAAACCCATACATAAACTCTGTACAATCACCTTTTTTATTTTTTATCAGGTAGATTGCACCTTTACTATCGGCTGTATAATTGGCTTCGGTAATATTATTAACCAGCCAGTCATAGATATTTCTTGCTGTTTCTGTCGGCGTTTTTGCCTTTAATTGAAACGCAAGGTCTTTTATTTCCGAGGCTTCAATTTCTATATATTTTTGGGATTGCAAATAATCGTTAATATTGCCTGATTCAGTGTTCGGCTTATCCGTTAAATCCAGAGCCAAGGTTAAATCAATAATTTTTGTGGAGAATGGTGAAAATTTTTCAATTAAAAAATAGACCGATTGACGACCAAAATTATTAACCAGCTGATATTCATGGGATGATTTTATAGATTTAATGGTCTGAATCCCTTTAATTTCCATGGGAATGACAGCTGTAAACTGATAATCATTAATAGGTTTTCCAGAATCATTTTTGACAGCATAGTTAAAGCGCAAGAGTTTTTGCGTAGAAACGTAAGGCTCCTTGTCCAGGAAAAAATATAATCCTGTAAAAAACGTTAGTGCCATTATTAGACAAATAATCACATAATTATTTTTGCGCACAGAAATTAACCTCCTGCGGCGCATTGCGTGCATAGTCTATGAGTTTGTTATGCATTAACTGGGAAAGTAATGCTTTGGTGCCATCGTTAAGTATGTAAAGATTTGGCAGATACTGATTAATATCCAGCGCATTAAGATCGTCTTTAGTTCCTAGATAAACGACGGGGTCATAGCCCCCATTGCTGGAGCTGACCACAATGTTGGATAGCTCAGAGAACTTGTTTGTCACCAGGGTCTTGTGCTCATCAAATCCCAGCTCTTCTAACTGCCTGGATATAGCCGCTGTAGCAGCAACAAGTAAAATACGTCCATTAAAATATTCATAGACAACATCTTTTGCGGATACAAACTGATTTCTTTGTGCGGTTTTTCTATGGGTGGCGCTATACCATTGAGGAATTCCGCCCACCAGGATTTTAACTGAGGTAAACCCTGCTTGTTTCAGGGTTGTGCAGATTGAGGCCTGTTGAACTCGACTGAATCCTTCGTCCAGTAATAATAAAGGTCGATTGGCTAAAAAATCTTTTAGCTTTAGCTCATCAACCGATATATTCCAGGAATCCTTGAGCGGGATAACAGGGTTAGTACGTATATCAACTAATTGATAACGTTTAAGGTTTTTTGAAATTGTCGGAAAATCTGTCAGGCAGGAATAGTCATGGCTTACACCACGACTCTTAAAAAAACGCTCGATTTTTGATATGTATTCCGGTGATGCTGCACATTCAGCCTGAGGCTCCGGCATTTGATCAGCTTGTGCAACATAGCACAGGCTGAACAACACCAGACCTAATACTGCCCTGCTCCAATCACAGATTAGATTACGAGTCGCCACGAGGAGATCCTTTTGTCCATCGGCTAATTATCAAATAACAATAATCAATATTGGCGCGAACTATATTCATCTGTTGCGCATAAATCAACATGCCATATCGTTGTTTTTCTAATCCTCCAGGTAATTATTTATCGCGTCATACGGAACATAGGTTATAGTCATTATTCCTTTATTTAATAAAAATTCTTTTATAACAATGACTTAAATAATCCTTCGATCTTCTTTTCCTATCACCACATCATTAATACTCGCAAAGCGCCGTTGCATTAAACCGTTTTCGGCGAATTCCCACATTTCATTGCCGTAGGAGCGGAACCATTGGCCGGTGTGATCGTGCCATTCGTATTCAAAGCGCACAGCGATGCGGTTGTCGGTGAATGCCCAGAGGCTTTTCTTTAGGCGATAGCCTTGTTCTTTTTGCCATTTGGTGCGCAGGAAATTTACGATGGCGGTACGGCCCGTGAAAAACTGGTCGCGGTTGCGCCATTCACTGTCGGGGGTGTAGGCCAGGGCGACGCGTTCCGGGTCGCGGCTGTTCCAGGCGTCTTCGGCGGCCTGCACTTTTTGGCGGGCAGTTGCTTCGGTGAACGGCGGCAGCGGCGGTTTAGGATTAACCGCCGCCAGGTCCACCACACCGGTTGATGTGGATGCAGTCATGGCAATGCTTACCAGGCTTTGTAGGGCAGGAATTTGCCATTGAGGTTGATGATAACGCGATCGCCTTTGGGGTTTTCCTCTTTGCCGATCTCCATAGAGAAATCAATCGCACTCATAATGCCATCGCCAAATTTTTCGTGGATGATTGCTTTCATGGTGGGACCGTAAACACCGATCATTTCATAGAGGCGATAAATCAGCGGATCCTGCGGAATTGTGTGTTCCCAACTTTTGCTGGGGCATTGCATTAATGCCGCCTTGGCCGCTTCGGGCAAATCAAATACCTTGCACAGGGCTTCGGCTTTATCGGCCGGTGCAGAGTTCATCCCCAGGCAAACCGAGGTTGTCCATACCGGCGACATGCCGATGCTGGCAGCTATGCCTTCCCAGGTCAGGTTCATTTTTTGTTTGGCGATCACAATGGCTTCTACAACGTCTTGCTTTTTCATGATGAGTCCTCTCAGGCATTAACAACGTGAATGGAAGGTGCAGGCTTTGCACCTTCCTGTTCACCGGTGGTTTTAACATCGGGGGCAGTAAATTCCATATGAATTGGATTGACTGTTTGGGGAAATGCTGTGTTGTCTGCAGTGCGTAAATTCTTTGAGCGCGTGACCAGGAAATCCACCAGGTGATTGCGAATTTGGTAATAGCCGGGATGGTGGATAATATCGGCGCGCTGGCGTGGGCGCGGTAAATCCACCACTACCGATTCGGCAATGACTGCACCCGGGCCATTGCTCATCAGCAAAATCCGATCGGCGAGCAAAATGGCCTCGTCAATATCATGGGTGATCATAAATACGGTTTGCCTGGTCTCGGCGCAAATGTTCATCAATTCATCCTGAATCACACCGCGTGTTAGTGCATCCAATGCGCCAAAGGGCTCATCAAGCAGCAGCAACTTGGGTTGGGTGGCAAAGGCGCGCGCGATAGAGACGCGCTGGCGCATACCGCCGGATAATTGCGCGGGCTTGCGCTGCTCTACGCCTTTTAAGCCAACCATCTGTAAATAGCGCAAACTGTGCTGGTGGATTTGCGCGTTGCTCCACTGGGGCCAGCGGGCGCGCACACCGAAGATCACATTGTCGAGCGCACTCAGCCAGGGCAAGAGCGAATAATTTTGAAAGACCACCCCGCGCTCCAGGCTGGGGCCGCTGACCTCCCTGCCATCCATAATCACCACGCCCTCACTGGGCGTATCCAAACCGGCGAGGGTATTCATGATGGTGGATTTACCGCAGCCGGAGTGACCGATGATGCACACAAACTCGCCTTTCTCGATGGTGAAATTGGCATTTTCAAACACCGTCAGGGTTTCACTTTTGCTGACAAAACGCTTGGCGAGTTGCTGTACTTGCAGAAAGGATTGGCCCATACCATTACTCCTCGTACTGAACCAGCCTGGTGACAGCGGTAAGTGCCAGATCCAGCAACATACCCACCAGGCCAATCATTAAAATAGAAAAGATCACACTGGTTAAATCCAGGTTGTTCCATTCATTCCACACGTAGTAACCAATTCCGGTTCCACCCACCAGCATTTCGGCGGCGACAATCACCAGCCAGGCAATACCGATGGAAATACGCATGCCGGTTAAAATGGTTGGCGCTGCCGCCGGCAAAATAACGGTAAAGGCCGTGCGCAAGGGTGAAAGCTCGTGGGTACGCGCCACATTAATCCAGTCCTCGCGCACATTGGCTACACCAAAAGCCGTGTTGAGCAACATAGGCCAGATGGAACAAATAAAAATCACAAAGATGGCCGAGGTTTCCGAATCCTTGATGATGAATAGTGCCAGCGGCATCCAGGCCAGTGGCGATATAGGGCGCAATACCTGGATATAGGGATTGAGTGCACGGTACATCAGCGGCGACATGCCAATTAAAAACCCAACAGGAATGGCAATGAACAGCGCGAGTGAAAAACCGGTAAGCACCCGGTAAATCGAATAGCCCAGTTGGATACCTATGCCTTTGTCGTTGGGGCCGGCATCGTAGAAGGGATTGCTCAATTGTTCCCAGGCGCGCTGGATAATGGCCGACGGCGGCGGCACCCGCGCCTCTTGCGCAGCACCGCCCATCAGCAATTCATATTCGGATTGTGCTTCGCTAACAGCCGGGGGCTGTACCGCTATTTCCCAAATTCCCAATACCACCACTAACAGGGAAATGGAAAGCAGCAGCGCTCGCAGGTTGAGTGAGTGCATGCCTAGGTTCTCCGGATGGTGAAGCTGTTGATATAGTCATCCGGCTTGGTGACATCGAACTCTTTGCCCATGATGAAATAATTTTTGTTAGTGCCGGTGGGCACCGGGTAGCCCAACTCTTTCAGCACTTTTTCGCAGTCGCTGGCGAGATACACCTGGCGCGCGATGGTCTGGTAATCCACATTGCCTTTGATGTAACCCCAGCGTTTCATTTGGGTGAGAATCCACACCGCCATGGAGTGCCAGGGGAAGGGATCAAAATCGATGCGGTCGGGTACATGTTTCACCTCACCCAAACCATCGGCATAGCGGCCCAGCAACACCTGTTCGATCACCGGCACCGGTTGGTTGAGATAATTGGCCGGCGCAATGGCGGCGGCAATATCTTTGCGGTTTTCCGCGTTGGAAGAATAGTGTGTCGCCTCTACAATCGATTTGAGCAAGGCACCGTAGGTGTTGGGATGGGTTAGCGCAAATTCCTGGCTACAGGCAAAGGCGCAGCAGGGGTGGCCGTCCCAGAGATCCTTGGTGAGGGTGTGGATAAAGCCGACTTTTTCCCATACAGCGCGCTGGTTAAACGGATCGGGCGAGAGGTAGCCATCGAGGTTGCCTGCGCGCAAATTGGCAACCATTTCCGGCGGCGGTACCACGCGGATTTGAATATCCTTGTCCGGGTCTAACCCGTGTTCAGCCACGTAATAGCGCAGCAAAAAATTGTGCATGGAATATTCGAACGGCACACCGAATTTAAACCCTTTCCACTGCTTGGGATCGCGTTTGTCCTTGTGATCCACATGCAGCACAATGGCTTGGCCATTGATATTTTCCACCGCGGGCATAATGAAATTTTTAGCGGTGGAGCCTATCCCCAAACTCATCGCCAGGGGCATGGGTGTCAGCATATGGGATGCGTCATATTCACCCGCCAGGGATTTGTCCCGTGCAACAGCCCAGCCGGCGGTTTTAATGACCTCTACCTCCAGACCGTGTTTGGCATAAAAGCCCATGGGGTGGGCCATGATGATCGGCGTGGCGCAGGTGATGGGAACAAAACCGACATTGAGTTTTTTCTTTTCCAAGGGGCCACCCGCTTCCTTGGCGGCCGCTTTGATAGCGCCCATGGGCAGTACCGAGGAAAGTGCGGCGGCCAGGGTGCCGCCGCCAACAGCGCGAATAAAACGGCGGCGACTGTGGTCATCCTGGCCGAACACGGCGCGCACAATGGTATTTTCAATAGCGCGATCCATCACCCCTTCCGCACTTTGGAATTCACGCGGGTGTGCGTTGCTTTCCCGGTGCGTTGAAGACTGGTCTGCCTGTTGCTCCAGCGCTTGTGAATAGGCGCGTTCATCACCGGCAAAACGACAGCTGTCGCAGCGACAACTTTTGCTGTGGATTAATGACACCTCACTCTGGTATGGATCACCCAAACTCTTATTGCTCATAACGCCCCCTTTTCAGGCATGCGCGCACCAGCAGATGGCGACGGCGCACAGTGGTGAAAAATCTGAAACTCGCGTTGTCTTGCTGCCAGGTACTATTGCGAGCACTGTGCCAATGCAGGTTATGTCGTGTAATACCTTGATTTGGCGGAAAATTTTTCCTAGAGGGCAATGCAATATCCATCACGACTTTTCGTGATTCACGAAATATCGTCAGACCTGGCACGATTTTTCGTTGTATCGCCCCAGATTCCTGTCTGCACAGAGGACACACCGTGAGCGATACCCTTGCTTCCATGCCATCGCACCCTTGCCCGGCGAACCACAACCGCTTGCCAATCCCGGCCATTACCCAGGTATTCCAGGAATTCGCCCAGCAAAACCAGTTGTTGCTCAATGCCGCTGGTGAAGGGATTTACGGGGTGGATGCCGAGGGTCGCGCGACCTTTGTGAATCCGGCGGCGGAGCGAATCCTCGGCTGGAAGGCGGAAGCGTTGATCGGCCACAATATCCACCTGGCGATCCACCACAGCCATACCGATGGCTCGGATTACTGTGTGCAGGATTGCCCCATCTTTGCCGCCTTTCGCGATGGCAGTGTGCGGCGTGTTGACGATGAAGTTTTCTGGTGCCGCGACGGTCACCCGGTTCCGGTGGAGTACACCAGTACCCCGGTGTATGACCAGGGCAAACTGGTCGGCGCTGTGGTTATTTTCCGCGATGTTTCCGAGCGCAAAAGTGCGGAGACCCGCTTGCGCTCCACTATGGAGGAATTGCGCCAGGCACTGGAACAGGTAGAGCATTTGAAACACAAGCTGGAATTGGAAAATGCCTATTTGCAACAGGAAATCAGCGAGGGTTTTAATTCACACCACATTGTCGGGCGCAGCCCGGCGGTACAACAGATCAATTACCAGATCCAGTTGGTCGCCCCTACGGTGGCCACTGCGTTGATTACCGGGGAATCGGGAACCGGAAAGGAATTAATTGCGCGCGCGATCCACCGCGCCAGTGAGCGCAACCAGCGCCCGTTGATTCGCGTCAATTGCGCGGCTATTCCACCGGAATTATTCGAGAGCGAATTTTTCGGCCATGTGCGCGGCGCTTTTTCCGGTGCGGTGAGCGCGCGCCTGGGCCGCTTTGAAGTGGCCGATGGCGGTACTTTGTTTCTCGATGAAATTGGCGAGTTGCCGCTGGCATTGCAGGGCAAGTTATTGCGCGTGTTACAGGATGGAGAATTTGAACGGGTAGGTGAATCTATTACCCGCAAGGTGGATGTCCGCGTTATTGCAGCCACCAACCGCGATTTAAAACAACGGGTAGAACAGGGTTTATTCCGCGAAGATTTATATTTTCGTTTAAATGTTTTTCCCATCCGCTCCGCTCCCTTGCGCGAGCGCCTGGAAGATATTCCGCTGTTGGTTACCCATTTTTTAAAAGCTACCTGCCAGCGCTTCCACAAACCCGAATTAAAAATTTCCCTGGCGCAAATCCAGCGCTTGCAGGAATACCACTGGCCGGGAAATATCCGCGAACTGGAAAATCGTATCGAGCGCCAGGTGATTGTCAGCCAGGGCGATAAATTAATCCTGGATGACCTGCCCTCACCCGCCAGCCATATTGAACATCCTGGCCAGTCATCAGCACCATGCCTGACCGAGCAGGATTGCCGTCAGGTCCAATACCAGGCGACTGTCGATGCCCTGCGCAAAACCGGGGGAAAAATTTACGGCGAGGAAGGCGCTGCGCAGTTACTGGGCATCAAACCGACAACCCTCGCTTCGCGCCTGAAAAAGTGGGGCATTGGCAAACAGGTTTTTTCGGTGTAGGGATGATTTTTGAGATGGTTTCCATAAACCAACCGGGGCCTGGCGCCCCGGTTGGTTCGGATCTTACAAACAGGATTGACCTCCCAGGTGCGGAACCGGGTGAGGATTATTGCTACTCAAGATTTGGAATCCCACTTCGGCAAAACTGCCAGGATTGATGGTGGCGTTCCAGGCAACACTGCTGACCTTTACCGGGCTGGCACCACTCAAGGTACCGTTCCAGCTACTACTTATCTGCTGGTTAGCGGCCAGTGTTATTTCAGCCTCCCAACCGGATACCGGTGCATTGCTATCGTTGTAAACACGCAGCCAACCGGTGAACCCCGAATTCCAGCTGCTGGTGATTTTAAATTCACAGCGGGTGGGGCCAGGTTCAGGTTGCGGGCCGGTGCTATAGGAGCGGGATGCCCGCCAATCCAGGGTTTTGCTGCTGGTGTTTACTCCATCGCTTACGTGCAGGGTAATGGTGTAATAACCACTCTCGGTATAGTTATGGGCAAAGTTGGTGTTGGTCGATACCGGCGAACTGCTGCCATCGCCCCAATCGATGCGGTAACTGAGCGGGCTGTTTTCCGGATCGCTACTGCCGGCCGCCGAACAGCGTGTCGTGTAAGTGTAATAGGCGATGCCATTTTCAAAATCATCGCCAATGACCAACTGTTCTGTACAACTGAGTGCCGCCACCGGTGGCAGGTTCTCGCCTCCGTTATCGCCGGCTTCTATCTGGATGACCTGGGAGACGCGGTTGCTCATCATTCCACCACTGGCATAAAGCTCGATGGTGTAGGTCCCAGGTTCGGCATAGGTATGGCTGGTGTAGGTGCCGGTGCCCGTAGTGCCATCGCCGAAGTCCCAGCGGAAACTGTCCACGATGCGGGAATCACTGGCATCCAGATAGACAGTCGCACCCTCTATGCGATAGGTGAAATCCGGCAGGGGGCGTGGATCATAGTAGGTACAGGGCAAGGTGCCGGCCGTTTCCTGGTGGGTATCGCCCAATTCACCGTCGAATACCGTCAGCGTAACCAGTCCATTCACGACCGTGCCGGAACTGCGCTGGTTGCCTACCAAAGGGCCTGAACCAAAATCCCAGGTGTAAGTGAGGCTATCGCCGTCGATATCCGCCGATCCACCGCCATTGACCGATACCTGGGAGCCATAGCCATAGTGGGAGAAGATGGCGACAGGTGCGCGGTTAGCCCCCGGCTCACCCACTGTGACCTCGCGGGTTTGCACATGGCTCAACTGGCCATCACTGACCGTCTGGGTAATGGTGTAGGTACCCGGGGTTTTGTAGGTATGCCAGGCATCCGGGTAAGCGATCCTGGTGCCATCGCCAAAATCCACCAGGTAGCGAAGGTTATCCCCATCCGGGTCATGGGCGTTAATGGTCAGCACATGGACACTGGCACCCTTAACGGTGGTGGCAAAATCCGCTACCGGTGGCTGGTTTGCAGCCGGGGAGGAAGAAACAACGCCGGGCGGGATAATCCGGCACACCGGTTGCGGCTGGCCGGAGCCACTATGGTTAAAGATGGCGCCAAACTCTACTGTTCCGCCGGGCGCAACCAGCCCATTCCAACCCAGGTTGCCAAAGGTAACGCTATTGGCTGTTGTCTCCAGGTGCTGGACATTCCAGGCTGACCCCAAACTGATACCGGGGTTTTCTACGGCCAGTTTCCATCCTTCCACCGGGGTCGCACTGTTGTTTTTAACAATCACGCTGGCCTGGTAGGCACTATTCCAACTGTTAGTCACATTCAGGGTGCAGGTCAGTGCATAGGGTTGTGCACTGCTTGTCTGGCCTGAGGATGAAACCGAGGAATAACCGCAATACCCGGAGCTGCTACCCGGCCGAGAACTGCTCCCATTGGGGTTTGAGGAAGCCGATTGGCTTGCCGGTGAGCTGCTGACTGCCACGGATGAGTTTTGTGCAGAGGTGGAAACTGCGGATGAACTGGCATAGCTTGCCGAGGCAATCCCGAGGCACAGGGCCAGGGACAAACCCGACAGGGACAGGCTGCCCAAACAGGGACGATGTAATGACATAAGCACTCCTTACGATTATGTAAATTGCGATATAGGAAATATGGCGGCTTTCCTGCAAACAAATGCGGAGCGATAGCAAAACGGAACTTCACGATAGCCGTTATCCAACTCCCGGAAACCAGCCAGGGGTGGTGTGTCGGGCAAAGGGCCTGACAAGTTCTCTCTTCTCTGTTGAGTGGTTATTTTTTAGTGTTGTGCGCCGGGGGGAGTCTAGAGCGCCGGGAAAACCTTGGCAAAAGCCCAGGTGTATACCCACGCCAAAAGTTGAATTTTGCTGCATACGTATTCAAAAACTGCATACGTATGCAGCTAATTGTCGATATTACCGCCAGGAGGCTAGTGTACTTGCGCACTTTTGTGGCGCCCCAGCGTGGCCCTGTGTCGGCAGCCCTGCCACCCAGGCCCTAACCATCTGGACTCCAGTCCTGCCCGGGAATCCACAGAGGAAAACGGCATAACAAGAATAAGCCGTGTGAGTGGTAAAGCGGCGGGATCACCGCAGTTTCCTGCAATGTTTAGCCAAGCAACCCGTGCAGTTCCCTGTTGCGTGTAGCGCTTTGCGTTTGTTGCGTGCAACCCCTTGTTAAAAGGCGGTTTAAACGCCTTTTGCAGTTCCCAATAACAATAACCCTGGAAACCTCCTCAGGTTGGAGTCTGTATGAAAACGTTCCTCAAACTGGCAATCCTGGCAGCGCTTTGGCTCAGCCAGGGTGTTTACGCCGATTGGTATTTCCGCGGTACCCCCAATAACTGGGCTACCACCGCGATGACCGCCACCAGCAGCACCCAATTCACCACCTGCCAAACTTTCGGCGCGGCCAGTACCAATCCGCGCTTTAAGATAGATCGCCTGGGTGACTGGTCCGAAAGTTATCCCAGTGCCGATTACACAGTAACGGCAAACCAGTCCTACAACATCCAGTTCAACAGCAGTACCAAGGCCATCAGCATCCAGGCTGTCAGCAATTGTGACAGTATCGGATTTACCCAGAATTTCGCGTCGCTTTATTTCCGCGGTACACCCAATAGCTGGGGTACGACCGCCATGGCCCTGGTCGCCAATAACACCTGGACTGTCCAGGTCACCTTTGATGGCCAGGCTAACCAGCGTTTTAAATTTGATGTTACCGGTAACTGGGCAACCAATTACGGCGACAGCAATAACGATGGCGTACTCAATCAAAATGGCAGCGATATCTACACCAGTCTGGTGGGCACCTATCAGGTACAGGTCAACGATGCCACCCTCGCCTATAGCCTGACGCCTGTTACCGCTAACTCTTCTTCCAGCAGCAGCACCCTGTCATCCAGCAGTAGCAGCCAGGTCAGCAGCTCCAGCTCCAGTTCCAGCACCGCCGCCGATAGCTGGTATTTCCGCGGCACACCCAATAACTGGGGCTCTACCGCCATGGCCCTGGACAATGGCCTGTACTGCACCCAGCAGACCTTTGGCGCAGCCAGCACCAACCCGCGCTTCAAGATCGATCACTACGCCAATTGGACTGAGAGTTATCCGAGCAGCGATTACCTCGTAAGCGCCGATACCAGCTACAAGATCTGCTTTAACGCCGGCACCAAAGCCATCACCCTGACTAACCTGACGAGTTCCAGCGCAAGCAGTTCTTCTTCCTCCAGCCAAGCCAGCAGTGCCACCAGTTCAGTGATCAGCGGCGATTTCCGCAGCGAGACGATTTACTTCCTGCTCACCGCCCGTTTCTACGATGGCGATGCCAACAACAACTACTACAACCGCGATCGCTACAAAGCGGGTGATCCCCACTGGCGCGGCGACTTTAAAGGGTTGATTGAAAAACTCGATTACATCAAGGACCTGGGCTTTACCGCGATTTGGGTCACTCCACCGGTCGAAAACCGCTCCGGCCTGGATTACCACGGCTACCACGCCTATGACTTCTACAAGGTGGATCCGCGCCTGGAATCACCCGGTGCTGGCTATCAGGAATTCATTAATGCCGCCCATGCCAAGGGTCTGAAAGTCATCCAGGATGTGGTGATCAACCACTCCAGCCAGTACGGCCTGCGCGGCCAGGTGTGGATCGACCATCTGCCGATCAAATACTACGTGCCCGCCGGCGGCACCCAGGGCCAGGTGGTTAACGGCCCCTACCTGGGCAACCTGGGCGATTACAAGAGCGAATTCCGCGACGATAACGATAACCCGGTAGCCCCCGCCTGGTTCCGCGAGCGCCACACGTCCGATGCGGCCGGCACTGTGCCCCTGGTCGACCCCAAAACCGGTGCCACCGTGCCCCAGGCCGGCTATAACCCCAACCGTTTCTTCGGCATAGACGCCACCACCCTCGACCCCAACTGGTATCACCAGGATGGCTTTATGTCCGGTGGCGATTGGGAAAGCCCGCTGGCGCTGCAGAAGAAACATATGGCAGGTGATTGTATCGACCTGGCCACCGGTCGCCAGAATGTCAAGGATTACCTCAACGGCGCCATCCGTATGTACCTGGATATGGGTGTCGACGCGATTCGCATCGACACGGTGAAACACGTGGAACGCAATGAATTGCTCACCTATGTCAACAACTGGAAAGCGCACAAACCCGGCCTGTTTGTATTCGGTGAGAACCTGGTAAAAGGCACCGGCTTCGGTTCCGAAATCGCCAGTGACAACGCCAGTGCAGTCATTCGCCCCTGGTGGTACACCCGCACCACCAGCGACCCGGCCAACCCCAATGGCGGCGGTGATTCCGGTTTCTCGGTATTGGATTTCTCGGTCTTTTCCACCTTCCGCGATAACGTTACGCGCGGCCACTTCGGCGGTATCGGCGGTGTGCTCGCCATGGACTGGGTGTACGGCGATGCCACCCAACTGGTGACGTTCTTCCAAAACCACGATGTGGGCCCGGATAACGACTTTAAATACCGTTACGGCGGCGCCCAAGGTAATGCCGCCATGGCCTACAACCTGTTGTGGACCAACCGCGGTATCCCGACCCTCTACTACGGCGAGGAAATCATGTTCCAGGGCGGCCTGCCGCAGGACATTGCCGGTAACAACGACACCATCGACCAGACCGGCCGCGCCTACTTTGGCCCGCACCTGGATAACCTGGCTACCACCCAGGCCCACCCGCTCTACCAGCACATCAAGCGCCTGAACCAGATCCGCAAAGCAGTTCCCGCCTTGCAGAAAGCGCCGACAACCCAGGTTAATGAATGGGGTGCCGGTATGAGCTTTGTGCGCGACCTCTACAGCCAGGGCAGCTATGCCGTGGTCGGTTTGGCCAGCAGCAGCGACCAGTCTGTCAGTGTCAGCGGTGTGCGCAACGGCACCTATCGCGATACGGTGACCGGCAATACGGTCACCGTTAGCAACGGTACCTTAAGCTTCACGGTAAAAGCCTACTCGGCCGGTATCTATGTGCTGAATGGCCCGGGCAAGATCGGTGTGGACGGCAGCTTCCTGCGCTAGGTTGCGGATAGCAAAACGCCAGGGAGGGCGGAATCGCCGGATACCAATCCAACCTGTATAAATCCAACCTGCGAAAAAGGGGAGCCGCAGCTCCCCTTTCCAATAACACATTATTTACAACTGACTGTGCAATCTACCGGAAGACCTGCAATATCAAGCCTTGGGTTTCTCATCCTTACTGGCAGCGCGCCTATCGCCCTTACGGCGATCCTCATTTACATGGGCAGGTAATCCCCGGTCGCGCTTGCGACGGTCATCACCATCGCGTTCTTCCAGCACATCCTCCAGCTGACTCAACAATACTTTGGTTACACGCTTCTCGCTCATTCTTATCTTTCACCTGCAGGTCAATGATTACCAGGGCCTGTACAGGCCCCAAATACTTCTCTCGCTAACAAAGCCCGCAGAGTATAGACCATTGCTTAAATTTCAATCGTAAAAATGTGCCACAAATCCTTATACATCCAGGTTGGCCACGGCCAGGGCATTGGTTTCAATAAAGTCGCGGCGCGGCTCTACCTGGTCGCCCATTAAAGTGGTGAAAATTTGATCAGCTGTAATAGCATCCTGGATGGTTACCCGCAGCATACGGCGGGTTTCCGGGTTCATGGTGGTTTCCCATAATTGTTCGGGGTTCATTTCACCCAGACCTTTATAGCGCTGGATGTTGTAGCCCTTGCGCGATTCCTTCATTAACCATTCCAGGCCTTCGGCAAAGCTGGC
>Ga0206102_1000255_pt1 | contig 17970 bp, 18 predicted proteins | sample 1B1Ametagenome_FD_148645 | JGI IMG/M metagenome (GOLD analysis project Ga0206102, IMG submission 148645) | Enriched microbial communities from leaf-cutter ant dump, University of Wisconsin, Madison, United States - 1B1A | ecosystem: Environmental > Terrestrial > Nest > Insects nest > Nest dump... | reverse complement strand
AAGTTGTGCACCTTTTCCTGGCCTCAATTCAATGCAATGTATTACGCTACCAACAGGTATATTCCGTATGGGCATCGCATTACCCATCTTAATGGGTGAGCTCGAACCACTTACTAAATATGAACCAACTTCAATATCTTTTGCCGCAATAATGTACCGCCTTTCACCATCGGCATAACAAAGCAAAGCTATATAAGCACTTCTATTAGGATCGTATTCGATACGTTCAACTTTTGCAGGAATATCATCCTTATTTCTACGGAAATCAACTATACGGTAGTGTTGTTTATGTCCGCCACCAATGTGACGTACCGTTATTCTTCCCGAGTTGTTCCTACCTGCGTTTTTTTTCTTTTTTTCTGTTAATGCCGCAAAGGGTTTGCCTTTATAGATAAAACTATTTACGGATTTAATTACAGCTCTTCTACCTGGTGAGGTGGGCTTGGTTTTTCTTAGTGACATCATTTATCCTCGAATAATTTAACATCAGTAAAGTCTATCTCACGATCCCCTTTAAGACTTACGAATGCTTTTTTCCAATCCGATTTTTGTCCAAGATAACGACCAAATCTTTTCTTCTTTCCTTTTACATTCACCACTTGCACACTCTTAACCTGAATATCCTGCGACTTCCAGATCTGTTCAATTGCTGATTTAATTTCAGTTTTATTTGCATCGCGCGAAACATAAAATACGATTTGTTTCGTTTTTTCTGCAATAAAAGTTGATTTCTCGGAAATCTGTGGAGCTTTTATTACTTCCAATGCTCTTTCGCTACTTATCGTAATATTTCTCATTGCAGCACATTTTCAATTTTATTGACCGTATCCCGGGTAATAACAATATTGTCATATGCCAACAAACTAACGGGATCTATTAAATCAACCTCAATCACTTTTAGATTCGGAAGATTCCTGGAAGCCAGATACAGATTGCTATCTATCTTACTGGTAATAATCATTACATTTTCCAGCTGGTAATTTTTTAACTTCTGCAAACAAATCTTTGTTTTTGGTATCTCTACCTGAAATTCATCAATAGCTACCAACTTGTTACTTCTTAATAACTCCGAAAGTATTGTGCACATTCCAGCACGATACATTTTCCGATTTAACTTCTGTTTAAAATTTTCTGTAGGTTTATTTGGAAAAATTTTCCCACCTCCACGCCAGAGTGGATTAGTTGCAGCACTTGTCCTTGCTCTGCCTGTTCCTTTCTGCCTCCATTGTTTCCGCGTTGAACCAGCAACATCTGAACGCCCTTTCTGGGCACGTGTTCCCGCCCTTGCGTTCGCCAGATAAGATTTAACCACCTGATGAACCAACGCTTCGTTATAAACCCTGCCAAAAACAGATTCTGACACTTCTATATCTTCTATTTGTCCGTTTTCGTATATACAAGGAATTTTAACCATTTACTCACACTCATCTGTTGTTATTTATTTGGCTGTTTCACACCAGGACGTATAAAAACGCCATTACCCTTGGATCCTGGAACCGAACCTTTTAAAAATAGTAAACCCCTGCCGGCATCAACACGCACAACCTCTATATTCTGAACAGTACGCCGTGCATTCCCTAAATGCCCGGTCATCTTTTTTCCGGGAAATACTCTACCAGGATCCTGCGCCATACCGATCGAACCAGGGACATTATGTGATCTCGAATTTCCGTGACTGGCTCTGTTTGAAGAAAAATTATGGCGCTTTATGGTACCAGCATATCCCTTTCCTATTGATATGCCACACACATCTACCTTTGATCCCACTTCAAAAAGTTCAATGCTGATTTCAGATCCAATTTTTATATCACTACAGACATCATGACCAACTCTAAACTCCTTGACTACAGTCCCGGCTTCAACTCCAGCTTGCGAGAAATGTCCTGATAACGCCTTTGTTATCCGATTTTTACGGCGATATCCCTGCGTTAGCTGCACCGCCGAATAACCATCTTTTTCTTCTGTTTTAACCTGAACCACACGATTTCCTGATACGTCAAGAACGGTAACGGGTATGCTGCTTCCTGATTCGGTAAATACTCTCGTCATACCTACTTTCTTACCGATTAAACCTAGTTTCATTATTTTCCTCTTTAATGAATCTTTACCTGTTACAGTCAATCATTAGATTAAAGCTTAATTTCAACATCGACTCCAGCCGGCAAATCAAGCTTCATTAATGCATCAACTGTTTTATCTGTCGGGTCAATAATATCCATTAATCTTAAATGCGTTCTGATTTCAAACTGATCTCGAGAAGTTTTATTTACATGTGGCGACCGTAAAACATCAAATCGTTCTATACGTGTTGGGAGTGGAACGGGCCCCTTAACGACTGCACCTGTACGCTTGGCTGTTTCTACTATCTCAATAGCTGACTTATCTATCAAGCGATAATCAAATGCTTTTAAGCGTATTCGAATTTTTTGATTTTGCATAAAGAAACAAATTGTATATTTTTTAAAAAGTATCTCTGACCATTACCACAACCAACCCCAGACTTACTCGATTACTTTAGCGACCACGCCTGCGCCTACGGTACGGCCACCCTCACGGATTGCAAAACGCAGCCCTTCATCCATTGCGATCGGGGCAATCAGATTGACTGTGACCGAGATATTATCCCCGGGCATCACCATCTCAACACCTGCCGGTAATTCGATCGATCCTGTCACATCTGTTGTTCTGAAATAAAACTGTGGGCGATATCCTGCAAAAAATGGCGTATGACGACCACCTTCTTCTTTGCTCAACACATAGATTTCTGCAGTAAACTTGGTATGTGGCAATATGCTGCCAGGTTTGGCTAGTACCTGACCACGCTCCACCTCTTCTCGCTTGGTCCCTCTTAACAAAATACCCACATTATCGCCGGCCTGCCCCTGATCCAGTAATTTACGGAACATCTCCACACCGGTACATACAGTCTTGATTGTGGGTCTCAATCCAACGATTTCGATTTCTTCACCCACTTTGACTATCCCACGCTCCACACGTCCCGTAACTACGGTCCCACGCCCAGAGATTGAAAACACGTCTTCCACAGGCATGATGAAAGCCCCATCAATTGCTCTTTCCGGTTCCGGTATATACGTATCCAGTGCCTCTGCCAATTTCAGAATGGCGGCTTCACCAATATCACTTTTATCTCCTTCCAGCGCCTTCAATGCTGAACCTATGACGATAGGCGTATCATCGCCTGGAAAATCATAGTTGGACAGCAGCTCACGTATCTCCATTTCGACAAGTTCAAGCAATTCAGCATCGTCTACCATGTCCGCCTTGTTCATGAAAACGATGATGTAGGGCACCCCTACCTGTCGAGCCAGCAGAATATGTTCACGCGTTTGCGGCATTGGACCATCAGCTGCTGATACCACCAGAATGGCACCATCCATTTGTGCCGCTCCGGTAATCATGTTCTTTACATAATCAGCATGACCAGGACAGTCTACGTGTGCGTAATGGCGCTTGTCCGTTTCATATTCAACGTGGGATGTATTGATGGTAATTCCGCGAGCACGTTCTTCCGGCGCCGAGTCGATCTGATCGTAAGATCTGGCCTCTCCGCCAAATTTCTTCGTCAGTATCGTCGTAATCGCCGCCGTCAACGTCGTCTTTCCATGATCCACATGACCAATCGTTCCCACATTCACATGCGGCTTCACCCGCTCAAATTTACTCTTCGCCATTACGCCTGTTTCCTTTTATTAATACTTGCAAGCAACCCACCTAACCCAGCCATAGCTTACCTGGTGCCCATGGCCAGGATTGAACTGGCGACCTCTCCCTTACCAAGGGAGTGCTCTACCACTGAGCTACATGGGCAAATATAGAACATCACTTTCACCGCGATGTGGAGCGGGTGAAGGGAATCGAACCCTCGTCGTAAGCTTGGAAGGCTTCTGCTCTACCATTGAGCTACACCCGCTTATTGCCCGGTCACCTACTACCTTATGCCCAAGATAAACAGCCACACCATCTATGGCAATCGACACCACGCATATTTCTGATTTTTATTATCGCAGCTGGTGGAGGGGGAAGGATTCGAACCTTCGAAGGCAGAGCCGTCAGATTTACAGTCTGATCCCTTTGACCGCTCGGGAACCCCTCCAAAATAGCAGGGCATTATGAACGTTTAACCAGACCAAGTCAATGCCAATAAACTTACCCTTTAGCTAGGCTGCTTTCTACTACTATCGCGAAAGCCACTAAAGCTCGTTGCGCCAAGTCTGATCATCGTTATCAAACAATCGATTGGCCTCTGCCGGTCCCCAACTGCCAGCAGGGTAAGTCGGAATATATTCGCGCTCCACCACCCAATGTTTCAGAATCGGATCGATCACTTGCCACGCCCACTCAACTTCATCAAAACGAATGAAAAGTGAACGATCACCTTCAATAACATCGAGCAGCAGTGCTTCATAAGCATCCAGCGCCTGCTCATCGGTTTTGAGAAAACTTGCGTTCATCTGCATCACCCGGGTATTCATATCGAGACCGGGTTGCTTAACATGAATTTCCATGCGCATCAACTCTTCGGGCTGAATCGAAAGCAACACCCAGTTTGGTGCAATCCATTCCAATGGTGTTTCACGGAAAAGTTGCTGAGGGGGATGCTTAAAACGAATTGCAATCATCGAATTCTGCTTAGGCATACGCTTACCTGTGCGCAGATAAAACGGCACTCCCCGCCAGCGCCAATTATCAATGTAGAATTTGACTGCAACAAAAGTTTCAGTAATCGAATCCCGTTCGACATTATCTTCCTGCTGATAACCTGCCACCACCTGCCCATCAATATTACCGTGAGTATATTGAGCACGCACAGCATGGGCATGTATCGCGCGCTTGGCAATGGGACGAATCGAACGTAGTACTTTGACCTTTTCGTCACGTAAAGCATCTGCCTCAAGAGCAGGTGGCGGTTCCATGGCAACTACGGTCAATAATTGCATCAAATGATTCTGCAACATGTCACGCAATGCACCAGCACGATCATAGTACCCTGCACGTTTTTCAATACCACCCGATTCCGCCACCGTAATTTGTACATGATCAATGAAATTACGATTCCACAGCGGCTCGATCAATGTATTGGCAAACCGGAAAACAAGCAGATTCTGCACGGTTTCCTTACCAAGAAAATGATCGATACGATAAATCTGCTCTTCATCAAAATGCTGATGCAATAAGCGGTTCAGCACCTGTGCCGATTCAAGATCCTCCCCAAACGGTTTTTCAATCACTACGCGATTCATTCCTCGCGGCTCATTGAGTCCAGCAGCTTTAAGATTCCTGATCACCGCAACGAAATCAGCGGGTCTGATCGCAAGATAAAATACCGTGCGAGAACAGGCTGACCCAGGTGCCAGACCGGCAGCTAACGCACGATAGGATTCGATATCGTTGAGATCTCCCTGCTGATAGCGAAAACGTGCAAAAAAACGCTCCGGCACTCCTTCCGGAAAAGATTGATCAACCTTATTCTTCAGTATTTCACGCAAATGCTCGAGCCAATCGTCAGTTGTCCACTCGCGGCGCGAGAAAGCAACGATGGAAAAATTATCTGCCAGGCGGCCAGCATTTTCCAACTCAAATAACGCAGGCAGCAACTTGTTTGAGGCGAGATCCCCAGTTGCACCAAAAATGACAAATAAACAGGGAAAATTTTCAGTCTGGCTCATTTTTGCATCATTCATTGCTCACCTTTTTTGATGGCATGGCCACCAAAACCGTGGCGCATCTTGGCAAGCATTTTAGCTGCATAATCATTTCTACCCTGCGTGGTAAAACGCATCATCAATGAAAGCATGATTACCGGGACAGGAATGCCCTGCTCAATGGAAGCAAGCGCCGTCCAGCGACCTTCACCCGAATCCGCCACAAAAGGAGCAATATCATCAAGCACCTGATCTTCAGCCAGAAAATCGGCAGACAAATCGAGTAACCACGAGCGCACCACACTACCATGCCGCCATAACTCGGCAATCTCGGCAAGATCGAGATTGAACCCGGATTTATCTTTCATCAATGCAAACCCCTCGGCAAAAGCCTGCATCATGCCGTACTCAATCCCGTTATGAATCATTTTCACATAATGTCCTGAACCAACCGGCCCAGTATGCAACCAACCAGTCGTTAGGGTCGGTGACAACACTTCCAGATAAGGCTTCAGTCGCGCAGCTGCTGTATCTGATCCACCAAACATGATGCAGTAACCATTTTCCAATCCCCATATTCCTCCGGAAACCCCGGCATCGACAAATTCGATGCCCCGTTCTGCACAGCGCACTGCACGTGGCGCACCATCCTGATAATGGGCATTTGCACCATCCACGATCAGATCACCCGGAGACAGTAATGGTAATAGCGTGGAAAGCGCCGTTTCAGTCACGTCACCCGCTGGCAGCATTAGCCATATAATCCGTGGTTTCTCAAGTACAGCAACCAGCTCGGCGTAATCCCTGCACGCGATGTGCCCCGTTTCCTTCACCAATGCCTCGGTTACATCAAAACTACGGTTCATCACTGCAATTTTTCTGCTCTGTCGGGCAAGACGGCGTGCCATATTGCCCCCCATACGTCCTAAACCCACCATACCGAATTCCATACTTCCCCCTTTAATAGAGATGACCAGAAGGAAACATCCGGTCAATCAGGGATTCCGATGATCATTCCAGATACAAACTCAGACCGGATTCACACTATCAGCAAGTTCCACAGCCAGCTTGCCCAGGATCAACGAATCGTCGAGTCCGTCAAGCAAATACTGTGGGATCCCGGACAAGCCGGTTTGTGCACCGGCAAGTGCTCCGGTCAGCATGGCACGCGCCTGGTTCTGCCCCCCACCATTGATCGCATGCAGGACAGCTGATTTGAAATCATCACGAAACCTTGCTGCCAGATAATAGGCAGCTGGTAACTGATGATAAATTGCACATGGCATACCATACACAATGGATACCTTCCATGCCGGCTCAATACAAATTCCAGGATCTACAGTTGCCGCAGCCATATAAGAAGGTGTAAGCAATGCATCCGGAGAAGCAAAACGGCACGCACGCGGTGGATCCGGATCACCAGGACGCGGAGGTTGCAGATCATCGCCAGTCACAGCGTGGAACGGCAGCGCACCACTTTTTACAAGATCCATGAGTTTTCCCGACAAACCGGTATCAAGCGCATGCCCCTGAATCAGCAAACCCAACACCGCACCGTATGCAACGGTCATTGAAACGATTGTTTCATCTGTCTGGGTCAGTGTTGTATTAGCTGAAACCGCAGCAGCAAGCTGCTCGGGCTGGTATGCATAACGAACAGCAATTGCAAGTGTACGCTCCACCGCCTCGGTCGTATCCGCATGGCCACCAGTCTGCCCCCAAGGCAGCTTTTGCTGCACACGCCGCCGCCACGTTTCACGAATCGACTGACTGGTATAGCCACCAGGGCCATTGACCGGCGTACCATCCAGTAACGGGAACAGCTCTTCATCCATGCGACGGCAGAAATCTTCAGTATCGTAACCGCCATATTCAACCAGTGAGCGAACCATCAGCTTCAAAATGAAACCAGACTGCGATAACTGCCCTGCTTTCAATCCGGCATGATACCGATCTGGCTTGGGGTCGGTGTAACCGGTAATCCAGTCACCATAATCTCGACGAAGCTCGGAAAGATCATAGTACCAGTGCGGGCCCAACCCTAAAGCATCCCCGATGAATGCTCCCATGATGGCCCCTGCCGCACGGTCCTGTATATTTTTATCTGACATAAATAAGCAACCTCCTGTTCTACATTCTGAAAAACAAATTCAGTAAACCCGGAGTACCATCGAAGCAAATTCGAAAATGCAAAATCTCACCCGACAGTATCATCAAACATAACCGATCGTTCAGCTTTCATTTCGCTGAATAACACCTCAGGTCCATTAGAAGGCTGGCAGACTTCAACAACTTTATGCCGCGATTGTTCACCGCGCTTCAGCGTGATGTTCTTCCGGGGAACATTAAAGCGTTTCGCCAGAAATTCCGTCAGCGCACGATTCGCTTTTCCATCCACAGGAAGAGCTGCCAGTTTTATTTTCAGTTCTTCTCCACAAATGCCAACTGCTTCAGTCTGTCTGGCACCTGGCTGAACGTAAAGTTTCAATACCAAGAGACTGCGATCGTTGCCAAAGCTATACCAGCTCATTAAAACATCTGTATGATCTGGCGCTGCAAATTCTCCACGACCATCATAAGTACCTGCAACAGAATAAAGGCAAATATCGGAGAAAGATCAAAATTGGCTATGGGAGGAATATACCGGCGTATTGGCCCCAAAACAGGCCCGGTAAAACTTTCCAGCACGGGTGCAAGTGGAGTATTTGGATTAATCCATGACAATACAGCCTGCACAATGATCGCAATCAGCAGGATGTTGAGTGTCATACTGGCAAGTTTAACCAGCGCCAGCAAAGCAAATGCGAACATACTGCTTCCCGCACCGAAACCTCCCAGCAGATTGATGCCCACCAGGATGATAAATTGGGCGAGCCAGGCCAGTACGAAGGTAGAAAGATCAAGACCTCGCCAACTGGGTATCACCCGTCGCGCCGGTCTGACAACAAAATCCGTTACTGCTACCAGAAATCTCGTAAACGGATGATAGTAAGGTACACGAGACCACTGCACATAAAATCTCAGTAACAATGCCAGTGAAAACAGGCTAAGTAAGGTATCCAGCAAAAATATCATTATTTGATTGGGCATGGCTTTTCCGTTGAAAGTTATGTTATTGCTGAATCATGGCCCGATTACAGGCTGGATCATGTACGTCCGAATATTTCGCCCATTTGTCGGGAACGATCACAGGCAGCATGCATGGCACGAATAAACGCACCCCTGATATCGGCTTGTTCCATGCTGAGTAAAGCTTGTTCAGTCGTCCCACCTTGCGAGGTCACTTTCATCCGCAACGTTGCAAGTGTGTCATTACTTTGTGCGGCAAGATGTGTAGCACCCAGGAATGTCTGCATTGCAAGCTGTTTCGCCGTATCTGCTGTCAGCCCCAACTGTGTCCCGGCCTCCTGCATGGCCTCCAGAAAATAGAAAACATACGCCGGGCCACTGCCAGACAAAGCTGTCACTGCATCCAGCTGTACTTCCTCATCCACCCAGATTACCGTACCGATTGCCTCCAGAATGGTAGCGGCTTGTTCCTTCTGCTGGCTATCGACCAAAGGTAACGCATATAAGCCGGTGATACCTTCTCCGATCAAAGCGGGTGTATTGGGCATGGCACGAATGATAAATTCATGCCGGTTCAGCCACTGACTCAGATCACTTGTACGAACTCCCGCTGCAATCGAAATTACAAGTTTATTCTGCAGAAATTGTGCAGCCTGATTGGCTACAGCATGTAACTGCTGCGGCTTTACGGCAAGAATAACAATCTCATTGTCATGGATTCCATCAGGCATCGATGCTGTGACCGTGACCCCATACGTTTCGGCAAGTTGCTGTCGTCGCAACGCATCGGTTTCCACGGCACAGATGTGTGAAGGTGCACTTCCATGATGTATCAGGCCGCCGATCATGGCCCCAGCCATGTTTCCACCACCAATAAAAGTAATTTTCATGAATGACTCTGACTTATATAAATAAATGGCAACAGCGAGACTGAGCACACCCGGCAGATAGTGCGATTACTGGAGATCACTTTTTGAACAGATTGATTATCACACTCAATACAATGCTCACAACAAGCATGGACGTGATGGGAATAAATATCTTGCTATGCCGGGTTTCAATTCGAATATCGCCCGGCAACTTTCCGAACCAGTTGAATAACCAGGGCGCAAAATGCAGCACTGCACCAATAACCAGTAGCGCAGCACCCGCTATCATCAACCAACGTGTCATCTGTTCCATTCAACCAGCGAAAAAATTCAGAACATTTTCCGGGAAATTGTCAAACACCGATAATACGCAACAGTACCAGCTCATAACCAATCAGACAGGCATACCCGATTGAGATCACATAGAGTAAATGTCGACACCGGAATCTGCCATAGATCTCCACTTCATGGTGGATGGTCAGAATAATTGCTGCCAGAGAGGTAAGGGCCAGTTTGAAATGAATGAATTTCTGTGTACTTTCTTCAATCAGCACTGCCATGAAATAATTGAGTTCCGTACCGCCATCAGGCAATATATTGATCGTCAAAAAGGCATCTGTTGCGCTGAATAATACGATGGCAAGACAGCAGATCACCAAAGGCCAGCCATACTTATCAACATAAGCCGCACCTTTACCGGAACGTCTACGAGTAACCCGCCTCCCGTGTTTAATCCCCAACTGGTAAGGACAAACGAAAGAAACTCCAGCTCGTCTTTCCTGTAATCGCTGATCTAGCGTCAATTGGTTTGTCACGATTCACTCTCCCTGAGTATAAGATCTGATCCGTTTTCTCGGAAAATTGGCTCGGTGCTCTATCGCATTTATATAAGAACCAAGTGTAAAGCCACCTGTTCAGCAGCGCAACACCGCATACCGAGTCCATTAAAAACACGTATAGCGTAATCTTTCCAGATTGGGCTATAATGTTCGGCCCAAAAAGAGCCATGTTAGTGATTTCTACAGATAAATAGATAATCCAGGACTTTTTTACTGACTTTACCTAGTTTCCTTACTGCAAGTACAAACAGACATCATTAAAAATGAAACGTACCTACCAACCATCCGTCATCAGCAGAAAACGTACCCATGGATTTCGTATCCGCATGAAAACACGCGGCGGCAGAGCAGTTATTCGTGCGCGCCGGGCAAAAGGACGAGCCAAGCTTAGCGTGTAATCATAAATATAAGTCTGGGTTCGCTGCCTGGGCTGTATTTCTTGACAACCAGGCAAATTTGTACGCTACCCAAGCAGTGCAGGTTGCGAAAAGCTGATGAATTTCGCGCTGTGCTGCGAAATCGGACCGTGCTCGAAAGCCTCTCGCTGCGATTGTATGTAAAGTCCGTTGATATTGACTATGCGCGCATTGGCCTGATCGTGGCAAAAAGGGTTGAACGAAAAGCTGTCAGGAGAAATCGTATCAAACGTCTGATCAGGGAAGCATTCCGCAGACATCGGCAAATGCTCAAGGGTCTGGATTGTGTCATGCAGCTTCGGCGTCCCGTTGAACTGCTAGATTCAACTCGCCTCTACCAGGAAGCTGTAATGCTTTTCAACAAAGCGGCCAGACAATTATGAAGCAACTGATCATCAGTCTCATCAAACTCTACCGGTATAGTATCGGACTCTTGATCCCGCCTTCCTGCAGATTTTATCCAACCTGTTCGAACTATATGCATGAAGCACTGGTGAAACACGGTCTCATCAAGGGACTATGGCTGGGTATGAAACGAATATTGCGCTGCCACCCATGGAACCAGGGAGGATATGATCCCGTTCCATAGAAAGAGTGGATAATGCACTTCCACCAATTATCAGATTCATTAGTCATTTAATATTCTGTACTAAAATTTTCTGCTTTTCCGAGTTCCAAAAAAATGGACAATAAAAAAATCGTACTGCTTATCATTTTTTCGACATCATTGCTGTTTTTATGGGATGCATGGATAAAGGAACAGGAAAAGTTCAACAATCCTCCCGCCATCACCCAGGCCGATTCATCGACCGAATCGACACAATCCAGAAATGACGACAACCTCCCTGTTCCTGGCAGTGAACTGACATCATCACAAGCAAGCTCGGATACAAACGGAATACCTGCAAGCGGTGGTAATGAAGACTCGGTTACTCCACGCCTTCTGCCCTCAGGAGAACAGATACGTGTCGTCACCGACAAGGTCATCGCAGAAATCGATACGATCGGAGGCGATTTACGACGTCTGGAACTGCTGCAGCAACCTTCATCAGAAGACAAAGATACACCTTATGCTCTGCTGTACAGCGAGGCTGCGCGTACCTATATTGCGCAATCCGGCCTGGTTGGAGAAGGTCTGCCCAACCATAAAACAACTTTTCGGGCAGAGTCGGATATACGCAACTACGAGCTCTCCTCGGGTGAGGATAAAATCGTTATCCGCCTGCTGGCACCTGAAGCTCAAGGTGTTCAGGTCGTCAAAACCTATACTTTCCATCGTGACAGCTATGTAATCGATATTGGTTTCGAAGTGGAAAACAAAGGTGACGCCACGGTTCGCCCGTTTGCCTATTTCCAGATGCTGCGTGACGGTAATCCGCCACCTGCCAAGACCATGATGATCCCCACATTCCTGGGGGCAGCCGTTTATACTGAAGAAGGTAAATACCAGAAAATTCCTTTTTCCGATCTGGACAAGAACAAGGCAGATTATCCGGCCAATGCGAACAATGGCTGGATCGCCATGCTGGAACATTATTTCCTGACTGCCTGGCTGCCACAACAGCAGACACCACGCGAATTTTTCGCCAAACGGCAGAGTGACAATCTCTACAGTGCCGGGGTGATTGTACCTGCCGGTGTCATCGCGCCTGGTGAAACTGCAGCCACCACCATGCCATTTTATGCAGGTCCCGAAGAGCAGGACAATCTGGAAGGATTGGCTCCCGGCCTGGATCTCACGGTTGATTACGGCTGGCTGACAATGATCGCCAAACCGTTATTCCGCCTGCTTTCGTTCTATCATTCATGGACGGGCAACTGGGGGGTAGCAATCATCCTGCTGACAATGACCGTCAAACTTCTGTTCTTCCCGCTATCTGCAGCTGGCTATCGATCCATGGCCAAGTTGCGCCTGGTAACACCCAAACTGAAACGTATTCAGGATCAATATAAGGGTGATCGGCAGCGTATGCACCAGGCCATGATGGAATTCTACCGAGAGGAAAAAATCAACCCGATGGGGGGATGTTTTCCTATATTAGTGCAAATTCCGGTTTTCATCGCTCTGTACTGGACAATTCTTGCAGCAGTAGAGCTGCGTTATGCTCCTTTGGCGCTCTGGATCGATGACTTATCCTCTCCAGATCCCTTCTACATGCTGCCGCTGCTGATGGGTATTTCCATGTTTGTGCAGACCAAGCTTAACCCGACGCCAACAGATCCGCTCCAGGCAAAAATAATGCAAATTATGCCGATTGCCTTCAGCGCCATTTTCTTCTTCTTCCCGGCCGGCCTGGTTCTGTATTCGCTGGTCAACAATATTCTGTCGATTGCACAGCAATGGAAGATTACAAAAATGTACGAGACTCCTCCCGGTAAGAAGGACGCTCCTGAACCACCTGTCAGTAAACAGGTAAGTAGTTCGGAAGATCCTGAAACAACTGCCAACAGTCCGGCTGATAGCCCTAAACAGCCCCAAATACCAACCAATAATCCAAGGAAAATGTACAAAAGAACGAGAAAGAAATAAATATTTATAGTTTTAATCGTTCTTTGTCCTTCTGGATCAAGAAACCCTGCCATCCTGGTGACGAACAATGACACCATCGCAGCAATCGCCACGCCCCCCGGTCGTGGTGGCATAGGCATCATCCGGATTTCCGGAACAAATCTGAAACCGCTTGCCCGGAAAATCCTGGGCAAGCTTCCCGATCCGCGCCATGCCGGATTGTTCAGCTTCCTTGATCAGAACGACCAGATCATCGATCAGGGAATCGCGCTTTACTTTCCCTCTCCCCATTCCTACACCGGGGAAGAGGTGCTGGAACTGCAGGGGCATGGCGGTCCCGCCGTTATGAATCTGCTGCTGGAACGCTGCCTTCAGCTGGGTGCCCGCCTGGCAGAGCCGGGTGAATTCACACTACGCGCCTTTCTCAACGATAAACTCGACCTCGCACAAGCCGAAGGCGTCGCAGATCTGATCGCAGCCAGCACCACCAATGCCGCGCGCTGCGCAGTACGCTCGTTGCACGGAGAATTCTCATCAACGATTCACCAGCTTGTTATTACCCTGATCGATCTGCGTGTACTGGTCGAAGCAACACTCGATTTCCCGGAAGAAGAAATCGATTTTCTCCAGTCAGCCCATGCTGCAGAACAACTCGCGATGATCCAAGCCAAGCTGGAACAGGTACTGGCCGCATCCCGCCAGGGCAATCTGCTGCAGGAAGGTATCAAAGTCGTCTTGGTCGGTCAGCCCAACGTAGGCAAATCCAGCCTGCTCAACCGTCTTGCCGGCGACGAGGTTGCCATTGTCACTGACATCCCCGGTACGACAAGAGATACCGTTCGGCAATCTATCGAAATCGAAGGAATTCCACTGCACCTGATTGATACCGCAGGCTTGAGAGAAACCAGCGATATCGTTGAACAACACGGAATTGCCCGCACCTACGCTGCAATCGAACAGGCCGATCTGATATTGCTGCTGGTGGACAGCCGCCACGGCGTAACAGAGGAAGATCGCTCCGTGCTGGCACGCCTGCCGGAACGGCTGCCGGTACTGACCGTCCACAACAAAATCGATCTGTCAGCACAGCCTCCCCGCATAGAAGAGAACACATCCGGAACCACCATTTATCTTTCAGCCAAAAACGGTGAAGGCACGGAACTGTTACGGACTGCACTACTCAAAACTGCCGGCTGGCAGGCCAACATTGCCGGAGAAGGCGCCTATATGGCTCGCCAGCGCCACCTGCAGGCATTGTTACAGGCCCAAGAACTGCTGGAAAGAGCAGCCGCCTGGCTGCGTCATGCGGACCAGCTGGAAATACTGGCCGAAGAATTACGTCTCGCGCAACAAGCCCTATCCTCCATCACCGGCGAATTTACCAGTGATGATCTGCTGGGCGAGATTTTTTCCAGTTTTTGTATCGGAAAATAACAAGCCTTCCTGGCTTATCGAAATACCCCAAATCCGAATCAGCCGGATAAAAAGCGGGAAAATCACGGGTATAAAGAAAAATATGAAATCAGACCTTTGTGATAAGGTTAATGATCATCACTGCTCTATTCCAACCGCATAAATCCATCATTCTTTGGGTATGAAACCTATCGAACAACAATTCTTCAACGATCTGGAGAAAAAGCTCTGGACCGCCGCCGACAAGCTGCGTTCCAACCTCGACGCGGCCGTGTACAAGCACGTTGTGCTCGGGCTGATCTTCCTCAAGTACGTTTCCGATGCCTTCGAGGAACGGCAGCGGGAGCTGCGTCAACAGCTCACCAACCCCGCCGACGAATACTTCATGGACCCCGAAGATTACGGGGACATCGGCAGCGATGAGTACGAAGAAAATATCGCCACTGAGCTTGAAGTGCGCGATTACTACACTGAGAAGAACGTGTTCTGGGTGCCCATTGAGGCGCGCTGGCAAACTCTGCGCGATTGCGCGCAACTGCCGCCCAAGGCCCCTCTACCTTGGAACAAACCCGGCAAGGACGAGCCGGAGGAAATGCGTTCGGTCGGCTGGCTGATCGACAACGCCATGGAAGCCGTCGAGCGCGAGAACGCCCGCCTGAAGAACGTGCTGAACAAGGACTTCGCCCGTGTGCAGCTCGACTCCAGCAAGCTCGCCGAACTCATCGGCCACTTCTCGGATACCGATTTCGCTGCCCGCGAATACAAGGGCCAGCCGCTGGACCTGAAATCCAAGGACATCCTTGGCCATGTCTACGAATACTTCCTCGGCCAGTTCGCCCTGACCGAAGGCAAAAAGGGTGGCCAGTACTACACGCCCAAGAGCATCGTCACCCTGATCGTGGAAATGCTCCAGCCGTTCAAAGGGCGCGTCTACGATCCGGCCATGGGCTCCGGCGGCTTCTTTGTGCAAAGCGAAAAATTTATCGCACAGCACGGCGGCAAAGCGGGCAACGGCAAGAGCGGGCAGATCAGCGTCTACGGGCAGGAGAGCAACCCCACCACCTGGCGGTTGGCCGCCATGAACATGGCTATCCGTGGCATCGACTTCAACTTCGGCAGCGGCCCGGCCGGCAGCATGGCACTGCTGTTGGCCAACGGCTCCATGAGTTCCAACACCAACTTTGAGGGCGAAATCCGCAAGAGGCTGATCGAAGACGACTACGTGGAGTGCATGGTCGCGCTGCCCGGCCAGTTGTTCACCAACACCCAGATCCCGGCCTGCATCTGGTCCTCACCCGCGACAAGCAGAACGGCTTCGCGCTCGACAAGAAAAAGCGTGACCGGCGCGGCGAATTCCTGTTTATCGACGTCCGCCAGATGGGCTATATGAAAGACCGCGTACTGCGCGACTTTACCGCAGACGATATCCAGAAAATCGCCGATACCTTCCATGCCTAGCAACAGGGCGAGGGGTACGAAGACGTGTCAGGCTTCTGCTACTCGGCCAATCTGGCAGATGTGCGCAAGCATGAGCATGTACTGACTCCCGGGCGCTATGTGGGCGCGGCGGAGCAGGAAGAAGACGGCGAACCCTTTGCCGAGAAGATGCAGCGGCTGACGGCGCAACTGGCGGAGCAGTTTGCTGAAAGCAACAGGCTGGAGGGAGAGATCAAGAAGAACTTGGCGGGGTTGGGGTATGGCGATAACTGACCTACAACAGCCTGAAAGTACTCCCCAAATCACTGGCCCACTTGGTGACTTCGTGGAGTTCAAGAACGGCAGAAGTTCCCCTGAACGCACCGACTCTGGCGCCTTTGCCGTTTACGGCTCAAACGGAGAAATTGGGAAAGCAGATGTGACCAATGCTCCCGAAGGAACATTGGTTGTCGGACGCGTTGGGTCTTACTGCGGCTCTGTTCACTACTCCCCGGGCAAGTGCTGGGTCACTGATAATGCGATTATTGGCAGCAGTAGGAGTCAGAAAGATTCAAGATTCTGATTCTATAAGCTCGCATCGCTTGATCTGAACAACTATCGTGCTGGATCAGGGCAGCCACTACTTAATCAACAAATACTCAACAGCATTCAGGTATCAATTCCCGCTAGCGAGGATGATCGTTTCCAGATCGCAAGAGTACTGGGGACATTTGACGACAAAATCGACCTCAATCGCCGCATCAACCAAACCCTCGAAGCCATGGCGCAAGCCATCTTCAAATCCTGGTTTGTCGATTTCGACCCGGTCAAGGGCAAGATCGTCGCCATCGAACAAGGCCAAGACCCGCTACGCGCCGCCATGCGCGCCATCAGCGGCAAAACCGACGCCGAACTCGACCAAATGCCCCGCGAGCACCACGACCAACTCGCCGCCACCGCCGCGCTGTTTCCTGATGCCATGCAAGAGTCGGAGTTGGGCGAGATTCCGAAGGGGTGGGGATGCGGAGCCTTGGCAGATTTTGCAGATTTCCAGAATGGTTATGCCTTTAAGACAAAAGATTGGACTAATGTGGGACATCCAGTTGTAAAGATTGGAAACGTAAAGCCCGGCGTGATTGATTTAGCTGGTTGTTCCTATGTGTCTGAAGAAACAGTAAAGGGTCTTGAGAGATTCTCTTTAGCACGAGGAGATTTGCTCGTTGGGATGACTGGTTACGTGGGTGAAACTGGCCTGGTTCCGAGATTGGATATGAACGCTTTTTTAAATCAACGTGTTGGTCGTTTAATAACAAAGAATGGGATTTATGATCTTGGATATGTCTATTGTCTGGTGAGAAATACGGATTACAAGGCATTTGCCGAAGGAAAATCTCATGGTAGCGCTCAGGCCAATGTTAGCGGCAAAGATTTGATGAGCTATAAGGCAGTTTGTCCTAATAAAAAGCTCCTGAGCATCTTCAATGCACAGCTCGCACCGATGATTGAAAAGACTCTTGCCAACCACGAAGAAAATCAATCTCTCGCCAAAATCCGCGACACCATTCTACCCAAACTGCTCTCCGGCAAGCTGCGAGTTCCTGATATTGAGTATATTGCTGAGGAGGTGGAGCCATGACAAACGTACGCCGAAAAGTGGACCTTTACATCCTATCTCTCGGACTGTTATTCGTCTTCTTTGTCATTGTTGCGACGGAGCCTCCAGCTTCTTCCTTTTCTTTCAAGGATGCCGGAAGCTGGAAAGCTCTTGTGGTGAAC
>Ga0206102_1000254_pt1 | contig 17983 bp, 17 predicted proteins | sample 1B1Ametagenome_FD_148645 | JGI IMG/M metagenome (GOLD analysis project Ga0206102, IMG submission 148645) | Enriched microbial communities from leaf-cutter ant dump, University of Wisconsin, Madison, United States - 1B1A | ecosystem: Environmental > Terrestrial > Nest > Insects nest > Nest dump... | reverse complement strand
GTTTTCTACGCGGCCTCGGCCCGTGCCGGGGCCGAGCACGACGTGCACCTGGTCGGCTGGGTATCGTCGGTCGGCATCGCCTTGCTGATGCTGCTGTCGTTCCGCTCGCCCGGCCCGCTGCTGTTCGCGTTCCTGTCCACCGCGGTGGGCGTGATCGTGGCCACCACCGTCACGCTGCTGGTGTTCGGGCAGATCTACCTGCTGACGCTGGTGTTCGGTGCGGCGCTGCTGGGCGAGGCAGTCGACTATTCGATCCAGTACCTCACCGCGCGCGCCAACGCCGGCCAGGCGTGGGAGCCGCGCGCGGGTTTGCGCCAGGTGCGTGGCGCCTTGCTGCTGGCGCTGGCCACCTCGGTGCTGGGTTACGCGCTGCTGGGGCTGGTGCCGTTTCCCGCGTTGCGGCAGATGGCGTGTTTCGCGATGAGCGGCATGCTCGCCGCCTGCCTCAGCGTGATCTGGCTGCTGCCCGCGCTGCTGCGGCGACCATCGCGGCCGCTGTCGCCGACGCTGGTACGCGCCGCATTGACGATGCAGCGCGCGATGGCATGGCTGGGCCGGGGCTCGCGTGGCTGGCGGCTGGGCGCGTTGCTGTTGCTGGTCGCCGCGCCGGGCTGGTGGCGCCTGAGCCACGACGACGACGTGCACCTGCTGATCGCGCCGCCGCCCGCGCTGGATGCGCAGGCGCGCCAGATCCGCGACATCACCGGACTGGGCAACGGCAGCCAGTTTTTCCTGGTGCAGGGCGACAGCATCGAGCAGACACTGGAGCGCGAGGAAGCGCTGGAACAACGCCTGCAGCCACTGGTACGGGATGGCCGCATGCAGGGCTGGCTGGGGCTGGCCGGCATGGTGCCGTCGAGACAACGGCAGGACGCGAACCGGGCGCTGTTGGCGCGGTGGATGTCGGACCCGGCGCGCATGCGCAAGCTGCTCGCCGATGGCGGTTTCCGCAGTGACGCCATCGACGCCTGGCTGGCAGCCTGGCCGGGCCGGCCGATCGAACTGGCGAGCTGGCTGAAGCAACCGCTCGCCACGCCGTTCCGGCATTTGTGGATGGGGCAGAACGCGCACGGCTACGCTTCGCTGGTGCTGCCGCAGGGGATCGACGACGTGACGCCGTTGCATGTGGCCGCCGCGGGCCTGCCCGGCGTGCAACTGGTCGACAAGCCGGCCAGCGTGTCCGCCCTGTTCGGCGAGTACCGCGGCTACGCCAGCTTGTGGCTGCTGGCGGCGATGCTGTTGCTGGTACCGGTATTCGCCTGGCGCTACGGCCGGCGCATGGCGCCGCGGGTGCTGGCGCCACCGGTGCTCGGCATTGCGCTGACGCTGGCCACGCTGGGCTATCTGGGCCATCCGCTGACGCTGTTCCACTGGATGGCGATGATGCTGGTGCTGGGCGTGGGCGCCAACTACGCGGTGTTCCTGCAGGAAGGCGAGCCGCACGCGATCGACAAGCCGGGCGCGATGTACGCCAGCGTGCTGTTGTCGGCGGCCACCGCGCTGCTGTCGTTCGGGCTGCTGTCGCTCAGCTCGATGCCGGCGCTGCGCAGTTTCGGCCTGACCCTGCTGCTGGGTATCGCCTTCATCGCCGTGCTGGTGCCGGCCAGTCTTGGTGCCGGCCGGGAGCGTGGGCGATGATCTTCCCTTATTTCGACAAGAGGCCGCTGCGATGAAGCGCGTGGTGATCACCGGCATGGGCGGCATCACCGCGCTCGGCCACGACTGGGCACCCATCGAGGCGCGTTTGCGTGAGGGCCGCAATGCCGTCCGCGCGATGCCCGAGTGGAATCATTTCGATGCCCTCAACACCCGCCTGGCCTGCCCGGTGGACGACTTCACCCCGCCGCCATGGCCGCGCCGGCTCAGCCGTTCGATGGGCCGCGTGGCGCAACTGGCGGTGGCGGCCAGCGAGCACGCGATGCGCGACGCGGGGCTCACGGACGACCCCAGCGTCCGCGACGGCCGCATGGGTGTGGCCTATGGCTCGTCCGGCGGCAGCGTGGAGCCGGCGCGGGTGGTCGGCCACATGCTGGACACCGGCTCGATGCAGGGCGTCACCGCCACCAGCTACATCCACATGATGGCGCACACCACCGCGGTGAACATCGGCGTGTTCTTCCAGCTGAAGGGCCGCGTGATCCCCACCTCCAGCGCCTGCACCTCGGGCAGCCAGGCGATCGGCTACGGCTACGAGGCGATCAAGTACGGCCGCCAGACGATGATGCTCTGCGGCGGCGCGGAGGAGCTGTCCGGCCCCGGCGCGGCGGTGTTCGACGCGCTGTTCGCCACCAGCACCCGCAACGACCAGCCCAGCCTGACGCCGCGGCCGTTCGACCGCGCCCGCGACGGCCTGGTGGTGGGCGAAGGCGCCACCACGCTGATCCTGGAGGAATACGAACACGCCAGGGCACGCGGCGCCACCATCCATGCCGAGATCATCGGCTTCGGCTGCAACTCCGACGGCAGCCACATCACCCAGCCCACCCGCGAGACGATGGCCACGGCGATGCAGTGGGCGTTGCAGGACGCCGGCATTTCCGGCGAGGCGATCGGCTACGTCAGCGCCCACGGCACCGCCACCGATCGCGGCGACGTGGCCGAAAGCCACGCCACGGCCTCGGTGCTGGGCGCGCGCGTGCCGGTGAGTTCGATGAAAAGCTACGTCGGCCACACGCTGGGCGCCTGCGGCGCGCTGGAATCGTGGTGGGCGATCCGCATGATGCGCGAGGGCTGGTTCGCGCCCACCATCAACCTCACCGACGTCGACCCCGAATGCGCCGAGCTGGACTACATCACCGGTGACGGACGCAAGCTTTCCACCGACTGCGTGATGAACAACAACTTCGCTTTCGGCGGCATCAACACCTCACTGATCTTCCGGGCCTGCGACTGATGGCACCCGATCTGCTCGACATGCGTGGCTTGCCCCGTGTGGTGGTGACGGGGATGGGCGTGGTCAGTTGCCTGGGCAACGGCCGCGACGCGTTCCGCGCCGCGCTGCAGGAAAACCGCAGTGGCCTGCGTGCGATGGACAGCTTCGCCCGCCGTGGTCTGAACACGCGGGTCGGCGGGCCGGTCGACGTCAGCGCCCTGCCCGAGCCGCCGCGCAAGCTGCGCCGCTTTCTGGCCCAGCCGGCGCTGTACGCCTGGCACGCGATGGGCGAGGCGATCGAACAATCCGGACTCACCGCCGCCGAACTGGAAAGCGGCGACTGCGGCCTGGTGATCGGCGGCGGCGCCTCGTTGAACGAATACGAGGCGGGCCTGGAGGCTTACCGCAGCAAGGGCGTGGGTCGGCTGTCGCCGTTCCTGGTATCGCGCGGCATGAGCAGCGCGCTGTCGGCCTGCCTGGCACACGCGTTCAACATCCGCGGCGTCACCCAGACCGTGGCCTCGGCCTGCACCAGTGCCACGCTGGCGATCGGCCAGGCGATGGAGCTGATCCAGCTGGGGCGCCAGCAGATCGTGCTCACTGGCGGCAGCGAGGAATTGTTCGAGGGCACGGCCACCTGGTTCGACGCGTTCGGCGCGCTGTCCGCCGCCAGCGCCGATCAGCCGCAGCGCGCATCGCGCCCCTACGACCGCCATCGCGACGGTTTCGTGCTGGCCGCCGGTGCCGGCGCGCTGGTGCTGGAGTCGCTGGCGCACGCGCGCTCGCGCGGCGCCACCGTGCTGGCGGAACTGACCGGCTTCGGCGCCGGCACGGACCCGGCCAGCATGGTCGGCCCCGGCGTGGACGGCATGATGCGCGCGCTGCGACAGGCCCTGCGGCAGGCCGGCACGCTTCCCGACTACATCAACACCCACGCCTGCTCCACGCCGCAGGGCGATCTGCAGGAATGGCAGGCGATCGAGGCGGTGTTCGCCGAACTGGGCGCACCGGTGCCGGCGATGTCGTCGATCAAGGGGCTGAGCGGCCACGCGCCCGGCGCCGCCGGCGCGCTGGACGCGATCGCCAGCGTGCTGATGATGCAGCACGGTTTCGTGGCGGCGGGTGCGCCGGTGATCGATGCCGATCCCGAATTCGCGGCGGCGCCACTGGTGCAGCAGACCCACGCGCGCCGCATCGACAGCGTGCTGTCGCACAATTTCGGCTTCGGCGGCAGCTGCGCCGCGCTGATGTTCCAGCGGCCGGCGGAGCACGCCGCATGATCGCGCTGCGCGTCGAGCAATGGCGCGCGTGGGCGCCGGGCGTGGCCACTGCCGACGAGTGGCTGGCCTGGGCGCGATCGCCGCGCGTGCTGGACGACCGGCAAGAGCAGCCCGAATGCCTGTCGCTGCCGCCGATGCAGCGCCGTCGCCTCAGCCGGCTGGCGCGGATGACGATGGAAGTGGCTTCGCCCTTGTGCGGCGACGACGAGCAGTTGCCGTTCGTGTTCGCCTCGCGCCACGGCGAAACCACGCGCACGTTCAACCTGCTGGGCGACGTGGCCGGCGAGCAGCCGTTGTCGCCCACGCAGTTCGGCCTGTCGGTGCACAACGCCATCGCCGGCCAGTGGTCGCTGCTGCGCGGCCAGCGCGGTGAATCGGTGGCCATCGCCGGCGAGGCCGATACCTTCGAGCACGCCATGCTGGAAGCGTCGACGCTGCTGGCCGCCGGTGCCTCGTCGGTGCTGACGGTGATCGCCGAGGAAGTGCCGCCGGATGCATACGACGGCTGGATCACCGACGTGCCGTTCTCGTATGCCGTGGCCTTGCGGCTGGGCCGCGCCGACGCGGCGGCGGGCGAAGGCTGGCGACTGGATCTGCTGCCCCATGACGGCGACATGCCGCCCTGCCGCTGGCCGCATGCGCTCGATTTCCTGCGCGCCATGCGGACCGCCGTCCCCTCGTTGCAGCACGCATGGAAAAGACGCCGATGGCAGTGGCAGCGCAGCTGACGCACCACCGCCGCGACGCGTGGCTGTGGCGCCTGCTGGCCACCGGCGCCAGCTTTGCGCTGTTCGGCATCGGCGGATTGATCCTGCGGGTGCTGATCCTGCCGCTGTTCGCACTGTTGCCCGGCGGCCCCGAAGCGCGCCGCCGCCGCGCCCGTGCCGCGATCAGCCGCGCATTCCACCTGCACGTGCAGTTCATGTACCGCACCCGCGTGCTCGATTTCCGCATCGAGGGTGCCGAGCGGCTGGGACGGCCGGGGCAACTGGTGATCGCCAACCATCCGTCGCTGATCGACGTGGTGTTCCTGATCTCGCAGATGCGCGACACCAACTGCGTGGTGAAGGCCAGCCTGTGGAGCAACCCGTGCATGCACGGCGCGGTGCGCGCGGCGCAATACATCAGCAACAATGGCAGCCCGGAAATGCTGGAGCAGGCCGCCAGCGTGCTGCGCCAGGGCCAGACCCTGGTGATGTTTCCCGAAGGCACGCGCACCACGCCGGGGCAAGCACCGGTGTTCCATCGCGGCGCCGCGGCCATCGCGCTGCGTGGTGCACGCACGATCACGCCGGTGTTCATCACCGTGGCGCCCACCACGCTGACCAAGGCCGAGCCGTGGTACCACATTCCCTGGCGGCGGGTGATGGTGCGCCTGCGTGTCGGCGACGACATCGACCCGGCCACGTTCGACAATGCCCCCATGCCGATCGCCTCGCGACGATTGAACCGGCACCTGCATCAACTTTTTCTGCAAGGACTCGACGCCTCATGACCACCCAAGATCCCGTGTCCGCACAGGCCGCGCTGGAGCAGGAAATCGCCCAGCTCATCATCGACACGCTGAACCTGGAGCACCTGACAACCGCCGACGTGGCGGTGGATCAGCCGCTGTTCGGCGACGGACTGGGACTGGACTCGGTCGATGCGCTGGAGCTGGCGCTGGCGCTGCAGAAGCACTATGCGATCCACATCGATTCCGACGTCAAGGAGTCGCGCAGGCATTTCGCCACCGTGGCCAGCCTGGCCGCCTTCGTGCGGGAGCAGCGCAGCGCATGCGGGGACTGATCGCGAAAATCGCGCTGCCGCTGGCCGGCGTGCTGTATCCGTTCGTGGTGTATTTCGGCACCGAGAAAGTCGCGCCGCCGATCTTCGCGCTGGTGCTGGGCGCGATCTGGCTGATCCGCGCACCGAGCCTGCTGCGCCAGCCGGGTGGCCGCTGGATGATGGGCATCGCGTTGCTCTACTGCGTGCTGCTGGTGTTCACCGGCGAGGCGATGCTGCTGCGCTGGTATCCGGTGCTGCTCAATGCGTTTCTGCTGGCCGCTTTCGGCTGGAGCCTGATCTACGGACCGCCCTTCGTCGAGCGCTTCGCACGCTTGCGCGAACCGAACCTGCCACCGGCCGCCGTGCGTTACACCCGCGCGGTGACCTGGGTGTGGGTGGGCTTTTTCGCATTCAATGGCGGCATGTCGGCGGCGCTGACGCTGTGGGCACCGCTGTCGTGGTGGACGCTCTACAACGGCATGATCTCCTACGCGCTGCTGGGCCTGCTCTTCGGCGGCGAATGGATATTGCGCCAGCGACTGCGCCGGAGCTTTGCATGAGCCCGCTGGCACCCGCGGCAAAGGCGCTCGCCGACCACCCCTGGCTGGATGGCGCCTGGGCCGGCAGCACGGGCGCGCTGCTGTTGCTGAGTCGCCTTGGCCAGGCCGAGTTCCATCGCGAAGGTCGCCAGTGGCTGCTGGACGCGCTGCAATCGCAACTGGCCACACGCAACCTGGCCCTGCCCGGCAACTGGCGCCTGCTCGACGCGCCACCGCCGGCTACCGACCACGCCACCATCGAGCGTCTGCTGGCGGCCCCGCGTCCGCGCCAGGTCATCCCCACCGCCGAGCAGGAAAACGCCGGCCGCTGGAAACTGGGGCTGGTGCTGCCATCCGACCTGATCCATTTCGACGACCATTTCCGCAAGGCGCCGGTACTGCCGGGCGTGGTGCAGGTGGCATGGGCGCTGGCGCTGGCCGCGCCGCGACTGGGCACCTCGCACCACTGCCGCGAGATGGAGGCACTGAAATTCCAGCGGCTGCTGCGCCCTGGCGATGTGCTGGAACTCGACCTGCACTACGAGGACGAGCCCGGCACCATGCTCGGAAAACTGCATTTCGCCTATCGCCACGCGGGCCAGCACTGCTCGTCCGGGCGCCTGCGGGTGACGCGCGCCCATGACTGAGCAAGGCACCGACAAGCAGCACTGGGCGGCGCAGAAGGAGCGTGGAAGCTTCTGGCTGATGAAGCTCACGGCGCTGGGCCTGCGTCTGCTGGGACGGCGCCCGATGACGCCGGTGCTGTATGGCATCGTGCTGTACTTCTTCGTGTTCGGGCGCCGAGCGCGGCGCAACGTGCGCCAGTACCAGGATTACCTCGCCCAATGGAGCGGGCGCCGCGACCTGCGCCCCACCCTGCGCAGCGTGTTCGGCCAGTTCATGGCCTTCGGCGAGAGCCTGCTCGATCGCCTCGACGCCTGGCACGGCAAGCTGAAGCTCGACCAGGTGACGCTGCACGATCCCGACGGCGTGCGCGAGCGGCTGATGAAAAGCCGCCAGGGCGGCCGCGGCGAGATCCTGGTGGGCACCCATCTGGGCAACCTGGAGGTCTGCCGCGCGCTGGCCGAACTGGGCGAGCAGGTGCCGCTGAACGTGCTGGTGCACACGCCCAACGTGGCCCATTTCAATCGTTTGCAAAGCGCTGCCGGCGATCACCAACTGCATCTGCTGCAGGTCAGCGAAATGGACGCCGCGCTGATGCTCGACCTGTCGCAGCGGCTGGACCGCGGCGAATGGCTGGCCATCGCCGGCGACCGCGTGCCGCTGCAGGATGGCCGCCGGGTGGTGGTGGATTTCCTCGGCCATCCGGCACCGTTCCCGCAAGGCCCCTGGATGCTTGCCGGGCTGCTGCGCTGCCCGGTGAACCTGATGTGCTGCCTGAAGATCGACGGCCGCTACCAGATCCATCTCGAGTCCTTCATCGATGCGCCGGCCTGGGACCGCCGCCAGCGCGAAGCGCTGATCGCGGGCTGGGTGCAGCGCTATGCGGATTACCTGGCGCGCAAGTGCCTGCTGGCACCGCGGCAATGGTTCAACTTCCACCCTTACTGGCATGTCGATGAGCCATCCCGTGCCACTGGAGAAACCCATGCGTAGCCGCGGCGTGCTGCACCTTGATACGGACATTGTCGTGCCGTTCTTCGACGTCGACTCGATGAGCGTGGTCTGGCACGGCCATTACGTGAAGTACCTGGAGGTCGCCCGTTGCGCCCTGCTCGACATGATCGGCCACAACTATCTCGACATGCAGGCGTCCGGCTACGCCTGGCCGATCATCGACCTGCAACTGCGCTACGTGCAGGGTGCGCGTTTCGGCCAGCGGCTGCGCGTGCGCGCGGATCTCGCCGAATGGCAGAACCGGCTGAAGATCAACTACCTGATCACCGACGCGCAAACCGGTGCGCGACTGACCCGCGCCAGCACGGTGCAGATCGCGGTCAGCGCCGACGGTGTGATGCAACTGGTTTCGCCGCAGGTGATGATCGACGCGGTCGAGCGCCATCTCGCATCCCTTCCACCCACCCACGCCTGATCGCCGCCATGAACTACGCCAGCCCCACGTACGTCGAGAAAACCCGCATCGGCTTCCGCTTCCTGAGCACGTTCACCTGGCAGCACCACGTGCTTCGCGTCGCCATCAACGACCTGAAAAGACTCTGCGGCGAATCCGTGCCGCAAGGCGGCGTGCTGCTGGACGCCGGTTGCGGCCAGGGCAAGTCGTTCCGGCTGCTGCGGGAAGCTTTCCGGCCGCAGCGGCTGATCGGGCTGGATGCCGACCCGTACAGCCTGTCGCTGGCGCGCGCCGAGGCCGACAAGGAGCAGATCCCCGCCGAACTGATCGCCGGCGACTGCGCACGGATCGAGCTGCCCGATGCCAGCGTCGACGTCGTGTTCTGCCACCAGACCTTCCATCACCTGGTGGAACAGGAACGCGCGCTGGCCGAATTCTGGCGCGTGCTGAAGCCCGGCGGCACGCTGCTGTTCGCCGAGTCGACCAAGGCCTATATCGACACCTGGGTGATCCGCTGGTTCTTCCGTCATCCGATGCACGTGCAGAAGAGTGCGGACGGCTATCTGCAGATGCTGCGCGAGCAGGGCTTCGTGTTCGGGCCGCAGCAGGTGTCGTTGCCGTATCTCTGGTGGAGTCGCGCGCGCGACTTCGGCCTGCTGGAGCGCTGGCATCTGAAGCAGCCGCCACCACCGGGCAAGCGCGAGGAAACCCTGGTCAACGTGGCCGCCCGCAAGCCCGCTGCCCCATGACGGCGTACCTCGACGCATTGGGCGTGATCTGCAACCTTGGCCACGGAAAGCGGGAGGTCGCCGCCGCCCTGTTCGCCGGCGAGACCGGCAACATCCGCGCCGAAGCCGGCTGGGCGCCGCGGCGCTCGCTGCCGCTGGGAGCCGTCCGCCACGCACTGCCGCCGATACCGTCGGCACTGGCGGCAACGCGTGACAACCGCGCCAACCGCTTGTTGCTGGCCGCGGCGCTGGAGATCGAAGGCGACATCCGCACGGCCATCCGTCGTTGCGGCGGGCACCGCGTGGGCGTCATCATCGGCACCAGCACCACGGGCATCGAACGCACCACCGGAGCCATCGACCACCGGCGCCGGCACGGCCAGTGGCCGGCCGACTACCGCTACGCCGACCAGGAGCTGGGCGCCCCCGCCGAGTTTCTGGCCGAATGGCTGGCGCTTTCCGGCCCGGCCTACGGCATCTCGACCGCCTGCACCTCGGGCGCCCGCGCCCTCATCAGTGCGCAGCGCCTGCTGCAGACAGGTGTCTGCGACGCGGTGCTGTGCGGTGGCGTCGACACGCTTGCGCGGTTGCCGGTGAACGGCTTCCTGGCGCTGGAGGCGCTCGATGCCGACCATTGCCAGCCGTTCTCGCGCAACCGCCATGGCATCAATATCGGCGAGGCCGCGGCGCTGTTCCTGATGACCGGCGAACATGGTGACGTCGTTCTCGCCGGCAGCGGCGCCAGCTCGGACGCATACCACATGTCGTCGCCGGACCCGCAGGGGCTGGGCGCGCAGCAGGCAATGCGCGACGCGCTTGCCCGGGCGCGGCTCGACGCCGGCCAGATCGATTACGTCAACCTTCACGGCACCGCCACCGAACACAACGACCGCATGGAAAGCCGGGCGATGGCGGCGGTATTCCCGCATGGCGTGCCGTGTTCGTCGACCAAAGCGCTGACCGGCCACACGCTCGCCGCCGCCGGTGCGCTGGAGGCAGCGTTCTGCTGGTTGAGCCTGAGGGACCGCGACCGCCGCCTGCCCCCGCATGCCTGGGATGGTATGGCGGACCCGGAGCTGGCCACACTGGATCTGATCGGTACGCCGCGCCGCTTGCCGGCACGGGGCACGCGTCGGCTGATGAGCAATTCGTTCGCGTTCGGCGGCAACAACGCCAGCCTGATCCTGGCCGATGCCGGCGCCAGTGAGGTGCTGCCGCGATGACGTCCTGGCCGATCGCCGACCTGCTGCCCCACACGGGCGACATGATCCTGCTCGATGCGGTATCGCATGCCGAGGAGGACCGCATCGTCTGTCGCCTCGACGTGCGTGCGGACGGCCCGTTCAACGACGCCGACGGCAGCCTGCCAGCATGGTGCGGCGTGGAGCTGATGGCACAGGCCGTCGCGGCGTGGTCGGGCTGGAAGGCCCGGCAGGAGCACCGCCCCGTACGCCTGGGCTTCCTGCTCGGCACCCGCCACTACCGATGCAACGTGGATGCGTTCGCGCCCGGCAGCACGCTCGCCATCGAAGCGTTCCGCAGTTTTCACGACGACAACGGCATGGCCATGTTCGCCTGCCGCATCGATGCCGAAGGCGTCCACGCCGAAGCCCGCCTGACCGTCTTCAGTCCACCCGACAGCGAGGCCTTTCTCGCTTCCCTTGCACCGAGCCAGCCCCATGCCTGAAACCATTCTCGTCACCGGATCCAGCCGCGGCATCGGCCGCGCGATCGCCTTGCGCCTTGCCCGCGACGGCCACACCCTGGTCTTGCATTGCCGCTCACGGCGCGACGAGGCCGATGCGGTGCGCCGCGAGATCGAGGCACTGGGCCAGTCCGCCCGCGTGCTGCAATTCGACATCTCCGATCGCTCCGCCTGCGCCACCGCACTGGAAGCGGACGTGGCCGCCCACGGCGCGTACTACGGCGTGGTCTGCAATGCCGGCCTGACCCGCGACGCGGCCTTTCCCGCGCTCAGCGGCGACGATTGGGACAGCGTGCTGCGCACCAACCTGGACGGCTTCTACAACGTGCTGCATCCGCTGATCATGCCGATGATCCGCCGCCGCGCGCCCGGCCGCGTGGTCTGCATCACCTCGGTCTCCGGCATCATCGGCAACCGCGGCCAGGTCAACTACAGCGCATCGAAGGCCGGCGTGATCGGCGCCGCCAAGGCACTGGCGGTGGAACTGGCCAAGCGCAGGATCACCGTCAACTGCGTGGCCCCCGGCCTGATCGAGACCGACATGCTCGACCCGGATGTACCGGTGGAGCAGATCCTGAAGATGATCCCCGCCGAACGCACCGGCACGCCCGAGGAAGTGGCCGCCGCGGTAGCGTTCCTCCTTGGCGCCGACGCGGGCTACATTACCCGCCAGGTACTGGCCGTCAACGGCGGCCTGTGCTGAAGGCGAGGCTTTCCGAAGGAGAGCCCCGCACACATGTTCCGACCAGGTTTTCCCGCATTTTCCGCGGTTGGACAAATGCACCGATCAACCACCCGATTCGCCACTCAAGGAGTTCCACATGAAGGCTAAAGTTCTCGCCCTGACCCTGCTCGCGCTGGCCAGCGTGCCCGGCATCGGCTTCGCCGAAGACACGGTGGTGAACCTGTCGTTCCAGGACACCGTGGCCGCCGCCACCGCGTCCGGCAAGCTCGATGGCAGCGTGAAGTTCTATCTGGCGGGCAACCGCCCCGCCGGCAAGGTCAGCGTGGTCAACGACAACGTCGTCACCAACAAGAAAACCAACGCCTTCGGCAAGTCCAGCCAGGAATCCTGCAGCTGGGCGCTGCAGTCGGCGCTGATCACGCTGCAGGACGCGGCCAAGCAGGCCGGCGCCAACGCGGTGGTGGACATCCAGAGCTACTACAAGAAAAACATCCACAGCGATCCCAAGACCTACGAGTGCCACAAGGGCGCCCTGATGTCGGGCGTGGCGCTGAAAGGCAAGCTGGCCAGGATTCACTGACCACGGAACGCGGCGCGGCATCGCCAGCGAGGCGAGCCGCGCCTGCGCTACCATCGACGGTGCGACACCCGCGTCGCCATGGAGCCCGTCAATGCGTCCGTTTCCGCTCGGAGAAGACATCGACCTGCTGCGCGAAACCGTGCATGCGTTCGCGGAGAAGGAGATCGCGCCGCGCGCCGACCGCATCGATCGCGACAATCTGTTTCCCGCCGACCTGTGGCGCAAGCTGGGCGAGATGGGCCTGCTCGGCATCACGGTATCCACCGACTACGGCGGCAGCGGCATGGGTTTCCTGGCGCACATGGTGGCGATGGAGGAAATCTCGCGCGCATCCGGTTCGGTGGGCCTGTCCTACGGCGCGCACTCCAACCTGTGCGTCAACAACATCTTCCACAACGGCAACGAGGCGCAGCGGCAAAAGTACCTGCCCAAGCTGTGCAGCGGCGAACACGTGGGTGCGCTGGCGATGAGCGAGCCGGGCGCCGGCTCCGACGTGGTCGGCTCGATGAGCTGCAAGGCCGAGCTGCACGGCGACACGTGGGTGGCCAACGGCAACAAGATGTGGATCACCAACGGTCCCGACGCCGACGTGCTGCTGGTCTACATGCGCACCGCGCCACGCACCGCCGGCAGCCGCTGCATGACCGCCTTCATCGTGGAAAAAGGCATGAAGGGTTTCTCCACCGCGCAAAAGCTGGACAAGCTGGGCATGCGCGGCTCCAACACCTGCGAGCTGGTGTTCGAGGATTGCGAGATACCCGCCGAAAACGTCGTCGGCGAGGTCAACGAAGGCGTGCGCGTGCTGATGAACGGGCTGGACACCGAACGGCTGGTGCTGTCCGGCGGCCCGATCGGCCTGATGCAGGCGGCGCTGGACATCACCCTGCCCTACGTGCGCGAGCGCAAGCAATTCAATGCGCCGATCGGCACGTTCGAGATCATGCAGGCGAAGGTGGCCGACATGTACACCGCGCTGCAGAGCTCGCGCGGCTTTGCCTACCTGGTGGCGCAGCAGTTCGACGGCGGGATCAAGTCACGCATCGACCCAGCCGCCTGCCTGTTCAACGCCTCGGCCAACGCGGTGAAGGTGGCGCTGGAGGCGATCCAGTCGCTGGGCGGCAACGGCTACATCAACGACTACCCCGCCGGCCGGCTGCTGCGCGACGCCAAGCTGTACGAGATCGGCGCCGGCACCAACGAGATCCGCCGCATGCTGATCGGGCGCGAGCTGTTCCACGGGAAAGCCTGAAAGGCCGGGATGGGGGATTCACCGACACCGAACGCCAGCGCGCCTTGAAGAAACCCCTCTCCCTTGGCAGAAGAGGGGCAGGAGCCAGGCTCAGAACCTCCAGTGGAAGCTTGCCGTCGCCATCTTCGCCTGCTGGCGTTGGCCCAGGTACTGGTCGTAACCCACCTGGAAACCGACTCGCGGCGTGAACGTCCAGTCCAGCGACGCACCCGCCATGCCGCCATAGCGCGCCAACCCGATGCCGCCCAGCGGCGCCCACTGGTCGACGCCGGTGAAGCTGGCCTGGAACACGTCGCCACGCATCCCGAACGACTGCTGCCACAGCAGATGTGTCTGCAGCTGCACGCTGCCGCCACGGTCGAACTGCCAGTCGCGAGCGGCACGCACACCCATGCCGGCCTGCCACCGCGCCACGGTCTGCGCCTCCGACTTCAACCCGAACCCGGCACCGCCCAGCTCGTTGAAACCATCGCGACGGATCTGCGCGTACTGCAGGTTGGCGTAGGGCGTCACGACGCTGTGACCAAACGCCAACCGGTAACCGCTTTCCCCGTAGGCCACGCCATAACGGCCGCCACTCGTGCTGCTGACGCCACTGGACAGCGCGCCCAGCTCGACAGTGCGCCGCATGTTCTCGCGATAGCTGCCGACGCCGAAGCGGCCCATTGCGTACCATGCACCGTCGATCAGGCCACCGTACACCATGCCTTCCACCGCATGACTGTGCCCCTGGTCCGCACTCTCGGCCAGACGCCCCAGGCCCTGGCTCTGGCTCACCGCGAAACCGGCGACACCGTTGCCGCCTATGCGGTAGTCCTGGCCAGCCAGCCAGCCGCTGAGGTCATAGCCGACCTCGTTGTAGCCGCTGCGCGACATGTCGCCGTGGTAGCCGAGGTTCTGCATCCAGCTGCCCACCTGCGGCGCGCCCAGCAGGCTGTCGAAACGGTCCGACAGGGCGCGTGTGCCCGCATCGATCGCCTCGAAGGTCATTGCCGTGCTGGCCGCGTGCAACTGGCCGGACAGACTTTCCAGCGAACGCTGCAGGGTTTCGACGTCGGGCGTCTGCTGCAGGCTCGCCGCCGCCTTGATGAAACCGCTGCCCACTGCCGCGCCCCCCGACGTACCGCCACCGAGCTGGCTGTTGATCTGTCCGAACGCGTTGTCCACGCGCTGCGCGGCACCGTAAGAGGCGCTGGTGTAGGCCATGCCGCTCACGCCCGTGGCGGCCACCTGGCTGACATTGAGCCAGGCGTCGTTGGCGTCGTATTCGATGGTGGCTGAAAGCAGGGTCACATTGGACGCCTTGTTCAGCGCGGTGAACGTGCCGGTCAGGCCACCGGTGGTGGTCAGCACGTTGGTATGCGAGTTCACCACGTAGCCCGATTCGGTACCAAGCACGAAGAGATCGCCACCAGACAGCACGGCCGCACCGGCCACGTCCAGCGAGGAGCCGAGTGAAACGGCCAGCCGGCTGCTGCTGCCCTGCTGGGAGTAGTTGCCGGCCACCTTGACGTTGCCACCACGCACGGCGATCACGCCGTTGTTGACCACATTGCCGCCGATGACGTGCGTCTTGTCCAGGACGCCCTGCGCGCCGATGTTCACGTCGGACGCCAACGACTTGGCCACCAGAATACCGTTCTCCACCCTGGTGGTGCCGGTATACGTCGATGGCTGGGTCAGGGTGAGCGTGCCGAGGCCCTGCTTGATCAGGCCGCCTGCGCCCGAGATCGGGTTGTTCCAGCTGGAGCTGCCCGGCACATTCACCGTGACATCACCCCAATCGAACCGGGCCGGGCCATTGACTGCCTTGGCCACATTGAGCCGGCCATAGCCGAACACGCTGTCCACGCCCGCGGCGCCGAGATCGTCAGCGGTACCCAGCAGGGTCTGGCGCACCAGGTCGTTGGTGAAATACGGATAGGCCTGCCATACCAGCGCAGCGGCGCCGGAAACCTGTGGCGCGGCCAGGGAGGTACCAGCGACGACCAGGTAGGTGGTGTCGGTGCTGGTGTCGTCCTTGTCGCTGACGATCACCTCGCCGGGCGCGGCCAGGCAATACGTCTTCGCCACACCGCAGGCATTGGAGTAGCTGGCCAGTTTGTCCGGCGCATTGCTGTCCAGCGCCACCACGGCAAGCCAGCCCACCTCGAGGTCCGGTGCCCGACTGGGCAAGGCAGCCACATCGCTCGGATTGGCTTCACCGCTGTTGCCCGCGGCCATCACCACCAGCCCGCCCCACGTCTTGACGAAAGGTGCGTAGGCATCGTGGAAACTCTGGGTGGTGGCGGTAGCGCTGCTCGACCAATACAGCCCGCCCCACGAATTGTTGGTGATCTTGACGTTGTTGGCGATCAGGTCGTCGTTGATCTTGCCGAGCGGGTCGGCGTCGGTCACCTCGTTGCCCTGGCCGGAGCCATCGTCGGGAGGCGCGACATCGCTGATGATGCGCGCCGACACCAGGGTGGCGTTCGGAGCGACGCCACCGGGAAACACGTCGAAGGCCTTGCCCGCCGCGATTTCCGACACCCAGGTACCGTGGCCGATCACGTCGCCGACGGCCATGTTGTTGACCGTGGGGTCGATGTAGATGAGCTCGTTCGCCACGCGCCCGGCGAGGGCGGGATGGCTGCTCATGATTCCGCTGTCCACCACACCGATCGTGACCCCACTGCCGTCGAAGCCCTGGGCATGCGCCTTGTCCGCGCCGGTGATGCTGAGCTGGGCGTCGAACGGTGGGTCGACAGGCGCGGGAGCGGGAGCCGGCGCCGGAGTGGGCGCAGGGGTGGGTGCGGGGGTCGGTACCGGTGTGGGCCGGACGTTCATACCACCGCCGCCGCCACCGCCGCCGCCACCGCAGGCACCCAAGGCCAACGCCATGCCCACCACCAACGCCGTTTCGCAGCGACGCGCTTTCTGCTCGACCTTTTTCATGTTGTCCCAATGATTCCCCATGCTGGCTACGCCGCGAAATGTCGTGTTCGACAGTGCCGACGCCAAATACTGACACAACGAAAAGCTCACGAGATAGTGCGCGGCGCACGGCGCGACGGCATTCACGACAATTTGCCCGGCCTCGCGGACAACTGCGATACTCCACTGGATATTCAAGGCGTTCGCGCCCCTCCGAAGCCTATGTGGAGATACCCATGTCGGACGACAGCATTGTCATTGCCGGTGCCAAGCGCACCGCGATCGGTTCCTTTCTCGGCCAGTTCACCGGTGTCCCCACACCGACCCTCGGCGCCACCGCGATCCGTGCGGCGCTGGAGCAATCCGGCGTGGCCGCGGCCGACGTCAGCGAGGTGCTGATGGGTTGCGTGCTGCCGGCCAACCTGGGCCAGGCGCCGGCCCGCCAGGCCGCGCTGGCCGCCGGCGTACCCGCCAGCTCCGGCGCCACCACGGTCAACAAGGTCTGCGGGTCGGGCATGAAGGCCATCATGCTCGGACACGACCTGATCAAGGCCGGCTCGGCCGCTGTCGTGGTGGCCGGCGGCATGGAGTCGATGACCAACGCTCCGCACATGGTCAACGCGCGCACTGGCATCCGCTACGGTGACGGCAAGCTGGTCGACCACATGGCGTGGGATGGACTGACCAACCCTTATGACGGCCAGTCGATGGGCGTCTTCGGCGAATTGTGCGCGGACAAATACCACTTCACCCGCGAGGAGCAGGACGCCTTCGTGATCGGCTCGGTGGAGCGTGCCCAGGCCGCGCAGAAGAACGGCGCATTCGCCGACGAAATCGTCCCCGTCACCGTCAGCGGCCGCAAGGGTGACGTCCAGGTCGATACCGACGAGCAGCCCGGCCGTTCCGACATCGCCAGGATCCCCAGCCTGCGGCCCGCCTTCCGCAAGGAAAACGGCAGCATCACCGCCGCCAGCTCATCGAGCATTTCCGACGGCGCCGCGGCCGTGGTGCTGATGACCGCGGGCGACGCCAAGGCGCGCGGACTCACTCCGCTGGCGCGCATCGTGGCCCACGCCACCCATTCGCAGGAGCCGGAGTGGTTCACCACCGCACCGGTCGGCGCGATCGGCAAGGTGCTGCAAAAAGCCGGTTGGAATATCGCCGATGTCGACCTGTTCGAGATCAACGAGGCGTTTGCCGTGGTGGCCATGGCGCCAATGCGCGAGCTGGGCATTGCGCGCGACAAGATCAACGTCAACGGCGGCGCCTGCGCTCTGGGCCATCCCATCGGCGCCAGCGGCGCGCGACTGGTGGTCACCCTGCTCAACGCATTGAAAACACGCGGACTCAAGCGCGGCATCGCCACCTTGTGCATTGGCGGCGGCGAGGCAACGGCCATTGCCATCGAATCCGTAGACTGAACCCTCACGCCCGACGCGCAACAATCCGCGCTCCAATGAAAGCGGGTTAAACCGGTTTTTAATGTGCACTGAAGCGTTGCTATAAATATGTGGCGCGGGTTCGACGAAAGCGCTATTAATACACGGCCAAACGGCATTCCACGGCAAAGGAGATCCACCATGAAGTTTACGCGTACCCTACTCGCCTCCGCGCTCGTCGCGCTGTTGGCGGC
>Ga0206102_1000253_pt1 | contig 17994 bp, 20 predicted proteins | sample 1B1Ametagenome_FD_148645 | JGI IMG/M metagenome (GOLD analysis project Ga0206102, IMG submission 148645) | Enriched microbial communities from leaf-cutter ant dump, University of Wisconsin, Madison, United States - 1B1A | ecosystem: Environmental > Terrestrial > Nest > Insects nest > Nest dump... | reverse complement strand
AGCTTGACGGATGACCTGTGGAAGAGTCCGTGTTGCATACCGCAGTGCTTCTTCTCGGTCGGTCGTTCGGCATGAGAAGTGGCACTGCTTCCGTGTGATCGGATGCTTATACAGGCAGTAGAAGTTCGGTGAACGGCCGTCGGCGTGCTGGAAGAGGATGAAGTCGTACATGGTAACACCTGCATCGGTAGGTGCGTTGCCGTGCATGACAATCGAGATGGAGTGCCTTGAAGCGGTGGAGTTCTTATGTAGCCGTTGTTCCTGCAATGCTGATCACGAGAGGACTTGCCTTCGTGATACAGCACGGGCACCGGGTATCTGACAACAGTAATGGATGTTACTGTTTCACTCCCGTTCGGATTGCAGCTCACCGTATGTACTGTCACGCTGAAGAACTTCACCTGCTGAAGTTCTTCGCTGACATCAACATGAACCACGATGTCGGGCTACATGTTGGTGAGCTGTTGTGGAACACAGGCTGTTCCGCCTGTCCTCATCAGCATCCGACGCCCGAATTCATGTAACCAGTGGGCGACACAATGGGATGCTTCCGTGGCTTCAACGAACTTGAAGTTGACTTGAAGCAGCCAATCTTCAAGTAGGCTGGAGGTTCCTCAACCCAGTCAGAAACCTCGAATCTAAGCTGAAAACTGCGGAGAGGGTGAGATTCGAACTCAATTGCGGATGGTTTGACCTGTTTCAAAATGGCCCTATTTCTCGTTTTTACACGGTTTCTGGAGCAGGTTCGTCCATAAGAACACAGGCAAAACCGCAAAATGTTTTACCTATGTTTTACCCAAGCGCTGACCTCTTCGACACAAACCTTTTGAACAATGTCTATCAAAGTCGTGCTTCGCGACAAGGCATATGTGGACGGCACCTTTCCGCTCGCGCTCAGGATCATCAAGGACCGGAAAATAGCCTACATTCATCTCGGCTACGGCCTCGCGAAGAAGGATTGGGACGAGAAGGCGTGTCGTGTCCGCAAGTCTCATCCCAATTCCACGCGCCTCAATAACTTCATCGCCAAGAAGCTGGCCGAGGCGAACGAGACGGCGCTCGAACTTGACACGCAGAAGGAAAGCAGCTCCTCCGGCGTCATCAAACGCAAGATCAAGCCCGCCGCCGATGCCATGTTCTTTGCGCGCGCCGATCTATTCCTTGAGCGTTTGAAGGAGTCAGGGAATTACAACCGCTGGCGCCCGGAGACGTCGCGCTTGCGGACCTTCAAGGAGTTTGTGCTTGGCACGGACGCTGTGCGGCATGAATGGCCCGCGAAGGCCAAGGCGTTCAAACATGATCCCGCGCCGGGCGTGCTGGCCGGGCCGGACGTGCCGTTTCAGCCGATTGATGTCGGCCTCCTGACCCGGTTCAAAATCTATCTGAAGGCGCAACGGGGCCTGAGCGACCGCTCCATTGCCAATTTCCTGATCACCATCCAAGCCATCTTCGCCCCGGCCATCAACGAAGACGTCCTTGATAAGAAATATACCCCGTTCGGCAAGGACAAGATCCGGATCAAGCTCCCGGAATCCCTTAAAGTGGGGTTGACGAAAGAGGATGTTGAAAAACTCGAAACGGCGGAGCTATCCCACCCGGCCTATGCCGAGGCGCGGGACGTGTGGTTGCTTTCGTTCTACTTCGCCGGGATGCGGGCCGCCGATGTCCTGAAACTACGATGGTCGGATTTCCGGGAGGGCCGTTTGCACTATCTCATGAACAAGAACGGGAAAGCCGTTTCCTTGAAAGTGCCGGAGAAGGCGCAGACGGTCTTAGACCGTTATGCGCCATCCAAGGGACGCCCGGATAGCTTCGTGTTCGGCTACCTGAAAGGCATGGAGCATGTGGAGGATAAATTTCTCTTGAAGAAGCGCATCGCCTCGGCTATCGGGCAATGCGACAAGTTGCTGAGGTTGCGTATTGCGCCCGCCGCAGGGGTCGAGGGAAAACTGACGCTGCACATTGCGCGACATACCTTTGCAACACTGGCGGGGGACAAGATTCCGGTTCAGATGCTCCAGAAGCTCTATCGGCACAGCGACATTAAAACGACCCTTGGCTATCAGGCTAATTTTATTAACAAGGATGCGGATGATGCGCTCGATGCGGTGCTTGGGGGGTAGGGGGCTCTCTTTCGTCCCCCTCCCTGCTTTAGAGCGGAAAGGGTGATTGCCATCATATTCATTCCTTGGATTCGGGAAGCGAGAAGCAGATGCGGCAATGGTGCGGCAATGGAAAAAAATGCAAAGAAAAAGGGGTTCTCAAATTGATGAAAACCCCTTTGTTATCAATGGCGTCCCCGGCATGACTCGAACATGCGACCCCCAGTTTAGGAACTAAAGGTCGGGTACTTTTGCATCGTGTAGTACATCTTAGCTTTCTTTTGAAAATCAGAAATTTAGATCATTTTCTTGATTTAGGATTATGGTTGAAGGTCAGGTGTTTTTAGCCTATTCTGCGGCAATGGTGCGGCAATGGAGTCTCAAACATGACCAGCAAAGCCTTCAACTTTACCAAGCAGGGACTCGCCTCCCTGCCAGTTCCCTCTTCAGGCACCATCAGTTATCGCGACACAAAAGAGAAAGGATTGAGCCTTTATGTGACGGCGAAAGGCGTTAAGTCATTCTTCGTGCGTAGGCGCATTAGCGGCAGGGATGAACGGGTTATCCTGGGCCGGTTCCCCGACATGACGGTTGACGGCGCCAGAAAAGCCGCCCTGAAAGTGAAGAACGATATTGCGCAAGGGATGAACCCAAATCTTGAAAAAAAGAAAATGAGGGAAGAGACAACTTTCGGTGAATTATTCCAAAAATATTTAGATGAACACAGCAAGATCCATAAAAGATCGTGGGAATACGACGAGAGCGAGGTCAAGAGACACTTAGCCCACTGGATGACCCGCCGACTCTCTTCAATTTCCCGTCAAGAAGTGAGAGCGCTGCACAAGAAAATCGGCGCCAACAACGGTCATGTCCAAGCAAACCGCATTGTCGATCGAATACGCGCAATATTCAATAAAGGCATTGAATGGGGATGGGAAGGCGAGAACCCTGCCACGAAAATCACGAAATTCCCTGAAACGCCCCGAGATCGGTTTGTCTTACCGCATGAATTCCCGTTCTTCTTTGCGGCGCTGGCGGAGCATGAGGATGACACCATCAGCGATTATTTCTGGATCGCACTACTTACAGGCGCCAGAAAGAGCAACGTTCTTGCTATGCGTTGGCAAGATATAGATTGGCATCTGAAACAATGGCGCATTCCTGCGACTAAGAACGGCGATCCGCTGACGGTAGTATTGCCGCAAAGCGCGATCCCCATATTGGAAAGGCGGCAAAGAAAAACAAACTCAATCTGGGTGTTTCCAAGCGCGGGCAGTAAAACGGGCCATCTTGTCAGCCCGAAGCGGGCATGGAAGAGCATCAAGCTCAACGCGACAATAAAGTATCTACGGTCGCTGCCAGCCTTGGAGCCGCTTTTCGATGATATAAAAAGACCGGACGGAAAAGAACTTTCGAATGGCAATCTTTATAAGGCGCTGGTGAAGTGTGCGAAAGGAAGGAAGATAGACCTGCCGAAAGGTATTCTTGATGTTCGCATCCATGATCTCCGCAGAACGCTCGGCAGCTATCAGGCTATCATCGGCGCAAGCGAAGTGGTAATTGGGAAATCCCTGGGACATAAGAGCTCCGAGGCGACTAAGATCTATTCGCGTCTTACCCTTGATCCGGTGAGGGACGCGGTGGAGGCGGCAACGGCAAAAATGATGGCGTTGGGCCAGAAGGCAGAGATCCGATAACTGAATGATCTCGACCTATCTGCAATGCTCCATGTGGTTGTATCTTTGGTGTTATAACAGTTGGGACAGATTCCTCCGAGTAGTCAATAACATCATTTGGACGCAAACGAAATAATGTCATGGCAGTAACCTTCGAAGATTTAAAGAACCTGATCTCAGAACTAAGAAACGACTTATCTCGTTACGACATACAAGATGTTTTTGGATATGCCTTTGTGGAACTGTCGGGCATCGACTGGACCAAGCCGCAGGAAATGAATCTGCACTCACCGTTCAGGCAATGCGGATATATTGCTTCACTGGCATTATCTGTAGAAGAAAGCGACAGGCGGTTGCCCCTGGACGAACAAGCGTGGAAGGCAGTATGCGACAAAGCGAATGTAATATATAATTATTATGCCTTGAAGTACTTCCCCAAGGATGGCAATTTTTCAAAAATGACGATGGAGGCGCATGATCAGGGCGGCATCGCCATGGTCTCGTTTCTTCTTAACCTCTCCACCAGCGTTCAGGCATCCGCCGAACAAATCAGAGAAGACATCCTCAGCTTATACACCCCGTTCTCTACCGGGATAGAAAAAGAGCTTGGTATTAGTGTTAGCGAGATTGTCAACATCTGCAATTTTGTCGGGAAAACACTCCAGAGCCGATTAGATAAGGGCCCTGCAAGACTTGTGGAGTGTTACCAACAATACCGCGAGCAACTGGAAAGTGGCATCGACCCGGAAATCGCCGAGGCTAATGCGCGCAGATGCATGGATGAAAGCGCCACCCAAAATTTTACGGAGATGGGAATTATAAAATTTGGAGAAATAGAAGGCGCTTTTTCTACAGATTCAGCGAACGCATTCGCGAACCTTTTCGCCCAGAAAAGAGCTTCAACGTCCAATCCTGATGACATCATTTTCCCAACGGAAGATCTATCGGTATCCTTGAAGCCCCTAGCAAAGTTGGGCGACGGCAACTTCGCTTTAATAACAGGCAATCACCTCGTTTTGGCTGCTCAGGAGAACTTCTATAAGTGTTTGGAGCGGATGGGACTCCTAGAGAGGTTTAACAGGCACAAGGGAGAATTTCTTGAAGATAAAGCTTGCCATCTTTTGCAAGGAATAATTGGAAATGGTGCTAAATATTACCAATCGGTCTACGAAACGCCAGACGATCAGGATGAACATGACCTCCTGATCGTTTATAAACGAGCACTTCTTATTGTCGAGTGTAAAGCAAAGAGGATAAGAAAGGGATTTCGCGATGTTGAGGAATCTTTTCCAAGAATTAAAGATGACTTCAAGGCTTACATTCAAGAGGGTTATGATCAAGCACGTCAACTTGAAAAGCTGATACTGAATCAGCCGGAAACGAAGCTCTATAGCCAGGGTGGGGCCGTTGCTTTAATCGTCAAACAAAGCCAATTTGATCAAATAGAAAAAATTGTTGTCACCTACGAGAACGAAGGCATCTTGGCAACAAAGCTTTCTCTTCTCCTCGAATTAGATGCAGGAGATTCTTTTCCTCTATGCTTGAATATGCACAACCTGAGGCAGTTGTCTTCATATAAGAAATATATCAGATTAACAGCAAAGCGATTTATCGAATACATCAAGCAACGCAAACTAACACATGGCAAAATCGCTAATGACGATGAATTGGATATTTTTGGATTTTTCCTGAAAAAGAATGGGCTGCATGAAATAATAGAGGCCGACTGCGATCTATTTTGTATTCCGCCGGGCTTCTCTTCGATGTTCGATGAAGCTTATATAAAAGAAAAATTCCCGGACAATCCTCCCAAGAAAGAAAAACCCGGCCGCAATGATCCTTGCCATTGCGGTAGCGGCAAAAAATATAAAAGATGCCACGGTAGTTGAATCTAATACTTAAAACACATCGGGATTAATGCATGGCACGCTCTAGGCGTTGCGTTTTATACGCAGTGCCACAGACTCAATCTCATGCTTGCCGACATCTTCAGCCAATTTGATGCTTATATCTTGCTTTAAGATAGCAAGGTCGTGAAGGAACTTAGGATTGTTTTGGCGGCCTAATACAGCAGGCATTAAATAAAATTTGCCGGAACGGTGGTAGGACGCGAGGAATTGTTCCAAGTTCACATCGCTACTAGGGGCCATCACCATGGAGCGGGTAGTCATTGTCAATTTCTGATTCGCCCCCAGAGTTGTAAGCGCCGATGGCTTAGAGGTGATCAGAAAGCAATAATGATGCTTATTCTCCTGTGAAAGTTGGCGAATGATTGATAGATAAATTTCCTCATTCTCGTCAATTGCGCCAAATCTTTCTTTCCACCGTTCAAAGATTTTTCTAGCACCCTCTTCATTCTCAAAAAGGAATGCTATGCAAGGTGGCTCTGAAGGACGAAATTGTGCGTAGGCAGTTCCCTTCCATCCCGCTTGATCCCAAGCATGGACATCAATAACGGAACGAATGCTTAGTTCGCGATGATCTTTTACTTTGGGCGGCTCATCGCTCCGATTTCCCTTACCATCAGGTCCGGTAGAGTCTTTACCCTCAAGCTCAGTAAGTGTAAGCTTCGGGCGTGGTGTGCGCAATGGATAAGAGTTCTTGACTGCATCTTGCCAATCAGACATGCGGGAGATATATCTCGATGCCACACGATGATAACTATTAGCGGCAACCCCAACCATCATCATTCTATTCTGGACTGCTTCATCGACAAAAAGTCTTTGCAAGACCGTGTCCACATTTCCAAGAAGGCAAGTCTTCGCAAGAACGTCGCCTGAAACGGCCATCAGGAACTTCTGGATGTCTCCCTGCTGCCCGTAACTTGTTGGAGAAAGGGAGGTAGGCCAGGTGAGCGTGCCTATCATATCCAATGCCCTGATTTCAAAGGCTGGCTCCGACACGTCATCGCGCTCGACTAAATTGATGCATAATTTTTCAGTGTGAGGAGAGATCTGTTGCTCAAGCGCAGTAGCAAAGAAGGCTTCTAATGAGCTCAGCACAGCCTCGGCAACCAAGATAGACTGAATACTTCCTTCGAATTTAACCTCAATAGTCATGCCGAGGATCGTTGTCGTTAGAACTTGCGGACCTTCGGCATTTAGACTGATAGAACCTTGTAAATTTCTCGACAGTTTGGCCACGATAAGCGCTTCCGTTACCCGCTGCCCTGCCATGCCTTTAAATGCTTCAGGGTCTTCAATTCCTTTCTCTATCTCGGCGATCTGCTGTGTACGGGAATAGTCGTTTGGACCAAGCCGGAGCGGATCATTTTTAGCTTCTCCGACCTTTAGATAATTAAACGCAAGATCTTTCCGATCGTTTTCTATTATCTCTTTTGTGATCCAAGAGCGATCGTGGATGACAACCGGAATGCTATACTGTTCAGAAAGCTCCTTCTCGACGCGCAGACGATCTTTAGACCGTGCCGCCCTACTGGTAACACAGATTATCCTGTCATACTTTCGGCCTGTCTCAACAATCCCTTTGACGTCGGCACGGGCTTTATCCGCCCAACCCTTATTAGCGCTGAAAGCAAATGCCCATCTCTCCTTGCCACCATTAGCTTCGCCAACATATCTAAGAGCCGCAATTTCTTCAGATACCGGGTAGGTTTCACTGTCTACCTTGCCGTCTCCTCCACCCTCAGGCCCTGTCTGTGGCCGCAGATTTGGGCAAATAGTGCGCTCGCACAGCTTTCGACAGAATAGCTCAAAATCATGCGTTTGGTTGTGCTGGGTGATTGTCTCCAGATGATGTTCAAAAACAGGTGCGTCTAACACGTAGGCTACCCGATCTTCAGTGTCTGAATAATATTCAGGCCGGAGTTCTCTCATGAACTGAGAGGGCGAAGTTCTCTTAGAGAGAGCATTATCGTTGTCTTGAGAGTCTGAATTTTTATTTTTTTTCATGAGAATATTAGTAGAGCATTTTTCGTGCGAAAACCAGTTCGGAGTCTATGTGAATCACTATTAGCGCCGCCAAATACCAGCATTTGGGGACAATGGTGTGAAGATAGAAAGATTCTTAAATGCACAGAAATCAATGTCTACGGGCAAGCCAGCCATAGGCTTAATCATCTTCCTGTTGCCGTTGGGCTTTCTCCATGACGGGATAGGCTGCGACCATCACGGCTTTCACACAATGGGAAGGCTTGAAGGGCGCGGCGCGGTAGAGAAACGAATCGCGGCTGTGAAACGCATACGTCAGCATTCAAAAGCGCATGTATCCGATGGAGATTCGCGCTGTCGTGCCTTCTTCTTTACCGAGCCTCAATCATTGCCGTCTTGAATGAACATGAGCGGACTTTAGGATTTCGTCCTTTTTGGAAAAGACGAGCGAAAAGAGTCCAGACTGAATCATAGAGGGCCGGAGGGTGTGGCCCCCGCAACGAAACGAATAGGGGAGAGATCCATGCAAGCGTGTAAATGTCATCACGAGCGTTTGATGACCCGTGAAGAAGCCGCCGCGTATTTGGGGACGACCGCCGGGACGCTGGCGTTCTGGGACTGCACGAAGCGCTACGACCTGCGGCCCATCAAACTTGGCCGCAGGTGGGTGCGCTACCGCCGTTCCGATCTGGACAGGTTCCTTGAGGAGTGGCAACCGACCCGGCCGGAATAAGCCGAACCGATCTAGCACCACCAGCTCTTAAGCACATCAACAACCGAATAACACGGAGGTCCTGCTATGAATGCAGCACAGGCCAATGCCATTTCTTTGCCCGAAATCATGAAAAAACTTGGCTATCTGCCTCAAAAAGACCGTGGATGGGATAGTTTGTTCTTCTCGCCGTTCCGCGACGAGAGGACGCCGAGCTTTCATGTCAACGTCGCGGATAATATCTGGTACGACTTCGGCGAGGAGCGCGGCGGAGACGTCGTGGACTTCGCTTGCGCCTATCTCGAAAGCCGCAATCTCGGCCATAGCGTGTCGGAGGCGCTGAGCTTCCTCGGAAACTTCGACGCACTCTCCTTGCCGCAACGCGTCTTCAGCGTCAAGTCAGAGGGCGAGGAGCCGGCGCTGAACGTCGAGAATGTGCATTCCGTCCGGAACCTGCCCTTGCTTCGCTATCTCGTCCATGACCGGATGATCCCCCTGGAGCTCGTGCGGAAGTACCTTGTCGAGGTCGAAGTGCACAACCGCAATACGGGCAAAACCTTCTCCCTGATCGGCATGAAGAACGCCGACAAGGGATATGAGTTGCGGAGTGCTTTCTTCAAGGGCTGCATCGGCCACAAGGATGTGACGGTCATTCGTGGCGCCGGGTATCCCCCTCCGGAAGTGCATGTGTTCGAGGGGTTCATGGACATGCTCTCGGCGCTCGCCGATCAGGAGATCGACGCTTTTCCGGGAGACATGATCGTGCTGCATTCACTCGCTTGCCTCTCGAAAGCGCTCCCGTACGTCGAGAATTACGAGAGCTACAAGCGGCTGTATGCGTGGCTCGACAATGACCGGGCGGGAGAAAAGGGCACGCAGTTCTTGCAGCGCGTCGCGGAGCGGCAAAAGCACCTCGAATTCTGCGCGATGAACAACACCTATGCGCCGCATAAGGACGTGAACGAGGCGCGCGTGATGCGTCTTGGATTGCCTTTGCTGAGGTAAGCGCAAGCGCTCGTGAGGCATCGCACGAAAGGAGAAACACCATGACCACCGACAACGCCACCAACAAGCCCGCCTTCCACATTTTCACGGAGAAAGGGCGCCGACGCGTCGGGGCGGTCTTTCCCCACAGGAAGGGCGGCGGCTATACCATCCTCGTCAACGGGCGGCGCTATGTTGCCTTTCCGATGAGGACAACATCCGGGGAAGGGGAGGGCGCGTAAGCGCTCTTCCTCCCATCGTCTCGGCCTCTCTTTAGAAAGGATCACACCATGACCGCCGACAACATGAACAGCGACCCCGTTCTTTACATCGTCATCCAGCAGGACGGGAATATCCGGCTGATCCGCCCCGTTTTCAGGGACAGGAAGAATACGGACGAGGACTTTGCGATGAGCGATCCGCGCTACAGAAGGAAACCGGATGGGGAAGGGAACGCGTAACGGCGCTCCTTCTCCCGTATCGTCTCGGCCCCTGTCCAGAAAGGATCACCACATGACAAAAGAAGACGACTTGTATGCACGCATCACCAACAAAATCATCGCCGATCTTGAGAAAGGAGAATTGACTTGGCGCCAGCCGTGGAGCGCTGAATATCTGGCCGCCCGCGTCATGCGTCCGCTGCGCTGGCAGGGCTTGCCCTATACGGGCATCAACACGATCATGCTCTGGATGACGGCGGTGGAGAAATCCTATGCTTCGCCGTACTGGATGACCTTCAAGCAAGCGCTCGACCTGAAAGCCCATGTGCGCAAGGGAGAGAAGTCCGCTCCCGTGGTCTATGCCGACAGCATCATCCGCGAGGAAGCAGACGCCGACGGGAAGGCGGTTCCTCATGCGATCCACTTCCTCAAGCAATACGCGGTGTTCAATGCCGAGCAGATCGAAGGCTTGCCCGAAACGTTTTACAACCGCCCGGAACCGCCGCCGGTGAACGCCGAGCAGCGCATCGAGGCGCTGGAGCGGTTCTTCCGGCAGACCAAGGCGGAGATCACGACAGGCACGCAAGCTGCATACGTCCTGAGCCGTGACATCATCGAAATGCCCCCCTTCGAGTGCTTCGATGACGCGCCGAGCTATTACGCCACGCTCTCCCACGAGCTGACCCACTGGACACGCCACCCGAGCCGTCTCGCCCGCGAATTCAACCGCAAGACATGGGGAGACGAGGGATACGCGAAGGAGGAGCTTGTGGCGGAACTCGGCGCTTGTTTCCTCGCGGCGGACTTAGGATTCGAGCCCGTCACCAGAGAGGACCACGCGGCCTATATCCAGCACTGGCTGAAGGTTCTCCAGAACGACAAGCGGTTCATCTTCCATGCGGCGGCGCATGCGCAGCGGGCCGTGGAGTATGTGCAGGGGTTGCAAGAAAAAATCCCCGCACCCGGAGAGCTTGCGCCGACAAGGGATATGAACCGCGGAGCCCCTTCTTCAAAGAGCGCCAGTCACGAGGATGAGATCGTTATCCGTGGCATCGCCTCACCACCCAACGCCCCAAGGCGACGATTGCTGAAACCGAAAGGACCGCAACGATGAGCAACTATCAAAGAGACTATTTTCTAAAAGTCGCCGAGCAAATTGCAGCATGTGGCTTTACCGTGTATGAAGCTGAAAAAGGAACTTCAGGCTTTTACACCGATAAAGAGCGAACGCGTTGTCAGCTTTGAAATAGCTCTTGGTGTTCTCAAGTTCTCCGGCCAGTATGAGCCGAACCAAGAGAACGGAACTGGCTGGATCATGGGAGAGATACCACTTCACGAAGAAGCGCTGCGCAAAGCGCTTTATAGCGGCGTTCCGCATTGGATACGGTTTACAAATTCAAGACTGGTATTCACCACCGTCAAATCGTATCTGGATCGTTATCAATCATCATCCAGGTTCAGGCTTTTTGAACCGGTATCCGTGACAGCGACGCCTTCAATAGCGCTGGATCGAAAGCCGCAAATCCCCGTCATGCGGAAAGGTCCTGGTTACCGCCCGTAGACTGATGCAACACGCGCCGTTCCGGGTGATCCGGGACGGCGTGTGCACTGTGTCTTGAGTTAGCTTGGAACGGCTAAGACAAGAGAGGCGTTTCAAAATGCAAGGTAAACTGTTCCAATCGAGGCCGTTCCGAGACGTCTGCTTCTTTGTCTATGGCAAGGATCTTGACAATATGGTTTGAGGCTCCTATCTTTGAGAAGAGCTATTGATGAAGCCGCCCTTGGATGCTTGATCTATAGGCCGTTACGTGTGGATGGTGTCATGATTGTTGGGGACATGATAGAAGCTGTAAAGAGATATATAAAGAAACGACAAGGTATCGCCATGAACGCGAACCAAGATGAAGCCAACTCAAAGGTTTTCGTCCTCAAGGATGAACTTGCAAGCCTGGAAGGAAAGAATCTGAATAATGTCGAGTTGGGTCAGGAGATCCAAGACAGGCTTCTTGATAGATTTACAGATGTTTTTCCTCATAAGGTGACGCTAGATCTGAACGGTAATCCCGGGCTGGAGCCTGGTTTTATCAGAGCGACGTTTGCCGATATCAATTCCTCTTTTAACAAGGCTGTCCAGAAGCAAGGCTTGCTGCCCGGTGCTGGCGAACAGAATATCCTCGATTATCTGGAATTGCGCACCATCAATCTCCAGTTGTTGTGGAGGGTTTCTCACCAAATCGAGGGAACTTTAGAGAGAGAGCTTGCACGCTAGGCATTCTGCCCCTGTTGCCTTGTCCTGACGACCACCCCCCCTCTGTTCTTCTAATACTATAGACCTATCCCAAAGAGATCTAGGCTGATGTTTCAATCTCAGCCTATGTTCTCATGCATCATAACGGCTTGTCGGTGCTTTCACCCTCGTGAAGTACGCCTGCCGCGTAAAAGCTTTTGGGATTGGCGCTCAGTTCACACAAAAATCCAACGCGCATCCTATGCCTAACCTCCTCTTTGAGGGGAAGCAATGGCCTGTCGTCATTGTTGACCTTATTGCCGCTCTATTCGGCATCAGTTTTGGACTGGCAATTCCTTATTTCATCGATGGATCGGTTCATGGAGTATACGAAGCGAAGATCAATATCTCCACCATCGTTCAAATACTCGCAACCCTTCTCGTTGGAACAGTCTTTTCTTTATTTGTCGTTAAGCTCAATAATGAATTTTCACTAAAAAGCTCAAACAATCATGCCATTAAAGACGAGCTCAGGGCATATTGCATGGAAAGTCTTAAATACCTTGAAGATGTGAATTTGCGGCTCGAAAAATATATAAAGGCGAAAAAAGAAGGGGCGGGTTTCTTTAAAAGCAAAAGTCACATGATCCAAACGTCTCTTGATGCCGAAAGAGGAGTTAAACTGATGAAGAATGAATTAGACTTTTTTGCCACCTTCATACTACACATTCTTGAGCGGCACCAAGCGATCGAGCTGGACGGCGCGAGGGTGTCTCTTAGCCCTAAAAAACGCCCCGAAAATTTCTCCATGCAGATTTCCAGTGCTTGTGACAAGTATCAACGGCTTTATGAGGTCTATTGGGACGCCATTACACATCAGCCGTCGGATAGCACATTGTTGCAGGTCATGAGCCAGGATGACTTTGCCTCCATTCATATTGCGTCGCAGGATGCCCGTAAAGCGGCTATAGAACAGATCTACGACCTAAAATTTGAAATCAACAGCCATATATTTCGCTGAACTATAACAGGTGCCCTTGATACGCATATAATTGCATGCGCGAGCCAAAACACAAACCCGCTGCTTTTGCAATCAGGGTTCTTTAACATTAAAGGTGCAAAAATGTATCATGACCTAGCTAAAGGATTGAAGGAGGTTTATGCAACCCTTTCGCGCAGACATGGACAAGTTGTTGATTCGTGCCCAGCGGAGATGAACGGTATTAAAGGGATCTTAGGTTATAGTAAAGCTATCTATTTCCGTGTTTGGTTTGATACAGCCGATGACAGCACGACGATGTTTACTACATTCAAACGCCATCTTGCGAAAGGCAAATACACTGAGCTTAAAGCAAAGTATGGCAAATAAATGGCTGCTCGCTGCAACAGCCGTACATATTCAGATCAGACGCAATATTAATAGAAAACATACAGCGCTATGGGCAAAGGCGATCATATCTATGTGAAGCGAGGTGGCTATTCCCATCATGGCATCGATCTTAACGATGGGACCATAGTTCATTTTTCTGGCGTTAGTCTTCAAAAGGTCAACTCAACAATCAACAGAACTTCTTATCTGGAGTTTTTGCAAGATGAACAGTCGTTCCATGTTGTCGCGTACTCTCCTAAAGAAGTTTATGCGCCTGATATCGTAATCGAAAGGGCCTTGAATTATATCGGCAAGAACGCCTACGACCTATTTTCTAATAATTGCGAGCACTTTGCCAGTGAATGCAAATCGGGAAAGAAAAAAAGTACGCAAGTGCGGGAATCCATTTCCAAGGCTTTTAAGATGTCTATGTATGGCGCCAGAGGAGGGGGATGGGCCGCATTGTTAACCGGCGTTGGCGGGGCATTGTTCGATCGCTTGTTAAATCACGGTTTCCATCAAATTAAGAAGATTTGGCAGGAACCTAAATCGAACAACTTAAAGCATGTTTCAAGTTTGTATAATGGCCTGGATGGAAATGCATATTTGCAAAATGCGGCGACTTCCGTATGGTTTATGCTGATCAATGGATCTTGGTTGCAAATCAATAGACAACCTTATCCTTTATCCTTCTATGGGCATTTATTTGACAGGGATGGGGATTTGCTCCTTCAAACTCTTGAAGGATGGCACCATGTATCTTCAAAGAACGGATAGGTATCCTTCTTGAATATCCTTGTCGTCCCCTGGTGACAGGTAAGATGCTACGGGGCATTTCTTCCCTCCATGTGCCGCTCAACTTCGCGGATCAGGTCGGAGGCGTGCATGCCGAAGCGTTTGGCAAACTCAAAGACCGAACTAAGGGAGGGCCGCCGCATTCCTCTTTCGATCAGGGAAATATAGGTGCGGTCCATGCCGAGCTCCACGGCGAACTCTTCCTGACTCAGCTTGAGGGCGCGGCGATGCGTGCGCAGAACCTCGCCGAAGGCGCTTTCGAGCCCGGGCGTGGAGCTTTGTTCGAGATGGCGCGGCTTATTCTGCTTGCTCATGCGGCGAAGCTAGCCGACCGCGTCGCGGGCTCGTGAGTACATATTGTACTTGTTTTATCCGGGAATGTCGTATATTGCGCGTGGATATAGGCAGGAGCGGTGACGTGAGAGTGGTCGCAAACAGATCAAAGACCCGGCAAGGGGGCTGATCAGAGCCCTGCGGCTTTCGTCTTTGCTTCGACGGCGCCGATGATATCCACGGCGGGAGCATCAAGGCCCTCGGCCAGCCTCATGATGGTGGAGAGGCTCGGTTCTCTGGCGCCCCGTTCAAGGTCGGAGATAAACGAACGGTCCATCGCGCACCTGATCCCGAGTTCTTCTTGCGTGAGCCCGCGCTGCGTGCGGAAGGCGCGGAGCACGGCGCCGAAGATCACGCGCAGCCGCGCGTCACGCTCTGGCCCTTTGTTGAGAGAGGATTGTGAGGACGCCATGCGCCGAAGCTAGGAGCGTCTTCAAGGGAAAATCTGTAGGGCATGCCCTACATTTCTAAACAATCCGTATATTGATGCTGTTGATACATGCCCTTTTCAGGAAAAGCATATATGAAAGACCGGACCCTCACGCTCTTGTTCGCCCTCATCGCCGTGGCGCTGTGGGCAATCGTGTTGCGGCCCATCTGGGAGCCTTCGACCGCGCGGGCGCAAGCGGATAAGACTGGCGGCGCGAAGTATGAATACTGGATAGCCATTGATGATGATCCCGACGCGCTGGAGAAGAGCCTGAACAAATGGGGGAAGCAAGGGTGGCGGGCAGTCGGTGTTGGAATTAACCCTCAAAATGGTTTTAGCCAACCCCAAACTCTCGTCCTCATGGAAAAGCGGTCCGAATGATGTTCACTTGTGACGCGGCCCCTCCCGGCGGGCCTTCGGTCGTGCATCGGTGGCTTATAGATGCTTCCGAAGTCCTAGCCGCCGCTCCATTTCCTGTAGCAGTTCGGAGGGCAAAACCTCCAGGGCGCGGGCAAGTTCCATGATGGTGGCGAGCGTTGGCTGGCGTTTGCCGAGTTCGATATAGGCGATCGTGCTCCGCTCAAGATCCGTCAAGGCCGTGAACTCCCGCTGCGAGAGCTCCCTTGCGGTGCGCCTCTCGCGGATGATCTCGCCGAAGACCTCCTGCGGATCAGGGGCCTTGCGCGAGCCACGGGGTTGTGACTTTGTACTGCCAGCCATGCGCCGAAGCTATCGGCGGCACATAAAAGGTTTGGACGCATGCAGTCACCAGTTGTACTTTTGCGCGATCTGGCCCCCTCCCTGCCGGAACCCGTTCCGATGCGCGTCGCGCGGGATCTTCCGGAGTCCGGGGGCTGTCCTCTTTTCAATGATAAAGCGCTTTGCTCGCTACGTAGTTCTTGCGTATTGCGCGGGCGAATTCACAAACGTAGATTGCCGTACGCTTACATCCACGCATTCCTCGTGCGCATCCGTTGACTGAAATGCCTATGTAGATACTGTATCCCGATCCCGGACGGCTCACCGTAAAAGCCGTTCCGTGATCCGTATTTCCAATGAACCACAACCTTCCCCCGAAATTCCTGGCCGTATTGCTGGACGATATTCTCTTGCTAAAAATGAACGAAAAAATCTAAGTCCGACATATAACCCCCGACCATGTTCCATTCATTCAGGAGTTGTTATGCGACAACGCCCTTGGGCTTTATTGCCCGCTCTGATCGCAGGTCTTCTCTGCCTGGGAGCGACAGCCTGGAGTCAGGCTGATTCCTCCGGGCAGGAGAAAATAATTTTCATCGGTTGGCTCGACCCGGATTGCCACGCGGATACGGTGCGGGGGGTCAAGACGGCGCGGGGATACCTGCCCAAGCGCATCCTCTGGGGGCTGCCGGCGGCGGATCAATTCGGCAAGCCGGATACGGCGTGCCTGGGGCGCACGCCGCTGAACAAGCGGGTGCGGCAGACCATCATCGCCTATAACGGCGGCGCCTATGCGCATGACGGCGCGGTGGCCTTTCAGCAGGTGAACCCGGATACATTGGTGGATATCGTCATCCATGTCCACCAAACGTTCAAGGAGAAGGAGGCGGAGCGGGATTCGTTGCGGTCCATCGTGATCTTCGGCCAGCACACGCTCAATGCCGTTCCGGTTATTCACGTGGGCGATATCCGGCGCTTTCAAGTGGCTCCCTTCTTCGCGATGGAACTCGTCAAGGGATCGGAATTGACAAGGCCCGCGACGCGGGATCTCTCCGGGAACACCAGCTATATCCTGGAGCCGGTGGACATCGCCATTGATGACCGTGATTCCGTGGCGCATCCGATCGTGGCCCCTCTCGCGGGCGCGGACTATCACGATGCCGCCCGCAAGGGCGCAACGGTGCAGATCTATCCGAATCCCGCCAAGGATGCCGTTGTCATCGAGGCGGCGGGGCTGCGTGCCGGGAACTACGTCATCGAACTGGTGTCGGTGAATGGCGCGGTGGAGCTTCGGGAAGAGGTGGGGGTTGGCGCGGGGGAGCCCTTGGCGCGGACGCTCGACGTCCGGCGCACGCCCACCGGCTATTACGTGGTGCGGATCGAGAGCGGCGATTCATCGCCGGGGGCCGGAGCCGCTATCGCCACTTATCCAATCATCATCACCCGATAACGCATGACCACTCAACACCAACGCACCATGAAGATATTGCTCAAGATATTCATGCTGGCCCTGGCGATCCTTCCGGCCCGCTTGCGGGCGCAGTACGACCCCAAGGTCTTCGAGTTGAAAAAAGCCCAGGATCTCTACGACGAGAGAGGATTTTCACAGGGGAACGCGATCTCCGTGGATGGGAAATTGGCGGTGAATAATCAGAATGGAGGCGCTGCCTACTCCTACCCCATCAGTTCCTTCACCTCCGGGGGGCATCAGGTGGATGTCGCGCTGAATTATTGCGGCGCCATTCAGTTCACGACGTTCAAGGATTATAATCTCGCCGACCGGCACCTCGGAAACGAGTATAGCGGATGGAGTAGGTACCACCAGAGCCGACCCGGGTGGATACTCGGCGTGAATGGATGGGCCGTGAACCTGATCGGCGTCGCGAGCCACTTCCACGCGCAGCCCGGTTCCCGCCTCTTCATTCCCGGCCAGCAGGATTTCGACGACCGGGACATGATTTGGCTGGCCGACGGGTACGATTTCAGCGGCAGAATGCGCGATTTCGGGGCCGTGGCGCAGACGGAGCCCTATCAGGACGTGATCCGGATTCTCCGGGCCGACGGCTCGGTGATGGAGCTTCTGAACGTCCACACGAAGGCCGATATCAACAACGGCAATCCCGACACCTGCGCGCGGCTCTATACCGGCACCTATTTTGTCAACGAGGCGAATTCTCACGGATACGGGATCGTGGACTATGCCACGGACTTCATGCCGGGGCCGGTGCGCGAATATATCGTGGACAATGTCGCGCCGGAGGACCGGTACCCGGTCTATCCCCGCATCCTGCGGTTTTATCCAGGGGACGGAACCGAGGTCATTTTCCGGGAGCGCAT
>Ga0206102_1000252_pt1 | contig 18093 bp, 19 predicted proteins | sample 1B1Ametagenome_FD_148645 | JGI IMG/M metagenome (GOLD analysis project Ga0206102, IMG submission 148645) | Enriched microbial communities from leaf-cutter ant dump, University of Wisconsin, Madison, United States - 1B1A | ecosystem: Environmental > Terrestrial > Nest > Insects nest > Nest dump... | reverse complement strand
TCGTCGACACGACATCGCAGCCGCCGTTCACGGGAACGCTATTGCCGGAGTTCTCACAATGATCCTTGCTTTCATTCCCGTTTTTCACCTGAGAAATAAAATCCGTTTTCCCGTCGCCGTCAAAGTCGCCCGGGATGAGATTCGCCCCGGCCGAATCGCGCAAGTAATCCTGATAGACCGCGCCGCCCAGACCGCTGTTCTGATCGCGAATGACCATCTGGTCCCGCTGTCCCTGCTGCTGGCTGTAGGTGAACGTCGTCGCCGGGAACGACACGCTGTCGTCCGCGCCGAACTCCTGCACCGACGCCAGCAAGCTGCTGCCGGTAAACCCGCTCGTCTGGTAACTCAGCACATAGCTGCGCACCCGCTCGCTTCCCCCGGTGATCACGATCCGCTTGAGCCGCTGCGCCAACGTCGCCTCCACCGGCGCGGCCTTCGTCCATACGTCCGGGCGCGTCTCGTATTCGAACGTTACGCTGCCGATGCGCGCCTGATCGCCGGGAGCTGTCCTGCTTGCGCTGCTGTACGTGTAGTCGATTTGCACCGGACGCGCCACGCCGCCCTCCTCGCTGTACTTCACGATATAAGAGTTGCCGTTCGTATCCTCGACCTTGCTTAACGCCCACGACAGCGTGGTCCCGCTGGTCTGAACCGCCCCGTCGTCCGAACCGTCGGTTTGATGCAAAGCGGATTGGTAGCCATAATATAGCGTGGTGCCGTCCGTTTCCGTCACTTCCCAATGCTCGCTGCTGGAGCCTCGGCCGACCATAGCTATTTGTCGATCGCTATCATGCTCGGTACGGTAGTTCGAAGGAGCCCCCAGCCCGGTCCCCGTTCGCACGGGAATCAACTTTTCCCCGGCCAGCTTAAAATGATCGAGGACGCCCCCCGACACGGGAAAGTCGGCATCCCGTTCGATGTCCGGCAGCCCGGACAACTGCCAGCCGCGGCCCGGCAGCCCGTCCTGCAGACGCGAGTTGTAGTCCAGCGACAGATTCGGCTGCATGCCCTGCCGCCCCGCCGGGATGTCCAGCGGAAGGTGATACGCATAGCTGCCGTCCGGGTTGGCCCCGCCGCTGCCGGCGGCGACATCCGGCTGGATGCCGCCCTCGCCGGACAAGCCCCCGGCTCCTCCTCCCCCCGCTGCGCCAGCCGTCAGCGGCGCCGCAACCACCAGCGACGAGAGAAGGAACATCATCAGCATCACCTTTATGAGAATGGTCCATCGTTGCTTCATTTTTCATTTTCCTCCTTAGCTATCAATTGCATCTGCTCTGCTGGATTTGCCACGCTTGTACGTAACCCCAATGATCCCCCTATACTTCCTGTTTGCAGGACAGATGTCTTTCATTATGCTTGATATCCAGAGAATGGAAAATAAACAAAATTGACTTTTTTATGTGTAAAATATTGACTTCCCCCACAAAATCTGCGGTTATCTCTGCCTCCTCTCCCCATTCGGATACAGCTCATGAGGGAGAATATCCCCTCGGTCGTACATGTCCGCCAACTGCCGGGCATCCGCCTCGTCCGTTTTCACCTTTTATAGTTGAGTGCCCTTCATTCGTTTCGACAGCAACGGGTTATGATAAAATGCATCTGCCCGCTGCGTTTCAGAAATTCCCCCAAATCCCGGTGGCAATGACCCATCATACAGACGACCTGTTACAAAAGGCCAACCAATCTTCCCGTTGACCTAATCATACGAAAAGCTTTGCCCCCGCCGGGGGCAAAGCTCTTTTGTGTTATGCAGCCGAAAGCATGCCGCACCGCTAACGTCTGGCCCGGCTAGACCGCTTAGCGGCCGATAAATTGCTGGGTAAACATTTTGCCGCATGGGCCGCCGCTGACGATACCGATCCCAATGTGCGTAAAATCCTTGTTCAAAATGTTGGCTCGATGCCCGGGCGAATTCATCAACGCCTCATGCGCCGCTTGCACGCTCTGATTGCAGGCGATGTTTTCCCCGGCCGTTCGGTAGCTGATCCCGAAGCTCTTCATCATATCAAACGGAGAACCATAAGCCGGGGAATCGTGCGAAAAATAATTGTTGTCGACCATATCCTGGCTTTTCAGCCGCGCTGTGCGCGTCAGCGCGTTGTCCACCGCCAGTGGAGCAAGTCCGGCCGCGGCCCGCTCCTTGTTGACCAAATCGATCATTGCCTGCTCTTCGGCGGAAGGCAACGCTCCCGGTGCGGCGCTAGGGGCCGGTGTTGGCGCCGGCGTGGGCGCTGGTGTCCGTGTCGGCACAGGTGTCTGCGTGGGCGTCGGCGTTTTGCTGATTTTCAAGTTGCCATATGCCCACAAAATCGATTGCAGCGTCTGATCGTCGACGGCGCCGGTGACGGGCAAACCGTATTTGCGCTGAAACGCCTTAACCCCGGCTTCCGTCTGATTGCCGAAATACCCCGTAATCGGCCCGCCGTAATACCCGAGCGATTTCAGCATCCCTTGCACCGCATACACATCCGGCCCTTTGGCCGTTTTGCCGAAGGCAAACGCCGTAGAAGCCGACGAAAACAGCAGCACGATGCAGAAAAGCGCGATCCATATCCTTTTTTTGCTTCCTTGAAGCATAATAAGCTCACTCCCTGTTTGGCACATATCGGCCGCCTTGCAGCGACGCTAATAGGTTGGCTTAAATTCCAGCATTTATGCTGCGGAAAAAGAGGAATTTACGCTTGCCACATACCGGAACAAGCCGCCCGCCGCTGGAAAATCGCCTGTGGACAGCCGCCCGCATCGGTCGCTGCGGGAAGGACCGAACCCGGCCCGCAACATCGGCCGCATGGACAATCTTGGTGGCGGATCAGGCATGATGGCAGCCGGAGGTGCAGGGTCAGGTCAGGCAGCATAACAGTGGCTTGGACAGGCCCGCCTAGGGGTGGGGTTTAGACAGGACACCAGCCTATACGGACAGCCCCAAGGATGGATTCAGGCATTACATTAGTCTCGCGAACAGCCCCCGGTGGGGCAGCATCACATAGTCTCATGGGCAAACCCCGGTGGATTCAGGCATCACATAGCCTCATGGGCAGACCGGGGGGATTCGGGCATCACACTGCCTCACCGGAAACCCCGGGTGGATTCAGGCATCACAACAACCTTGCGGGGTGACCTTGGAGGTGGGGTCAAGCAAGACACCAGCGCATTGACAGATGCCAAGCAATCAGGTACAGTTATTTTAGAACCTGGTACTAATACTTGATAATAAAATCTGGCTGCCATTTATAACCTGCCTATTCAAAATATTTTTATCGTGAGGTGAGTCCCGATGTCCCTGAACACTCCCGTTTCCCGCGCCCGGATCACAGCAATCGGCAGCTGCGTGCCCGACACCGTGCTCAGCAACGCCGACCTGGAACGAATGGTCGATACGAATGACGAATGGATCGTGCAGCGCACCGGCATCAAAGAACGACGCATCGCCGCCGAGCATGAATTTACAAGCCATCTGGCGATTCGCGCTGTCGCCGATTTGGTTGAACGTTACGCTGCGCGGCTGGACGACGTCGGATTGGTGCTCGTGGCCACGCATACGCCGGACCTGCCGTTTCCATCGGTCGCTTGCCTCGTGCAGACGCACTTCGGCATGAATGCCGCCGGAGCGCTGGATGTCAATGCAACGTGCGCCGGCTTTACGTATGCGCTGCATTTGGCTAATGCGCTGATCACCGCCGGTTTGCACCGCAAGGTACTCGTTATCGGCGCCGATGCGGTATCCAAAATTACGGATTACACCGACCGTTCCACCTGCATTTTGTTCGGGGACGGAGCCGGAGCCGTACTGATCGAACGCGATGACGAGCACCCGGCATTCCTCGCCGCGCATATCGGCGCCGACGGCAGCGGCGGCAAACACGTGTACCGCACGGGACTGGCCTCTTCGCTGAACGGACAGCCGCTTGAAGGCAACGGCAAAATTGTGCAAAACGGCCGCGAGGTGTACAAATTCGCCGTTACGACCGTGCCGAAAGGCATGGAGGCGCTGCTGGCAGCCAGCGGGTTGCGTATCGAGGACATCGACTGGTTCATCCCGCATAGCGCCAACCTGCGCATCATCGATTCCATCTGTGAGAAAAGCGGGCTGCCGTTCGACAAAGCGCTGTACAGCCTCGTCTATTATGGCAACACATCCGCGGCTTCGATTCCGTTGGCGCTGGATCTCGGCGTTCGCGAAGGACGCGTCCAGCCAGGCGATACGCTGATGCTCTACGGCTTCGGCGGCGGCTTGGCGCATGCCGGCTTGATTGTCAAATGGGGATAACTAATAGAAAGCCGCCAGCGCACGGGCAAAGTCCGGTGAGCATGGCGGCTTCCTCATGTCGCGGCCCTTATCGTTCGGAGCGTCGCCGCTTGGAAGTCTGTTTCAAGCATTGTCATAAAAAAGAGACCGCCGAAATGCATTCGGCAGCCCAATGATGCTTTTGATCGGCTTCAATCAACCAGCAAGCGAGTCCGAATACAGCGCTCCGTTGAAATTCTCCGGGCCGACGCGGATCGTACCGAGCAAGTTGGCGGAAATAAAAGCAGAGTACGTGATTTGCTCCGTCAGCGGAGGGTTGTAATCAGCGGCCGAGAACGTAATCACTTGCGGCGCCAATACACTCAGGCTGAACGTCGATGTTGCCGAGTAGATCAGCGGGTCCGTCGGCAGCGTGCCTCTAACCACCGTAATTGTCACGCCGACCAGCGCAAGCGGAAGCTGCACGGAGATCGTGCCCGTCAACTGCGCCCGCAGCGTACCGGCCGCTCCCGCCGTATTCAAACCAATCACCCCAAACAATTGCGGCGTATCGATGACCAGAATCGGGATGGCAATGGAGTTAGCGTAGCTGGCATTTTGCGACGTTCTGGCATCCAAAAGCTGTGTCATCCTATCCACCTCCTTCGCGAACGGCATACAGATTCGGCTAAAAATCAAGCTGCGAATAGAAAGCGATGCTTGCTTCACTGTAGTATATGAAACCAAGCGGGAAAGGATTGGACGAATATGCAAAAATAAAACCTTGGGACGGGCGGTCAACTGCCGGAAAAACGCCGCAACCATCGTCGGTTGCAAACGACAGACTCGCCAGCAAATGGCGGCGCAGTTCCCGTCCGGCGTAAAATAAATGGCCCTCCGACAAACACTTCGCCGATCAGGCTGCGGTTGCACCACACCATCACGGCGCCGGCTTCCCCGAGACGCCAGAAAGACCACAGCCCGCCCTTGCGTTGGACGAAGTTGGACACCTGCACGATCAACTCGACATCAGGCTCGTCCGGCGTAAAATGAACGACCCGCGGCACGTTGCGCGGCGCCATCGCGGCACGGCTTGTCCCAACACGCTGCCTGCCTGCGGCTCGTCGTTCACCCACAAGCGGTATAGGCCACGCTGGGCACATACAGCGCAGTACGGGCGTAAGCTGACGGCAACTCGATGCGCAGCCGGTACGTGGCGAAGCCTTGATTCGGCAACTGCTTGCCGTCGACTAGGTACGTTTGCCATTCGGCCGGCACCTGTTGGGCAGGTCCGCGGCAGAGGCGCTGCACCGGCAGACGGCGAAGCATCGGGCGGCCGCCTGCGAAAGCGGCCATCAAAACGTCGAGAGAAGCCGCAGCCGCACCGTCCGACCGCCGGGCAAAAGCGGCAAAATCGCCAGGCGTCAGCAGCTGTCGCCAATACAATTCCCAACGGCCGTTCCAAGCGGCAATCGGCCGGGCCGACCAATCGTCGCTGGCAAACGACAACATGCCGTTCATCCTTGCACCGGCCGGGGCCACGGCACCGGACGCGCTAACGGCCTGCGGCGCCATACCGTACAGCGCCGCAGCCGCCAGCCAAACCGCAAGCATGATCATGCATATCGAGTGAAGCGTGGACCTTCTTTTCAGCATCATTTTCTTGGGTTCGTAATGGAGTGTCTATACTGCGGATTTTGCCATAGGGTTCAACTTATTTCCTTCAACTTATTTCCTAGGAAATGGTCGACCTGCCGCCACCCCCGGCCGATCATTCAGCCAGGGCGGAGCGGGATGGACAGAACGCCGCCGCGTCGGCCGCTTGCCGGTCAGCTTGGCGATCATCGTCCCTTGATACCGGCACAGCGCATCGAGATGCCCGGCGATTTCCGCGGCGATTCGTTCCGACGCTTCCGCCCGATCAGCAACCGATTCCACGATCCGGCTCAGCGCCCGCTGGCTGCGAGCAAGCGAAGTCAATAAATGCAGCTCAATTCGCTCGCGAGTCGTCGGAGTTGTACGGCCCGGCGTCATCCCCGCTCGCTCCCATAACCCATCATATCGCCAAAGCCGGAGCCGCCGCCGGCATCGTCCTCCTTTGCCCCAAGCAGCGCTTGAAGCTGGCGGTTCAGCGCGGTTTCCATCTTGGTCAACCCGTCGATCAGCTCGATGATCTGCTCGTTCACGTCGCCGCTGATCTTCATTTGGTTCTCATGGCCTGGCACGTTGGCCGAGGTCAGGTGGTGGCAGACCCAACTGCGGGATTTTTCCGCTTCGTGCGCTTTTACCTCCAAAATCAAGGCAATTTCATGCTGCAGCTTGGCGGTGGAGTCCAGCATATGCATCCAAATATCTTCACGGTTCACGGCGCTTCCCTCTATTCCTCGGCATCGTTGCCGTTCATTTCCTTCATGACGACTTCCGTCTGCTGGGCAATCGCTTCAACGAGATCGGCTAGGCTGTTCAAATAGGCGGTAACGCCGCGCGTAAGCTGCAGCGACTGCTCCTGAAGCGCCTCCACGCCCTCGAATTGCGGATGCACATCGGGAATATCGCGGGTGATCGCCGACATTTGCGCGGCCGTCTGCCGCTTGGCTTGCAGCATTCGCGACATCTCACGATGCGCAGCCGCTATATGGGAAACGATCGCTGTCACTTTGTGTTCCATGTTGTCCGCCCTCCGCGCACTTGTTTTTTTATTTCAGCGTATGCAGCGTTTTGTCGAAGGGTGACGCGGCTGCCGCAATAGCCCGCTGTGGCCGGTCTATATAAAGCTGTGCGGGTCGACGCCCCACTTGTCGATAAACAGCTGGCGGTTATGCCGCAGCAGGTCCTGGACCGCGGTGCGCGTTTCTTTTTTGAAGCTGCTGCTGCCATGGTGAAAAAGAAACACGTCGCCGGCAATCAGCAAGCGGCGGCCGCTGAGGCGGGTGCGATAGCACAGGTCGTCGTCTTCAAAATGCCCCTGACCGAACCGCTCGTCAAGCAGCCCGATCTGCTCGATCAGTTCGCGGCGAAACAGCAGGCAGATGCCGACAAGCCGGGCCGTCGTCTGCCATTTGCCGGGATCGGGATTGTTGTAGCGCGCGGCAAAATCGGCGATGCTCGTGAACGGCTCGGCGATTTGCTGCTTGCCGCTGGCGTAGTTCGTCACCGGCCCGACGATGCCGATATCGTCGGCGCTGTGCAGGCAGCGCTGCAAATGGTCCAACCAGTTCGGCGTCGCCTGTGTGTCGTTGTTCAGCAGCATCAGGTCGTCGCCGGACGCCGCCTGCAAGCCAAAATTGCAGGCAGCGGGAAAACCGCGGTTGCCGGGCAGCGAAATGAGTTTCAGCCGCTCGCGCGCGCAATATTCGACGGAGCCGTCCTTCGAGCCGTTATCGACGACGATGATTTCATAAGGCAGCGAGGTATGACGGCGGATCGAGGCCACGCAATCGCGCAACAGCCCCAGACCGTTGAAATTCGGGATGATGATGCTCGTCAGCGGCATGCGTGTTCCCCCTTTCGAATCATCGTCCGCTTGCGCATCGTATCGGGAAACGCCACCCGCTCGCCGCGTTCGGCCATCGCCAGCTCGATCGCTTCGGCGTGATCGCCGATAATGAGGCGCGACACCGGATTAAGCCGCCCGCGATTCGTGCCGCGCTGCTTGTTGGCGGCGATGACGTTTACGCCGGACGGAGCGCCGATCTGCAAGCCGCCGAGCATGGCGCGAACCTGGGCCTTCGGCGGCACCATCAGCTCACGGTAGCCGATCCGCTCGATCGCAGCGCGCGACAACGCGTGCGGCACGGCGGTCAGCGAGTTGGCTTTTAGCTCCGGCCGGCCCATGGTGACGTTGAGAAACCGTTTCATCGTCGTCACCTGATCCCAGCGGGAAAACGCCGGCAAATACGGCGTGATGTTGTTCAACGCCACGTCCATGCCGCTGCCGACCGCAGCGATAAACGGCACAAGCTGCTCCGCCGGAACCACGAAGTCGCCGTCAACAAACAATACAATGTCCGCGCTCGACAGCTTGGCGCCGATCGCCCGGCCGACATCGTGGCCGAGGGCGTCCGGGTAATAAGCGACGATCGCGTCGGACGACTGCCGGACGCGCTCCAGGGTGCGGTCCCGCGAGCCGTTGACGATGACGAACAATTCGTCGAGCGGCAGCCGCTGCAGCTCACGGAGCACGCCGGCGATCGTCGCCTCTTCGTTCATCGCGCAGACGATCGCCGCAACCGACCGCTCCGTCGGCAGCAGCAGCCAGTCGGCGGAGCCGTGCCCCGACGCCTCGCGATAGCCGGCGGCGTAGCCTTGAGCGGCGGCGTTGTAGCCGCTCGCGCTCAAGCCGGGCGGGAGGGCCCGGCTGTGCGGCTGCCAAAGCGCGTTCAGCGCTTTGCGGTGGTTTGGCGCGCCGGCGATCGCGTTCAGCGCAGCGTCGGCGCGGCCGGCGCGCCGGCCCCAGGCGCGCCAGTGCGCTTCGCCGGCGGTGAGACGCCGGCGGTTGGGTCTGGGCCGCGCGGGCTGCGGCGCGCGGCTTGGGCGCGGCAGCGCCCGGGCGGCACGGACGGGCGCTGCCGCAGGGCGTGGCGCGCGGGCGGCCGCGCCGCGCGCAGCGGAGCCGGCGCGGCGTTTGCCGCGCGCCGTCGGGGGCTGCGCCGCGGCAGGCGTTGCCGGACGGGCCGCCCGCGCCTGGGCCGCGGGGCGGGCCCGGCCCGGACGCCGCCGGGCGGCGGGGCGCGCAGGCGCGGCAACGGGGCGGCCGCTCACAGACGCCTCCGCTTCGCGTTCCGGCGCATCTGGGCGTACTCGCCCTGCTTCGCGATCCGACGACACACGTCGCTCTCGCGATCCGCCCGCCGCTTCGCGTTCCACCGCGCCTCGTCGCTCTCGCACTCCACCGGCCGCCTCGCGATCCACCGCGCCTCGGCGCTCCCGCGCCCCACCGGCCGCTTCGCGATCCGACACGTCTCGTCGCTCCCGCGCTCCTCCGGCCGCTTCGCGCTCCGACGCGCCTCGTCGCTCTCGCGCCCCACCGGCCGCCTCGCGCTCTACCGCGCCTCGGCGCTCTCGCGCCCCGCCCGCCGCTTCGCGCTCCGCCACCGCGCCTCGGCGCTCTCGCGCCCCGCCCGCCGCTTCACGCTCCGCCACCGCTCCTCGGCGCTCCCGCGCTCCACCGGCCGCTTCGCGCTCCGACGCCGCGCCCCGTCGCTCCCGCGCTCCGCCCACCGCCTCGCGCTCCGGCGCTCTTCGTCGCTCCCGCGCTCCGCCAGCCGCTTCGCGCTCCACCGCGCCCCGTCGCTCCCGCGCCCCACCAGCCGCCTCGCGCTCCACCGCTCCCCGTCGCTCCCGCGCTCCGCCCGCCGCTTCGCGCTCCGGCGCTCTGCGCTGCCGTCGCGCCACGCCGCGCCGTTCCGCGCGCGTTGCGTCCGCTCCCGCCGCCGGCGCTCCGCCCGGCCGCGCTTCGCCTCGCGCCGCGCCGGGCCCGGGCGCGACGCCTGCCGGCGGCACGCCCAGCTTCAATAAAGGTGTTCCTTTTATTGTGTGCAACACGTAATCTCACCTCATTGTGTCTCTGCTTCGGATCGGGTCCTGGCCGTGCAGACGCCCGCCGAGCCGCTGCATCAGCCAATGCAGCGCTTCCAGATGGTCGCCGATAATCAAGTCGCCGACCGGGTCCTTGCCCCGGCTGATACGCCGCACCGGGTTGCGTGCGCGGACGTTGATCAGCCGCACGGTTTCCACCCGCAAGCCGAGCTGCTGCGCCATTGCTTGCGCCAGCGGCGGCACGGCGAGCGCTTCGGCGCCGATCGTCTCCAGCGCGCGGCGGCTGATCGCGTGCGGAATCGCCGTCAGCGACGCCCCGCGCAAATCCGGCCGCCCGATCAGCGCATTAAGCGCATGCTTGACGAGCACGACCCGGTGAGCGTCGCGAATGTTCGTCAAGCCGCTGTAGCTGTTGAGCGCAACGTCGACGCCCGACTCCACCGCGCGCACCAGCGGCACAAGCTCCGCCGCCCGGACGATAAAATCGCCGTCGATGAACAGCAACACATCGCCCCGCGCTTCGAGCGCGCCGATGCTACGGCCGACGTCGTGCCCCAGCGGGCGGTCGAACGTCAGCACGCGGGCCCCGGCCCGGGCGGCGATCGCTGCGCTGCCGTCAGTCGAGCCGTTGGCGACAACGATCACCTCCGTCCGCGGGTGGAGGCGCGCCGCTTGGCGGATCACCCGCTCCAGCGTGCGGGCTTCATTGAGCACAGGAATGATGACGGAGACGCGGGGAGCCCCGTTCGGAGCAGAGGCCGAGCAACCGGGCCCACGCTGCGTTTTCAACCGGACACGCTGCTTGTTCAAGGGTTCTCAACTCCTGTTCCATGACAAATTGCCTGCTCCATCTATCATATGTGCAAACGCTCAGCGGGACAGGGCAAACGCCGGACCCGGCAAAAACGGGCAGTTGCACCGGACTCGTCCGCCCCTTCCCCGACACGGCTTCCCGCGCCCGCCGCCGCAAAAATCCCCCAGTCTCCCGCCGCTCACGGGATAGATGTCTTGTACGCCTTTCCCCACGCCGACGTAGGATAAAGAGATGATCCTACCACAAGAGAGAGGGAACCTGTCTATGAAAGCTATCGTTACCGGAGGGGCCGGCTTCATCGGCTCCCATCTGGCGGAAGCGCTGCTGTCGCGCGGCGCGGATACGCATATTATCGATAATTTGTCCACCGGGTACAGCCGATACGTCCCGGCGGACGCGGCGTTCCACGAGCTGGACATCCGCAGCGGCGAGGCGCTGCGCAAGCTGCTGGCCGATCTTCGCCCCGACATCGTTTTCCATCTGGCGGCGCAAGCCGATGTGCAGCGCTCGATCAAAGAGCCGTCCTACGATGCCGCGGTCAACCTGCTCGGCACAGCCAACGTGCTGGAAGCCGCCCGCGATGCCGGTGCAGGCAAAATCGTCTTCGCCTCGACCTCCGGCGTCTACGGCAATCTGGAGCGCGAGCGGCTGAGCGAAGACGACCCGGTCGCGCCGATTTCCTTTTACGCGCTGTCCAAAGCTGCCGCAGAGGCGCATATTCGGCTTTTTCATGAATTGTACGGTTTATCTTACACCATCCTGCGTTATGCCAACGTGTACGGTCCGCGGCAAACGCCCAAAGGCGAAGGCGGCGTTGTCGCCCTGTTCATGGACCGCATCCGCAGCGGGCGGCCGCTGCGCGTGTTCGGCGACGGCGAGCAGACGCGCGACTTTATTTATGTGCAAGATGTCGTCAAAGCCAATCTGGCCGCCATCGACAGCGGCGATCAGGCGCTGCTGCACGTCAGCACGTCGGCCAGCACCTCGGTCAACGCCTTGACCGCCGCGCTCGGCGCGATTCACGGCGCTCCCTTGGCCGTCGAGCATCTGCCGGCGCGCGCCGGCGACATTCGCCATAGCTGCCTCGATAACGCGCGCGCCCGCTTGCAGTTGATCTGGCAGCCGGCGACCCCGATCGACGAAGGCTTGCGCCAAACTTACGCCCAGGAGGTGCTTCGCTAATGTCCGTTTTCCGCTTTACGTCCGCTCCGCATACTCCGTTTTGCTCCACGCTGATCGACGCCATCCAGCTGGTTGTCACCAACAGCGGCGACAAGGAATACGATCTGCTGGTTCAAGGATTGAACGGCACCGGCGCATTTTTTCTGGCGCTGACGCATCTGGACCCCGCTGCCTCCCCGCTCTCCGTCTATCAAACCGCAGACATCCCGACGAACCGCGCTTCGTTCGAGCTGCAGCTCGTCACCAACGTATCCTGCGCCGCAACGACAAGCCTGCTGGTATTCGCCAAACAGATGGGCCAAACCGTCGCCATTGCGACCAACGCCGATTTCGAGATCGGCGGTTAAGGAGGAACGCCCCATGAATGTATTGTTCGTCTACTACTTGCCCAGCGGCGGCGTCGATACGCTTAACCGCCAGCGCTGCCTGGCGCTGCGCCGTCAAGGCGTGCAAGGGCATTGCCTGTATTACCGCAGCGGGGCGGGTTTGCAAAATGCAAGCGATATTCCAACATTCATTACGTCGCAGGAGGAGGATATCCGGGTTATTTTGCAAAATGGCCGCTATGACGCCGTTGTGGTCATTTCCGATTATTATGCGCTGCAGCGCGTTCGCGCCGCCGGCTTTACCGGCAAGCTGATTTTTGAAATTCAGGGCTTCGGGGCCAAAGCGACGGCCCGCATGGAGCTGCTTGTGGCCCAACCCTACATCCGCGCGTACGCCTCGGCGCTGCTCCACCCGCAAACCCCGCATATCGCGGAGCTGCTGATGGAAATGTACCCGGACATGCCGACGTTCGCTTTCCCCAACGGATTCGATACCGAAACCTTCGGCTATCGCGCGCTGGAAGCGCCCGCTTATCCGATTATGGCCTGGATCGGGCGATTGGAGGATAACAAAAACTGGCGCGAAGCGCTGCAAATCGCCGCCAGACTGAGCGGACGCTTCCCGACGCTGCAGTTGTGGATGTTCATTGACCCGCTGCTGTCGGCGGACAGCGAGAAACTGGCCTTCGCCCAGCAGGTCGAACTGCTGGGCCTTGGCCCGCGCCTGCAGATGTTCCACAACGTAAAACATGCGGAAATGATGGGCTTTTTGTCCGTCGTCGGCGACTCCGGCGGCTTTCTGTGCGTCACGTCCAAGGTGGAAGGCGCGCCGTATGCGGTGCTGGAAGCGATGAGCTGCTTGTGTCCCGTGCTGACCACGGACTCCGACGGCGTGCGCAGCGCCATTGACCATAACCGCACAGGCAAATATTACGCCATTGGCGATGTCGCCCACGCCGCCGCCGAAGCGCAGGAGCTGATGCTGAACCCCCAGCTGCGCGAAGCGATCCGCCACCAGGCGCTGGGCCACGTGCAGGTCGTGCACCATCCCGACGTGTACGCATACCATTTTATCAGCATGATCAACGCACTGTAACGGAAACGCAAACGCAAAGTCTGCTACAATAAAAAATCAACATTCAGCCCTTTCTCTCCCAACTGGAGGCGGAAGGGCTTTGTTTGTGTGCGAAGCATGTCCCCCCGCTTCTCGGGGCAAGTTCCAACCAGCGGCCCGGCCAATCTCTGGCCTCTGGGGAAATTCCATACGAGCAAAGCTGGATGCGCCCGATTCCTCTACTCTCATGCAACAGCGGAAACAGACCAACCGCCACCCGGCATATCAATGCAATGGATATGAACCGCGATTACGGCGACGGTGCGAATCCGATTATGTTTGAAGTCAGAATTTGTCCTGTCGCTATGCGAGCAGTTGATCGGCGGACATCAGCTTGGCGCAAAAGAAAAATCGCTCATCGACCGCTGTACCGCCGCCGTGTACCGCAAATATTTGCAGAGCAACTACAAGGATGAGCCGCCAACGTTGCAGGATTTTCGCGCGGAACTGCTCAAGCAAGCGGAGCCGGAAGCGCAGGATATCGCGCTGGCGATTGAACTGTTCACGTCCGGCAGCCTGAACACATTTGCCCAGCCGACCAACGTCAACGTGAACAATTGGCTTATCTGCTACGACATTCTCGACTTGGGCAAGCAACTGCTGCCGATTGGCATGCTGGTCGTACTGGACAACATTCTGAATCGGATCACGCAAAATCGCGCCAAAGGCAAAAACACATTCATCTTCATCGACGAAATTTATCTGCTGTTCCAACACGAATATAGCGCCAACTTTCTGTTCACGCTCTGGAAGCGCGTCCGAAAGTATGGCGCTTTTTGTACGGGCATTACGCAGAACGTAGACGATTTGCTGCAAAGCCATACCGCCCGCACCATGCTTGCGAACAGCGAATTTATCGTCATGCTGAATCAGGCCAGCACTGACCGCACGGAGCTTGCAGAACTATTGAATATCTCCGATTTGCAGCTATCTTATATGACGAACGTTGATGCTGGGAATGGATTGATGAAGGTTGGCAGTTCCCTTGTGCCATTCACTGACAACTTTCCGCGCAACACGAAGCTGTATCGGTTGATGACAACGAAGCCTGGGGAGGCGTAACAAACCACAGCAAGCGTCTGACAATGACAGCAAAGCAGTTGGCATCGTGTATACAATTCTTCGTAGACCCTAAAGAAAACTACCTTGCAGCAGTTATCTGCAAGGTGGGGGTTGTAAATTTCTACTGCAAATTTCTGTAGCCTTCGACCAAACCGTATCCAATCATATTTCGAATCAACGGCCTGCCGCGTGGCTTTCCCTTGCGCCGGGGCGCTAGCTGGCTTGCCAACCTCTCGAACGGCGCAGCCTGTTCGTTCAGGGTTGGCCAGTCGCCAGCACTCCCGGCGGGGAAGCCACTGGTGGCAGGTCGTTGATCCCGCCGAAGGCGCGGTGGGCTGTAGCTGGCTGCCGAAGGCACTCGGCTTTGATCCTTCGGGGTTCCGGGCGGTATGTGAAGTGCCCGGAACAGATTAGCCGTGTTCCTAGCCACGGCAAAAAGAAACCGCCAAGCGTTGTTCGCAAGGCGGTAACCTCAGGGCCACTTATTCTACAATAGGTCTTGTTAATCTAAGTATATTTGTAGCTAAGCAAGAAGGGCATGTCAAAATTCGTTCAAGCTGAGAACGATTATTTTCGTTTCTCACATCGCTTACTTGCAAGTAACTACTATCACATTGAGGACAACTAACTTTCTTAGCTGGATCGAGAGCTAGAATTTTTCCCGCCTCTACCCACTTTAAATGGACTTCTTGACTTGTCATTTTAGAAACACCTTTTGATACACCCTTTCCGCGAAATTGAAAGCAGCTTCAGTTTCTTGTGCAGCCATCCTAGCATTAAGCCCTTCAGCAGAAGCACTCGTAGTTAACCTATAAAGCTCATGGAGGACTGTCTTGGTTAATTCTCCGGTTGAAGAAAAAGCCTCATTACCAATTAAAAAACCATTCTCACCAAACATAGTCATCCCCGATGCCGGAAGCCCCGGTTCATACTGAATCAGTCTACCGCCAATATTTATTGTCACACTAACTCCTGATTCCGCTGCCTGAGCAATTTTAGAAAATTCAGCCGAACTAAGGATACCCTGAGCCTCTCTAATAATTCCTGTTTCAGTAGCAGTAAAACCCTCAATAGCACCCGTGCCTGCACCCCAGCCTAATAGCTCAAGTGCGGCTCCTATTAACGGCGCACAGCCGCGTACACAAGCAAGGACTAGCCCAAAGGTTATCATAGTGCCCTTGTAGTCAGGCTCAGTTCCTCCGGGTGTACCTAATAAAGCTGACATTGTTCCAGTTGCGAAATCCGTTCTCCACACCATTTCATATTCGCCACTAGCCAAACGCAAGGCTACAGCTTTATCGTGCGCTGTCTGCATACCCGTTATGTCATGCGCCGCTTGAGCATTGTTAAAATCTGTTGTGTAGCCATCCATCAAGCTTTGATCAGAACTAGTCAGGTATTTATCATCCGTTATTTTGTGCCCTGTCGGGTCCCATCGCGTTAGCGGATTATTCCCCACGTACGCATACAAATTCAAACTCAACGGATTATCAATCTGCCCCTCATACGTGTCTTCACTAATAAATCTTCCCATCCCCGAGCTATACCAACGAGCCCGGGGATATTGCAGATTGGCGCTGCTGTCCCACATTCCTCCGCTGTAACGGAACGGTTGTACCACGGATTCGCTTGTGGTCAGCGAACCGCTCCACAGATCGTACGTGTACTGATTGATCACATTTCCCGTCGCATCTGCCAGCCCCACCAACGATCGATGATTATTTCATATATTTATAATAGCAGTCCAGTCCATAAAAAAACCACCCGGCGATGGTCGGTCGCAAGGTGGTAGTAATTCAATTTTCATTATTATATGCTAGAGGTTGGAATAGTACTATCCACTATCTGATTTAATAAAGAAGCATTTGATGTTGGAATTATAACAATTGCACCAAATTGTTTAAGAATTCTTACACAATGTTCTATTCTTTGATTTAAAGTATTTATCCACGCCGTATTCAACCAAGGGAAGCAATATATGCTCTTTCCATGTGCAAAACCAATAGCTGCCGAAGCATTCCACCTTTCATTACTTATTTGGCCCATCTTCCTATCTAGTCTTGATTGTGATAACTCGAATAAATCAATGATTTCTTGTAAAGAGAAGTTAATATCATTCGCTTTAAGACCTTCAATAATTTGCTGACGTATAGTCTTCTCACCAAACAAGCTCTTGTTCAAATAGCCCTCCCCAACATAGCAACCGATCTTCGATAAAAATGAAGAGGTTACTGGGGTTTGGTCTAAGCTTATCTCCCCACTTTGTATCTCTGTTTTTCCACTTAATACATACGACAACGCCCAACCGCCCATGCCGCACTCACCAATTAGTCCATAGGCATTCCCACTACTAAAATCGGCAGTGAAATCTTGACAGCAATCTCTCATTTGTCCGTAATTAGGTAATTGGGGATCACAGACTACTGTTATTTTTTTCAATTGAACCAAGTTAAAGGATTGTACCATACTGCTTTAAACCCCACAATCTGAACTTTAGTAACATTTATTGGACCATCTCCAACCCTAGCAATACTTTGTAAACTAGGATTAATTGTTGTATCAGTTCTAGAGAATGAACCTGCTGCAGCTTGAAATTGAATAACTGTTTGAAGAGATCTAGCGCCTGAAAGCGAGGCTTGTGAATATGTTGGTTGCTCAGTAAATGCAAATACTTGTCCTACTTCTTGTCGAGAACCTGTTAATTTTCCCGTGTTTATGATGGTTTGAGCGTTGTCCATAGAAGTAACCTGGTAATATGTGGTCAAATTTGCACTGGTGCTTGCAGCAGCACCAGTATCTGCTGCGGACGCTACTCTTACAACACTACTTGTAGCCCCGACTCTTGCAGTGCCAGTAATCATTCCAAGGGCTTGTTTCCCAAAGTATAGGGTTAGCTGTGCATTTTCTAAATCCGATTTATTTGGATCTTGCCAAAGAGCCATCGCTTGTTCCATTGTTAAATCAAATACACTATCAACACCAGAAAACATTACATTCGGATCACCCTCATCATCGTAGTAATACATCCTGTTGTCTAATTGGTTCTTTGCGCGTATAGCCTCTGCACTGTTAGGATCTGTACAATTAGCGAGATTCTCAAGATAAGCTTTCTGTTTTTCGCTTTTTACTGTTTTGTGGCCAGTCGGATCGCTATGAGTAAGTGGAGTAATCTATTTTTAACGAGGTAATAACCTCTATCATTTACGAAATTAAGCCGACGAATCGGTAGTAAATATCAATGCGCTGCACGCGCTTGCCGTTTATCTTCTCGGCATCAAATACAACAACTTTATCAATCAGTTCATTCAATATCGGTTTCGTTAATTCCTTCATATCCGTGTATTCTCGTACCAGTTCCAAAAATCGGGTCGTATTCTCTCGTCTGCTTTCGGCTTGGCTAAGTTGCCCATCCAGCAGCTTAAGCCGTTCCTTCAATTGCGCTTGCTCATCTGTAAAATCTCGTGACAGCGCCACGTACTGCTCATCTGTAATTCGCCCCAATGCGTTGTCTTCATAAAGCTTGCGCTGAATAGTTTGCAGCTCGCTTTCCCGCTTTGTCAGCTTGTCTTGTTCCTTGATCGCGGCTCCCCATTGCTTCTTTTGCTGGCTTTCGCTCATCGCGGCAACCATCGCTACAAAGTGTCGCCGCTCACTTCCATTGACGGAAGCAGGGCGGCGATTTTTTTATATACGATGACGGTGCCCCATGGATATAATTGGCGGTGAGCAGCGAGTACCTGCCGACAATCATAAGGGGCAAGGCGATAGTTTGATGAAATAACAACAGGGAGACTTCAAGGTTTGGCGGCCTCGTCTCCCTGTTGTCCGTAAC
>Ga0206102_1000247_pt1 | contig 18377 bp, 17 predicted proteins | sample 1B1Ametagenome_FD_148645 | JGI IMG/M metagenome (GOLD analysis project Ga0206102, IMG submission 148645) | Enriched microbial communities from leaf-cutter ant dump, University of Wisconsin, Madison, United States - 1B1A | ecosystem: Environmental > Terrestrial > Nest > Insects nest > Nest dump... | reverse complement strand
CGCGCGTTGGCGGTGGCGGATTTGCCGGCGGTGCCGGCGGTTGCCTCATTCATGCATGGTCCTCTTCGTGCCGCTGCGTGCGGTCGATCCGCTAGCTTCACGCGCGGGCAATGGCAGGGTCAAGCCGAAAAAAAGCCGGCGCCCTCGCGGGCGCCGGCCGGTTTGATCGATCAACGGGTTCGCTCAGAACGTGTAGCGAAGCGTGAGCATCGCGGACCAGCGCGAAACCACGCGCGTCGGGTTCTGGCCCGACTCGTACGCGCCGATCGGCGTGGCCTGGTAGTTGCCGTTCCTGTCGGTCGGCAGCTTGTAGACGTACTTGCCGTCCACCACGCCGTTGTAGCCGACGAGGTTGCGCGTCTGGTACTGGATGTAGGGCACGCTGCCCCAGTCCTTGTTGAGCAGGTTGAGGAAGTTGTAGACGTCCAGACGCAGCTCGCCCTTGTTGTCCTTGAAGAAGCCGGGAAGCTCCTGCACGAAGCTCATGTCCAGCTCGTTGGACCAGGGCAGATGGCTGGCATTGCGGCCGGCGATGTCGCCGCGATGGGAGTTCAGGTACTTGTCGTGGGTGATGTAGTCCTGGAACTGCTGCACGAGTTGCGCGCTGGCCGGGTTGCCCTTGCTGTCGAGGTAAGCACCGATGAGTGCATCGTCGACCTTGGGGATGTAGGCCAGGTCGTAATAGGCGATGCCATCGCCGTTCGCGTCGCCGCTGTACACCCAGCTGTACGGCAGGCCGTCGTGGCCCAGATACAGCGCCGAGATCTGCGTGTTGTAGTCGCCGAAGAACTTGTGCTGCCAGGTGAGCGAGAGCTTGAGGCTGCGCGGAATGTTGTAGGCGGAAACGGCATTCTCGTTGCCGTTCGGGTTGACCCGCGGCACGTACTGGTAGCTGGAGAACGCCTGCGAGCTGCCGCCGGAATTGACCTCGGTCGAATGGCTGAGGGTGAAGCTGGCGTTGCCGAAGAAGCTCTCGGAGAACGGTTTGCGCAACGACAGGGTGAAGCTGTCGGCCTTGCCCCTGTGCGTATTGGTCAGCAGCGTGGACGCCGTCGAGAACGCCGGGTTGGCACCGTTGTTCGGTCCATTGGTCGCACCTGGCGTGGTCCAGTACTGCTCACGGCCGTCCGGCAGGAAGCCTGACGGCGTGCCCAGGTTGATCGCCTTGTACAGGATCGCGTTGCGTACCTGGATGTGCTGGTACTCGGCCGAGGCGATCATGCCCCACCACGGCAATTCCCGATCCAGCGCCAGCGCAGCCTTCCATACGGTGGGCAGGCGGAAATCCCTGGAGATGGTGTCCACCGGACCGGCCACCGCACAGCCGGCCGAATTGTCGATGTTCTGGTTGTGCGCGTCCGGGCTGAAATCCGGCTTGGCGCCGCAATGCGAGCCGTAGCCGTATTTGTAGTCGACGATGGTAAGGCCATTGTTCTGGTACGGGTTGGTCATCCACACCGTGGGCGGCGAGGTCTGGAACAGGCCCACGCCACCGCGCAACTGCATCATGCGGTCGCCGTCGAAGTTGTAGTTGAACGACAGCCGCGGCTCGACCACGCGGTTGCCGGAGCCGACCGCATAGTTGTTCGGGTAACCGAACGCGGTGGCGGCATCGGCGTTGTACGGCGGCTTGTGGTCGGAATACGGGATGTCGACGCGCACGCCGTACTGCACCGACAGCTTGTCGGTGACCTGCCAGGTGTCCTGCAGGAACGGGCTGTACTGGCGGTATGTCCACTTGGCGGCGATATCGCCGATGGCTCGACCGCCCGCAGGCTGGTACAGCTCGAAACTGTCGTAGTTGCCCGCACCGGCGGCGAAATCGTCGATGCTGTTGAACGTATACGAACCGAACTCCGTGCGACCGAACAGGTTGTAGATCTGGTCCTGCTCGAACGCCAGGCCGCCCTTGATGGTGTGGTCACCGGCGTAATAGGTGCCGGCGAAAAACGCCGTCCAGCGCTTGGTGTCGATCTCGTTGTAGTGGCGGAACTGGTCCTCGCCCAGATTCACCGACGGGCTGTTGAACGCATCGGTGTGCACCTGGATGGACGGCTGATCCCTTGCGCCGCCGGCCAGCTGCGAGAACTGCTGGAATCCGATCTTCGCCTCGGTGGAGAAGTTGTCGGACCAGTCGTCGAACAGGTGGATCACCGAGTTCTCGGTGAGGCTGTTGGTGTTGTACCAGAAGCTGCTCAGGCCAACCGACGAGCCACTGTTGCCGTTCACTTTCGGATACGACTCTTTGGTGCGCTGATAGGTGAAGCTGGCACGATGGTTGTTGCTGATGTTCCAGTCCAGCTTGACCAGGTAGCGATCGTCCGTCAGGTCGGTGGTGCCACCGGCGACGTCGCCCGGATCAAGACCGTAGCCGATGGCGATGTTGCGGATGCGTTCGATGTCGCCTGGCGAAACCGCGTTGCCGGTGGACGGACCGTCACCGAGGCTCGGGTCATACGCCACGTTGGAGGAGGAGCCCACGCCAGTGGTCTTCTGCTTTTCGGCGGACACGAAGAAGAACAGCTTGTCCTTGACGATCGGTCCACCCAGCGTCACGCCCTTGGTGGTGTCGATGCCGTAGCCCTTGTAGTGGTAATTCGGGTCATCGCCGTCCAGGTAGCCGGCATCGCCCACCAGATGGCTGGCATTGCGATACGCGTAATACACCGAGCCGTGGAAATCGTTGCTGCCCGACTTGGTCACTGCGTTGATGCTGGCGCCCACGCTGTCGGAGGTGGTGTCGAAATTCGCGGTAGAGATGTTGTATTCAGCGATGGTGTCGGGCGAGATCGGCGAGCCCTGGTAGGGCAGGCCGTTGGCGTTGAGGCCGAACGGGTCGCCCTGCGACACGCCGTCCACGCTGATGTTGTTGTAGCGCGTGTTCTGCCCGTTGGCGGAGATGGCGCCGGAGCCCTGGTCGGTCACCGTGATGCGCGGGTCGAGACGCGCGATGTCCGAGATCGAGCGGTCGGCCTGCGGCGTCGCCTGCAGCTGCTTCTCGGACAGATTGGTCGACAGGCCCTTGTTGTCCGGCGTGAACGTCTGCATCAGCGCGCTGGCGGACACGGTCACGCCGGAGAGGTTCTGCACCTCCTGCGCCTGGCCGGCCGTCATGGTGAGGTTGACGGTGCTCTCCTGGCCCAGCTGCAGGTAGACCTGGTCCTGCTCACCCTGGGTCATGCCGGCCTTGGAGGCGGTCACGTCGAACGGGCCGCCCACGCGCATGCCCTGCGCCGAATAACGGCCGGCGGCATCGGTGGTGGTGATTTTCGTGGTGCCGCTGGGCTCGTGCACGATCTGCACGGTGGCGCCGGCCACCGGTTGGCCACTGCTGTCGAGCACGCGGCCACTGAGGGCGGACGAGGTGACCTGCGCCATGGCAGGTGCACTGGCTGCCAGCAGCGATGCGATGGCAAGAGGCAGGATCTTTGTGCGTGTCTGGTTATTCATTGGTTGAGACCTTGGGGCTCGCAACGGATGCGTGGTGTCGGGGAGGGAGCGGTGGCAGGCCACGGGCAACGCCGCTGGGCAGTTTTCAGACCGGGATCGAAGGCAGCCCGCGTCGCGGGTCGGTTCAATTGTTAAAAAACATTAACGCCATTGTATGACGATTTCATAACGCCCGCAGGCGGCCGCATGCCTTGACCGGGCCGCAATCGATGCTGTTTTTGTTTTCATGTCAAATACTTGGATCGACACCAGCGCAAGCAACCCATCGAGGGAACTCAAGCATCCCGGCCCAGGTAACGCGTCCGTTTGGACGCCTTCAGACTCATCAGATCCAGCATCACCAAACCATCGACGCAGCCGGAGAAATCCGGATCCTCGCCAAAGTCCAGAAACTGCACGCCAGCCGGCTCCATCAGGTCGACGTACTGGCGATACAGCACGGGCAAGCTGACCCCAAGCGCATCGAGCTGATGCTTGAGCTGACCCAGGCCGGCCTGTGGGTCCAGGCCGGTCAGCGCCTGGTGCACGCGATCGGCCACCTGCGGCGACACCACGAATGGCTGGCGCGCCGAGGCCAGGCCTGGCGCGCCGAAATAATGCCGGTGCGCCGCGGCGATCCATTCGCGCGCCTCACGCGGCAGTTTCACCGACATGCTGACCGGGCCGAACAGGTAGCGGATCTCGCGATGGCGCTGGAGATACAGGCCGATGCCCTGCCACAACTGGTCCAGCGCCCGCGAGCGCCAGTATGCCGGCGCGATGAAACTGCGCCCCAGCTCCAGCCCCTGGCTCAGGCGGCTCTCGAGCGCGGGCGAATAATGGAACAGGCTGGCGGTGTACAAACCGGCCATGCCGAGCTCGGACAATATCCGGCCGCCATGGCCGAAGCGGTAAGCGCCCACGATACGTTGCGCCACCGGATCCCACAGCAACAGATGCTCGTAATGGGCGTCGTACGCATCCAGGTCGCGCCGTTGGCCGGTACCCTCGCCCACCTTGCGAAAAGTGAGCTCGCGCAACCGACCGATCTCGCGCAGCACCACGCTGTCGCACGATCCGGTAAACAGCAGCACCTGCTTGCCATCCGACAGATCGCCCAGTTTTTCGGCACCGGCCAAGCCGTCGGCCAGCTCCCGCGCGGGCTCCGGATGCGCCAACGCCACCTGCCCACCGAAAATCAGACCGCGTCCTCGCGCCACGCGGTAGACATGCCGGCGCATCAGCACCGCCGCGCGCCTGGGCGAAGCTCCGCTGCGCGAGGCCAGCTCGTCGGGGTCGATCAGGGCGCCGATCTGGAACCCGATACGACGCTGTCCCGCGGCCACCGCCTCGCGCGGCAACATCGCTGTGCTCAATGGCTTGGCCAGCATCGACAGCCCGTAGAAAGCGGCGGAATTGCGCGCCGCCACGTGGACGGGCAGCACCGGCACCTTCCGTCGCAACGCCAGCCGCGCGAAACCGTCCGACCAGCGTCCGTCCCGCACACCCGTGGCGCGCACGCGCGACACCTCGCCGGCGGGAAACATGATCAGCGCCTCGCCGTTGTCCAGCGCGCGATAGATGCCACGCAAGCGCGAAGCGGCGCCATCGCCGAATACATCCACCGGCAACAACAGATCGCCCAGTTGCGGCACCACGGCCAGCCAGTCGTTGCCCAGCACGCGTACGTCGCGGCGCACGGAGCCGATCAGTTGCAACAGCGCCAGCGCGTCCTGCATGCCCAGCGGATGATTGGCGACCACCAGCAACGGGCCGTCCAGCGGGATGTTCTCGCGCTGCCGAGGATGGAAGCGGCTGCGCGTTCCCAGCAGTTCGAGTGTGCGGTCCACGAAATCGAAACCGCGCGCGGAGCCGGCCTGTTCAAGCACGCGGTTGAAATTGGACTCGTCAGCCAGGCGTCCGAAAAGCCCGACCATCGGGCGGCGGATCCTGGGGTGCTGGGCCAGCCAGGGCATCCGCTCGACCAGCGCCTGTTCAATGCTCAGCATGTCGCGCCCTCGAGAGTTTTCCCCAATGTGGCAGGCGATTGTGACAACAGGTCGAGCATGGGCGGCGTCAACGCCGAGCGTATGGTCAGACCGCCAGATGCAGGAACGAGGCGACACCGCCCAGGAACATCTGCACCGACAGCGCGATCAGCAGCATGCCCATGACCCGCTCCAGCGCGGTCAGCACGCTCTCGCCCAGCCAGCGGAACAGGTAGGTGGCGCTGAGCAGGATCACCGAGGTGGCCAGCCACGCCAGCAGCAGGGCGATCACCCAGTCGGCGGTGCGGCCGGGCTGGGTATTGGTCAGCAGCAGCAGCGCGGCCATGGCCGACGGCCCGGCCACGCCCGGAATCGCCATGGGCACGATGAACGGTTCGCCCCCGCCAGCCTTGCCGAAAATGCCGCCGCCATCGGCCGGCGGAAACACCATGCGGATGCCGATCAGGAACAGCACGATGCCGCCGGCAATGCTGATCGAATCGGACTTCAGCTGCAGCAGCGTCAGCATGTACTGGCCGCCGAACAGGAACACCAGCAGCACACCCAGCGCGATCAACAGCTCGCGCACCATCACCAGCCTGCGCCGACGTGGCGGCACGTCCTTGAGCAGACTCAGGAAGAACGGGATATTGCCCAGCGGATCCATGATCAGGAACAACATGATTCCCGCCGACAACGTGGTCATCTGCGTTTCCATCGACCAGTGGCTCCTCGGGTGACGGGCCTGCGACCCGTGCATGTGTTGCGTGTGGACTGCCGCTTTACACCGAAAACCGGTGACCGCCCACGAAGGCGGCATGGCGCCAGGTCAGGCGCCGCCGCGCAGATCGAGCACGGTGCCCCGCGCCGACGCCGCATCGGCGCCGAGCAGGTAGACCGCCGCCTCCGCCGCCGCATCGGGCAGCGGCAGTTGCATGGAGTCCTCGCCAAAATAGGCCATGCGTCGAAGCGTGGTGCGCATGGGCGCCGGCAACAACGCATGCGTGCGCATCGCGCCGTCGTCGGTTTCCTGATGCAGGATCGCCACGAACCGCTCCAGCGCGGCCTTGGACGCACCATATGCACCCCAGTGCGCACGCTGCAACAACTCGGGATTGTCCAGCACGAACACCACCGCGCTGTCCGGCGCGCGCAGCAGCAACGGCATGCAGGCCTGGGTCAGGGCGAATGGCGCCGACACGTTCACGTGCATCGTGCGCAGCCAGGCATCGGGCTTGTGCATGACGATGGGCGTCAGCCCGGCGAAACTCGCCGCCGCATGCACGATGCCGTCCAGACGGCCAAAGTCGCGCTCCAGCCCTTCGGCCAGGGCGGCGTAGTCGGCGGGTGTGGCCACTTCCATGTCCAGCGGATGGATCACCGGCTCGGGCAGGCCATCGGACACCATGGCGTCGTAAAGCTGCTCCAGCTGGCGCTTGCGCTTGCCGGTGATGACCACCGTGGCTCCTGCCCTGGCGGCCGCGCGCGCCACCGCGCTGCCCAACCCACCATAGGCGCCGGTGACCAGGACGACGCGGCCGGCCAGCATATCGACCGTCGGCTTCCAGCCATCGGGCAGACGCACCGCAGGCAGGGCGGTCAATGTGCCGTTTCCATGACGTCGCTGGCCATGCGCGCCAGTTCGCCGGCCACCTGCAAGTCTTCGATGACGTCGCAGCCACCGATCAGCTCGCCCTGGATGAACATCTGCGGAAAAGTGGGCAAGTTGGCGAAATGCGGCAACGCCGCGCGCACCTGGGGATCGGCCAGCACGTTCACCGCATGGAATGGCGCACCGGCATCGCTCAGCGCGCGTGCCGCGCGGCTGGAAAAACCACACATCGGAAATTGCGGCGTACCCTTCATGAAGAGCACGATGGGATGCTCGGCAAGCATCGCCTTGATTCGTTCGTTAATATCCATGGTTCGACGTTCGTCTTTACAATGCGTGCAGGCCGGCATTGTATCAGCCCCCGGCGGCCGGCCCCTGCGGTCGGCCACGCTTCCTCCGCCACCGCCAAGGAGCCAATCATGGCAATTGAACTTCCCCCCCTTCCCTACGAAAAAAGCGCCCTCGAGCCCCACATTTCGGCCGAAACGCTGGAGTTTCATTACGGCAAGCATCACCAGGCCTATGTCACCAATCTGAACAAGCAGATCGAAGGCACCGAGTTTGCCAACGCCTCGCTCGAGGAGATCATCAAGAAGTCGTCCGGCGGCGTGTTCAACAACGCGGCGCAAACCTGGAACCACACGTTCTACTGGAATTCGATGAAGCCCAACGGCGGCGGTGAGCCGACCGGCAAGCTGGCCGACGCGATCAGCAAGGCGTTCGGCTCGGTCGAGAAATTCAAGGAGGAATTCACCAAGTCCGCCGCCGGCAACTTCGGCTCGGGCTGGACCTGGCTGGTGCAACGCCAGGATGGCTCGCTGGGCATCGTCAACACGTCCAACGCCGCCACCCCGATCACCGGCACCGACAAGCCGCTGCTCACCGCCGACGTGTGGGAGCACGCGTACTACATCGACTACCGCAATGCCCGTCCGAAGTATCTGGAAGCGTTCTGGAACCTGGTCAACTGGGATTTCGCGGCGAAAAACCTCGCCTGATTTCCGTCAGGGACACCACAGAAAACGGAGCCTCCGCGGCTCCGTTTTTTTTGGACAGAAGCGCCGGATGCGCTTACCGCGCCAGCGCATCCAGCGCCGGCTGCGCCTGCGACAACCGGCCCAGTGCCGCGGCGACGTCGCCCAGGCGACCGGCCAACGTGGCTGACGTGGGCGCACAAAGCGTGGCGTGACCCACCTTGCGTCCCGGTCGTGCCTGCTTGCCGTAGTCGTGCCAGTGGGCATCCACCGTGCGCAATACGGGCGCGGGATCGGGCAGGTCGCCGATCCAGTTGAACATCGCCGACACACCACGCGCCCCGCAATCGCCCAGCGGCAGACCGAGCACCGCGCGAACATGGTTCTCGAACTGGCTGGTGTGCGCGCCTTCGATCGTCCAGTGACCGGAGTTGTGCACGCGCGGCGCCATCTCGTTGCCAAGCAATTCGCCGTCCTTCACGAACAGCTCCAGCGCGAAAACGCCGACGTAGCCAAGCCGCTCGGCCAGCGTGCGCGCCAGCTCGGTGGCCCGGCCCTGCAGCCGGTCGATGTCCGGCGCGGGCGCCAGGCTCATGCTGAGCACGCCATCGGTATGCCAGTTGCGGGTAAGCGGCCAGGTGCGGAAGTCACCATCGCGACCGCGCACGGCGATCACCGACAACTCGCGCTCGAACGGCACGAAGGCTTCCAGGATCAGGCCATGCCGCGCGGCAGCCGTGCCCAGGGATTCCCACGCGGCATCCGCATCGGCGGTCGAGTGCAGGCGGAACTGACCCTTGCCGTCGTAACCCAGCCGCCGCGTCTTGAGGATGGCCGGCGCGCCGATCGTGGCCAGCGCCCGATCCAGCATGTCGCGGGTATCCACCGCCATGAACGCGGCCGTCTGCAGGCCACAGTCGCGAAACATGGTCTTTTCCGCCAGACGATCCTGGGCGACAGCCAAGGCCTGCGGCGCCGGGAACACGGCAACCCGTTCAGCCAGCCAGTGCGCGGTTTCCGCGGGCACGTTCTCGAAATCGAAGGTGACCACGTCGACTTGTGCGGCAAATGCTCCCAGCGCGGCGTAATCGGTCCAGTCAGCCACCACCAGCGGCGCCACCTGGCCGGCACAGGCATCGGCGACGCCGTCCACGACGAGCGTCTTCACCCCCAGCGGGGCCGCCGCCAGCGCCAGCATGCGGGCAAGCTGGCCGCCGCCGAGGATACCCAGTACGGGTTGCCGACCCGCGGTCACTGGCGGGGATCCGGCTGATCGATCACGGCCTGAGTCTGACGGGTGCGCCAGGCATCCAGCGACTTGGCCAGCCCCTCGTCGTGCAAGGCGAGCACCGCAGCCGCCAGCAGCCCGGCATTGACGGCGCCGGCACGCCCGATGGCGAGCGTCCCCACGGGGATGCCCGCCGGCATCTGCGCGATGGAGAGCAAGGAATCCATGCCGTTCAGCGCCTTGGACTGCACCGGCACGCCGAACACCGGCAACCGCGTCTTGGCCGCCAGCATGCCGGGCAGATGCGCCGCACCGCCGGCCCCGGCGATCACCACCTGGATACCTCGACCCGCAGCCTGCTCGGCATACTGAAACAGCAAGTCGGGCGTGCGGTGGGCGGAAACCACCCGCACCTCATGGGCCACACCCAGCTCGGTCAGCACGTCGGCCGCATGCTGCATGGTGTCCCAGTCCGAGCGCGAACCCATCACCACGCCTACGCGCGGCGTCCCGATTGCTGCTGTCATGGTCCGGCCGTCCAAAAACCGCTATTGTACGGGCTTTCCGCCGCTGCGGCATCACGCACGAACATCATGGACAAGCGCTTACTCGACATCCTGTGCTGCCCGGTCAGCAAGACACCGGTGCGGCCCCTGGGCAAGCACGAACTCGACGTCCTGAACTCGGCCATCGGTGCCGGATCGGTCGATACCGTGGCGCATGCCTCCGTACGTCACCCCGTCACGGAAGGCCTGATCACCACTGATCTGAAGGTCATCTACCGGGTCGACGACGGCATTCCCGTCATGCTCCCCGAAGAAGGCATCGGTACCCTGCAGCTGGCGGATTTTCCGGCGGCACCCTGAGAACCGCGAAGAGCGTCACATCCGACAAGCCGATCGGATCGTCAATAATGTGCGCCAGGCATGACATGCGGGCTTGCTTTGGCTTATGGTGGCATACCGGCCGGCGGTTTGCCCGGACGGCACCGCATGACTGATGACGCTCCGGGGGCGTGGCTATGAACGAAGCCAGTGACTCGTCAAAAATCGTCAATTTGAACCCGCGCATGGACCCTTCCAGCGAGCGCGTCGGCGAGTTGCTGGCGACTGTCCGCAGTACCGCCAACCGTCTGCTGCAGCAGTGGGTCGCCAACGTGTTCGAGCACGTGGACGACGCATTGTTCGACCTGGCCGAAAAGGCCGAGAACAATGCGGCCCAGATGCACTACTTCGACGGCATGCGTGACGTGCGCAAACGCCGGGCGACGGTGGAGCGGACATTCCTTTCCATCATCGGACGCGAACTGGGCGAGCTGGCCAGCCGCCGACCCGCGGCAGCACCGTCGCCCGCCCCCACGGGCGTGGTGGAACTGTCGCTGGTCGCCGACAACGAACTGGAAGAATCGCTGGCGATCACCAGCATGATCGGCAAGAACGAGTCGCGCATGTCCCGCGACCTGTTCGCCGTCAATCACCGTCTGTCGGTCATTTGCGGCGGCCACAAGATCGACGACAGCAACAACCCGGTCGCGCCAGCGATCCTGTCACAGGCATTCCGCACGGCACTGCAGGAACTCAGTGCCGACATGCGCGTGAAACTGATTATCTACAAGCTGTTCGACCGCTATGTATTGTCGGCGCTCGAGGAGCTGTACCAGGCGGTCAACGCGGAGCTGATCCGCGCCGGTGTGCTGCCCCAGTTGCGCCACCGCGTAAATCGGCAACCCTCCGGCACAGCGACCGCGCCGTCCGCGAATAACGATCGGCAGGGCGTGACTGACGACGAATCGGGCGACATCACCGGCGACCTGTTGCAAACCCTGCATACGCTGTTCAGCGCACGTCGCGGCGATACCGGTGCCGGCGGCGGTGGCGCGGCGGGCAACAATCATTCCGGTGGCCCATTGCCCTCGGTGAATGAACTGCTGGGCGCGCTCAGCGTGCTGCAGAGCCAGATGGCCAGCACCGACGCGCTGCCGTCGTCCGCCGACCTTCAAGGCGCCGACCTCAACCACGAGGTCACCGCATTGAAGGAACAGTTGCTGCGCCAGATCGGCGCATTGCGCGGTGCACGGCCTGGCCAGGTGGCTTCGATCGACGAAGACACCATCGATCTGGTGGGCATGCTGTTCGAATTCATCCTGGAAGATCGCAATCTGCCGCCGGAAATGCAGGTACTCCTGGCTCGACTGCAGATTCCGTACCTGAAGGCAGCGATCATCGATCGCAAACTTTTCGCGCATCGCCAGCATCCGGCACGACGCCTGCTGGACGGGCTGGCCGAGCAGGCAAAGGGCTGGTCCGACGAATCCGACCGCGACCGGCGCCTGTACGAAAAAGTCAAATCCATCGTCGAACAGCTGTTGCACGAATTCGACGATGACATGGGCATTTTCGACCGGCTCCTGTCCGACCTGCAGCAGTTCCAGGAACTGAGCATGAAGCGCGCGGATCTGGCCGAACTGCGCGTGGCCGAATCCACTCGCGGGCGGGAAAAACTGGAATATGCGCGCCGTCGCGCCGCTCGCGAGATCATCGAGCGCATCGGCACGCATGAATTGCCGCCGCTGATCCATGGCGTTCTGGCCCGTGCGTGGGCCAATCACATGGTGCTGCTGCTGTTGCGCCACGGCGAAGACTCGACCGAATTCAAGGTGGCGCTGCATTTCGTCAATGAATTCATCGCCAGCAGCCGCCCGGTCCATACCCAGGAAGACCGGCAGACGCTCCGCCGGATGTTGCCCGGCATCGAACGGGCGCTGCGCCATGGCCTGGCCAATGTCGCTTTCCAGGAACCGGATATCGAGCGCCTGCTGGGCCAGCTGCACACCTACTATCGCCAGCAACTGGGCGAGATAAGCCCTGCGGCTGCAGCATCGACGGACGAAGAGTCCGCTCTTCCCATCCCCGACAGCATCCAGCCGCTGGTCCAGGCCGAGCCGGATTTCGAAGACGACAACCTCGGCTTCGCCTCCCCCGACATCACTACGGACAGCCCCGAGTATCGCCAGGTGGAAGCACTCCAGTCGGGTACCTGGCTGGAACTCTCGCTGGCCGACGACTCCAACACACGCGCCAAGCTGTCATGGATCAGCCCGATGACCGGACGCTACCTGTTCGTGAATCGGCGCGGGCTGAAAGTGGCGGATTACGCGCCCCGTGAGCTGGCCACGCTGTTGAAGCAGGGCAAGGCGCGCGTGCTGGCCGCGAACGCGCTGTTCGAGCGGGCCATGAGCGCGATCGTGGATCGACTCAGCCATTCGTCCCCTGCCCCAGAAGAAGAATGAATTCCGGCACATCTTTCTCGCCCCCTTCCTCCGCACAGATCAGCAACGACATCGAACGGGCCTTCGCCGAGGACATCGGCGCGGGCGACGCAACCGCCGACCTGCTCGGCATCGATGCTCACGGACATGCCGAGCTCACCTGCCGTGACGATGCGGTGTTGGCCGGAAGCGCGTGGTTCGACGCCTGCTTCCGGCGGCTGGATCCCTCGGTCCGCATCGAATGGCTGCTCCGGGATGGACAGCGGATGGAGGCTGGCGGCGTGATCTGCCGGCTTTCAGGTCGGGCCCGGTCACTGGTGACCGCGGAACGGTCGGCGCTGAACTTCCTGCAATTGCTGTCAGGCACCGCCACCACCACCGCGTCCTATGTCAACGCCGTCGCCGGTACCGCCACACGGATTCTCGATACCCGGAAAACCGTGCCGGGGCTGCGACTGGCGCAAAAATACGCGGTGCGCTGCGGTGGCGGCCACAACCAGCGGATGGGCCTGTACGACGCCATCCTGATCAAGGAAAACCACATCGCCGCCGCAGGCAGCCTCGTGGCGGCGGTGCGGTCGGCGAGGCGGAATCACCCCGACCTGGCGCTGGAAGTCGAGGTGGAAACGCTGGCCGAGCTGGCGCAGGCACTGGAAACGGATGCCGACCGCATCATGCTCGACAACTTCGACCTGCCACAAATGGCCGAAGCGGTACGGATCGGCGCCGGCCGCGTACCGCTGGAGGCTTCAGGCAACGTCGACCTGCAGACGATCGGCGCCGTCGCACGCACTGGCGTGGACTTCATTTCCGTGGGTGCGCTGACCAAGCATGTCAACGCGGTGGATTTCTCCCTCCGCCTGCAACTGGGCTGAAGGTACAACCTGCCTGCTCCTCCTGGCGGGGGGACGGCTCTTGCCGCAATCCCTGCATCGACGAGGCGTCCGGATCGGGCGCCCCATTGTTGCCGACGCCACGGCCCGAACGATGTACCCGCGATCGCTTGCACACGGTATCGATGACCCACACACTGGCGTCATGAGCAATCTCCCGGACCTGCTTCTGCTGTTGTCGCTCGGTGCGGCCGTCGGCCTGTGGCTGAGGCTCAGCGCAGCGCGGGAGCGTGCCGTGCGCGAAGCACGTCGCCTGTGCCTGCAACATGGACTGCAACTGCTCGACGAAACCGTCGGGCTGCGCGCATTGCGACTGCGCCGAGGCAGCCGCGGCTGGCGCCGGATCGAGCGCTGCTACGCATTCGAGGTCAGTCTTGAAGGCGACGATCGCAAACCGGCACACCTGTGGATGCTCGGTACAACGATCAGTGCGCTGAGCCTGCCCACGCCGGATCTGCCCTCATCCCCGGTCGTCGACACCACCGGCAAGGAACACGCGGCGACCGGCAACGTGATCCCGCTGCGCCCCCGTGGCGCCAGCCAACGCCTGCACTGACTCCCTCGATGACGCGATACCGGGCTATTTGACGACGCGAAGATGCGAGCCGCGCTTGGGTGAACTCCCGGCAGGTGTCGCGGGATGGGTGGCCGTCCCGTGATCCGCGGACGACGTGGTCGGCGGAGGCACGTCGCCCTCCTCTTCGGCCGGGAACATCATGCCCTGCCCGTTCTCCTGGGCATACAGCGCCAGTACGGCGCGAACCGGTATGTGGACCGATTGGCTCACGCCCGAAAAACGCGCCTGGAAGCTGATCCAGTCGTTGCCAAGGTCGAGATTGGCGACGGCGCGCATGGCGAGGTTGAGCACGACCTGCCCGTTCTTGACGACCTGCGGCGGCACCCGGACACCTTCCACACCGGCGTCCACCAGCACGTAGGGGGTCAGATTGTTGTCGCTGATCCAGTCGTAGATCGCACGCAACAGATACGGGCGATTGGAACTCATCGAAGCGGGCTCGTCGGTGCTCATCTGTGGGGGGAAAGCCTCAGGCCGGTGGCCGGTGAAAGTCGATATCTGCGGGCGCATCGGGGCGCAGGCGGGGCGAACGGGCAAGTCGGAAACGGTCGCATGCCGTGCGGCGTGCTGCTGCCAGCGTTGGACACCTTGCCGCGGCGGACAGGCGAATGACGTCAGGACAACCGCAATGGCTTCAACGTACCGTTTCCAGGCGCATGTTTTTCTCGTCCTCGGTAAGGCTGCGCTCGAAACCCTGACTGTGAAACAGCCGCTCGCCGTAGTCGACGATGGGGCGCCCTTCCTTGCCGAGATCGACCTCCAGCGCAGGCAATCGCCAGATTACCGGGGCCACCAGGCAGTCCACCAGGCTCATCTCGGGGTTGAGGAAAAAGCGCGACGCCTTGAACAGCGGCAACGTGGAAAGCAGGTTCTGTCGCAGCCGCTTGCGCGCGGCGTCCGCGGGTCGACCACCGCCACGTATCACGTCAACCTGCGTCAACCAGTCTTTTTCGATACGCACCGCCGCCACGCGCAGCCTCGCGCGCGAGAGAGGGTCAATCGGCATCAGCGGAGGATGCGGATAGCGTTCGTCCAGATACTCGCACACCACGCTGGTGTCATAGAGAACCAGGTCGCGATCAACGAGCGTCGGCGTCGTGACGTAGGGATTGAGTTCCGCCAATTCCGCCGATGCCTTGTCGCGGTCCACGATCACGCGTTCGTAGCTGACGCCCTTGGCCGCCAGAACCAGCCGGGCCCGATGACACTGGATGTCATCGGCCAGGGTGTACAAGGTGAGTACGTTACGTGAGCGAGCGCTTTGAACCATGCACCAATCCCCTTCGTCGACACGAACGCGGCGGCTGGTCGGCCGCCGCGTTCGCAGGGTATCTCACCCGTTTCAGTGAACGTCTTTCCAGTATTCCTTCTTCAGCATGTACGCCAGCAAGGTAAAGAAGGCCAGGAACAGCAGGACCCAGACGCCATAGGCATGGCGCTCGAGTGCGGCCGGCTCGGATGCGTACTCCAGGAAGCTGGTCAGGTCGCGGGTGGCCTGCTGGAATTGCGCCGGAGTCAGTTTGCCCGGCTGCGACAACACCAGTTTCTCCACCTGCGCGTCCTCACCGGCCTTGGCCGGCTTCATTTCCGCCGTCTGCAGTCCTTGCAGCTCCCACAGCGGGAACGGCATCGAGGCATTCGGGAACACCGTGTTGTTCCAGCCCACCGGACGACTCGGATCCAGATAGAACGCATTGAGGTAGGCGTTGACCCAATCAGCTCCCCTGGCCCGCACCTCCAGTGACAGATCCGGCGGCGCCTTGCCGAACCATGCCGCCGCGGATTCCTCCGGCATGTGCGACACCACGGTTTCACCGAACTTCGCTCCGGTGAAATTGAGGTTCTGCATCACTTCCTGCTCGGACAGGTCCAGGTCCGAAGCAATGCGCTCGTAGCGCATGTACTTCAGCGAATGGCAGCCCACGCAATAGTTGAAGAACAGCTTGGCACCGCGCTGCAGCGACGCCTGGTCGTGCACGTTGGTACCGGCTGGCGGCAGGCCGCCCTCTTCCGAAGCCTGTACCGACATGCTGCCGACGATCAGACTGAGCGCCAACGCCACCGGGAAGATGTATCGCTTCATTAGCAGCTGCCGCTTAGTCATGCGTGGTCACCCGTTCCGGAACCGGCTTGGTCTTTTCCCAGCCGAAGTGTGTGTAAGCCCAAAGGAAGGCGAAGAAGCCGAAGTAGATCAGCGTCATCACGCGGCCGAACAGGTTCTCCCAGAACGTCACGTCGACGTTGCCGAACCACTCCGGGATCACCTCGGCGGTCACGCCCGCGCCCACCGCGCCCAGCGCGATGAACGACAGCACGAACAGCCCCAGGCCAACCTTGAAACCGGTGCCGCGATAGCGCACCGACTTGACCTTGCCGCGATCCAGCCACGGCAGCAGGAACAGCAGCGCAATGGCGCCGAACATGCCCAGCACGCCCCACACGGCGGTGCCGAACAGCGACGGGATCATGCGCAGGATCGCGTAGAACGGGGTGAAGTACCACACCGGCTTGATGTGCGACGGCGTCGCCAGGTTGTTGGCCGGGATGAAGTTGTCGTGCTCCAGGAACCAGCCGCCGAACGTGGGCGCGAAGAAGATGATGAACGCGGCGATCAGCAGGAAGAAGCCCACGCCGACCAGGTCCTTCACCGTGTAGTACGGGTGGAACGGAATGCCGTCGGCGGGCTTGAGCGCATCCCAGCGGTTGCCCTTGGGACCCTTCTTGATCTCCACGCCGTCGGGGTTGTTGGAGCCCACCTCGTGCAGCGCGGCGATGTGCAGCACCACCAGCAGCAGCAGCACGATCGGCAGCGCGATCACGTGCAGCGCGAAGAAGCGGTTCAGCGTGGCGTCGGCGGGCAGGAAGTCGCCCATGATCCACTCCACCAGGGTGGAGCCGATCACCGGGATGGTGCCGAACAGCGAGATGATCACCTTGGCGCCCCAGAACGACATGTTGCCCCACGGCAGCACGTAGCCCATGAAGGCCTCGGCCATCAGCGCCAGGAAGATCAGCATGCCCAGCAGCCACACCAGCTCGCGCGGCTTCTTGTACGAGCCGTACATCAGGCCGCGGAACATGTGCAGGAACACCACCACGAAGAACAGCGAGGCGCCGGTGGAGTGCATGTAGCGGATCAGCCAGCCCCACTCCACGTCACGCATGATGTACTCGACCGAGTTGAAGGCTCCCGCCGCACTCGGGTTGTAGTTCATAGTGAGGAAGATGCCGGTGACGATCTGGTTGATCAGCACCAGCAGCGCCAGCGAACCGAAGTAGTACCAGAGGTTGAAGTTCTTCGGCGCGTAGTACTCGGTCATGTGCGCGCGGTACATCGGCGCCATGCCGGGCGCGCGCTCATTGATCCAGTTGCCGATGTTCGTGAATACGCTGGCCATTACGCAGCCTCCTTCGGATCCACGCCAATCTGGATGGTGGTGTCGTCCACGAAGTGGTACGGCGGCACCGGCAGGTTCTTCGGCGCCGGCACGCCGGCATACACGCGGCCGGCCAGGTCATAGCGCGACTTGTGGCAGGGGCAGTAGAAGCCGCCCTTCCACTCCGGATCGAACGGCTCGGGCTTGATCTCGGGGACGAAGTCCGGCACGCAGCCCAGGTGGGTGCAGATGCCGATCACCACCAGCCACTCCGGCTTGATCGAGCGCGCCTCGTTCTGCGCGTACTTGGGCTGCTGGTCGGCGGAGGCGCCGTCGGACTTGGGGTCCACCAGGCGCGAATCCACCAGCGGCAAGGTGTCGAGCTGCGCCTTGGTGCGGTTGAGCACGAACACCGGCAGGCTGCGCCAGGAGACGGTGAGCATCTGCCCCGCCTCGATCTTGGCCAACGACTGCGTCACCGGCGCACCGGCGGCCCTGGCCCGTGCACTGGGCTCCCACGACTTGATGAAGGGCACAGCTGCCGCGACGATTCCCACCCCACCGACCACCGCGGTGGTCGCTGTAAGGAAACGGCGGCGGCCGTGATCGACGACTTCGTTCGCCATCAGGCTCTCCGGTACTTGCAATATCATCGTGATGGGTAAGGGCGCCGCCCCCGAAGCCAACAACCACCCCGCTTCGCCGGAACAGCAGAACCAGTGCCCGCAAAAATCGCGTTAGTGTAGCGTCAGGGCCTGCCCCGTACAATAAAACACCTGCCCGGCGATGCGACGCGCCGCGGCCACGCCCCGACCTGCCGAGTATCCCCTTTCGACATGAAACACGCCGCCGGCACGCTCGCCTTCATTGCCCGGTTCGTGGTGCTCGGGCTGGCGATCGCCTTCGTGATCACCCTGCTCTGGCCCGCTGGCGGCGAACGCCTGCGCAGCCATTTCGGCTTCGGTCCGGCCCCCGCCGCCGCGCCGTCGGCCGAACCGCCGGCCGCCGCGCCGCAAGGGCCGGTATCGTAC
>Ga0206102_1000239_pt1 | contig 18770 bp, 16 predicted proteins | sample 1B1Ametagenome_FD_148645 | JGI IMG/M metagenome (GOLD analysis project Ga0206102, IMG submission 148645) | Enriched microbial communities from leaf-cutter ant dump, University of Wisconsin, Madison, United States - 1B1A | ecosystem: Environmental > Terrestrial > Nest > Insects nest > Nest dump... | reverse complement strand
CTCCACCTATGCCTTCCACGAGATCCGCGACTGGATCGGCTGGGCGGCGCAGACGAACCGCATCGGCGCGCCCACGCCCGGCTGGATCCGCGCGCTGCCCGTCGTCGGCGGCTGGCTCGACATGCAATGGACGCGTTTCCTCGACCATCCCGGCGCGATCGGCGAACTGACGCAGATCGTCAGCGGCGCGCAGATCGGCAATATCTACCGTGTCGCGCTGGCGGCCGGGGGCAAGGCGTTCAACCTCCTGCTCGCCATGGTCTTCATGCTGATCGCGCTGTTCTTCATCTATCGCGACGGCCAGTCCTTCGCCGCCCAGGTGGACCGGCTCGGCGAGCGCATCCTGCCGATGCGCTGGGAGCGCTTCTCCCGCATCGTGCCGGCGACGATCAGCTCGACCGTCACGGGCATGACGCTGATCGCCATCGGCGAGGGCATCGTGCTCGGCACCGCCTACTGGATCGCCGGCGTGCCCTCGGCCGTCACGCTCGGCGTGCTGACGGGCGTGATGGCGCTCTTTCCCGGCGGCGCGCCGCTCTCCTTCACGCTGGTCTCGCTCTATCTCGTCTCCAGCGGCTCGCTCGTCGCCGGCCTCGGCCTGCTCGCCTGGGGATCGGTCGAGCTCTTCGTCGTGGACAAGACGCTGCGGCCCCGGCTTGTCGGCGGCCCGATCAAGCTGCCGTTCCTGCCCACCTTCTTCGGCCTCATCGGCGGGGTGAAGACCATGGGCTTCGTCGGCCTGTTCATCGGTCCCGTGCTGATGGCCCTGCTGGTCGCGATCTGGCGCGAATGGATCCGCGATCTGGAGTCCAGCGACCAGCCGACCATCCTCCTCGACGAGGCGACGGACCTGCCCGCGCGGCGCGACCCGGAACGCAACGTCGGCTGACCGTGTCAGCCTTCCGCGCAGAAACGGGAAAAATTGTCCAGAAAGGCGCGCATCTCGCCGACCGCCGCTTCTTGCGCAAGGCGTTCGGCGATCTCCTCCGGCGAGAGCGCCATCAGCCGGAACCGCAGGAATATCTCCTCGTTGAACCGCGCGCTCACCGTGGCGAGCACGATGCGCAACTGCTGCAGCATGTCGTCGCCGCGATGGGAGGCATGGGCGAGCACGATGGGCTTGGCGACCAGCTCCTCGCGCGAGACCAGCCAGTCGATGGCGTTCTTCATGCCGCCGGGAATGGAGCGCACATATTCGGGGCTGGCGATGATCACGCCATCCGCCTCCGCCACGGCCCGGGCAAGCGCGGCGACCGGCGCCGGCAGGAACTCGCCTTCGAGGTCGGGCGAAAAGACCGGCAGGCCGCCGACCCTGTCATAAAGCACGACCGAATGGTCCGCCCCCGCCGCTGCCTGCAAGGCGCGCAGCATCGCCGTATTGGTGGACGCCCGCCGCGCGCTTCCCGAAAGTGCCAAGAATTTCATGGCGCAGGAATGTCGTGAGTCGCGACGGGCGGTCAAGGCGGGGAGATCGGAAAGGAAGTGGTGCCGCTTAGGTGACTCGAACACCTGACCCCATCATTACGAATTGTTTTTCGTAACGATATCAGATAGTTACACAGCATACGAAATCGTTGGACCCTACTGGACAAGCCCTTGGCCGGAATCCACTTTCAGAGGTTGAGCAGTAGCATGGGGTATCACCCTGTTGCCACCCCTTTGATCCCGCGACACTACTAGAAGCCTACAGTTCACCGCGTGCCCTACTAATCGGCACCGCGCCCCGCCAGACCTCCCCCCATCAACGGCACTCACAGTTTGGGCTGGGGGCGGAAGTCCGTGGGCGTCGGGATGTCCCGGTTTCGTGGGATTCTTCATGTCCGCGATTCACCTAGAATGGCTCATTGTTGTCGTCTTCAAAGTCTGGATACGTTTCTTCAGGCGCGTAGTACTCTGCCGCATCGTACACGCTGGTACGCTTGAACCGGCCACCCAGTCCCGCAGCATTCAAGCGAGATAGCCCGTTAATCTTCAGGCCACATGCCACGCATTCGAAGTGCGTTGGAAGATATTCCTGAGTTTCCGTTATCTCATCATCCTTAAGTTTAAGCTGGGGTGCGGAAACGGGGTCGCCGAACAGTAGAGCCATCGATCCGCAGGCGGGGCAATCTACGCGGTGACCACTCCGTCTTACAGCCCAAAGCGCCGCTGCCTCTTTCTCCGTCTTGCGCTCATTTTCTTCTTTTGCCTCCCACACCTTTCGGTGAGCCTCGATATCACCGGCGACGGCCTTTGCACTCTTGTCAGCAGCAGCAGCGATTAGCTTTGCCGCAATTTCGGCCTCCTCCTTGCCGAATAGGTCGTGGAGGTCATAGCCCATGGTTGCGAGCAAAACGGCACATGCCTCATAGAATTGAGGCTGCCATGTGCTGGTCGGCGCGTCATCGAAAGGAGTTTCGCCGGAATGCAATTCGGCGTTCCGATTCCCAGTGATGCGGGTGCAGGCGCTCGATACCTCCTTGGTGAACAATGTAGGGAAGATCGCTGCCAATCTTTTCAGAACTTCCCCCGTCGCGACGGACGAAGGCGCTCGCGCCTCTAGCGCGGGGTAGCCCAGGGCGTGATACGTCTGAACCCACGCTTGATTGGGATCGGTGAGAAGGACCGGGCTTACGTTGGCAAGGGCCGCACGAGCGAGAAGCTCCAGGGACAGGCTGGCCATCAGACCATGCTGCCAACTGTCTGCGTCCATCTCGATCATCTGCTCTGCACAGCGCTGCGCTTTTGCAAAGAGGGCTTCCGGGTCCCATGCAGCGGGCGTTTTTCCGGGCTCGATTGTCTTCTTCAATGCAGTTGCTCCAAATAGGCACGCTCCAAAATGCGACCCTTGCAACCGGGAGGCACTGGAGATCGAGCATGCAGCATTCGCCAATTGTCGATGACAAGGGTGTCGCCCCGCTCAACCAACGCGATGCTGTGTTTTGGAACCGTGCCAAGCGCAGCGCGGAAACTTTCAACGCCATGCTCGCCAGCGCGAGAGGCGGGTCTAAAGAATTTGTCGTCCCAGCGTATGATGCCGAAGCTTTCACTCGGCTGAAAAATGCGCAGCAGTGGTAGCCTGCCCTTCACCGGTCGACGCGGTTGAACTAAGGCGCGCGCAAGGGCATCTTCATCGGCTTCGCTCACAATCTCCGCCCCATCGGCGAGGAGAGTGGGCACTTCTTCGAACCCGACGACGCACCTCAACATTACGAAGCGGGGAGGATGCCGCCAATGAGCCATGTCTGTGTGGAAAGGGAAGACGTCTAGCCCATAAATCCCGCTGTAGCTGTTCGGGGCGGCATCGTCCTTTGGGGTCGGTCTCAACCGATGCACAGGCGAGCCTTCCCCAAGCGTGAGGACCTTTCCAAGTTCTGACGCGACTTCCTCGCCACTGGAATTGGCACGGTAGGACTTGAGAAGAGCGTATCCCCGTTCTTCTACCTCCTGCCGAATGGTAGCTGTCGCAGGTGATTTACGCTCAAGCCCCGTCATAGCTGCGGTCCATCAATGGCTTTGCTTTGTCCAGCGTGGCGACATTGGTGATGATGATTTCAAGGTCGCCAGTGCCGAAGTGGCCGATGTTGCGCACGTCGCGGGTAAAGCCGGGCTCAAGTTCTATGGTGTCCGGATCGACCTTGACGAAAACTTTGAGGTGCCTGATCTGCGGCTTGACCTCGACGCACGCAAAGTTCTTTAGGCGGCGGAAGGCGACGTAGTTGTCCAGGGTCTTCAACTCGACATCGTCGCCCAACGCTAGCAGGTACGCCTTCGTCGCCTCGTAGAGGTCGACAAGGTCTTGGTCTGCGTCCGCGAGGTATTGCGTAACCGTCTTCTGGCGAGATCGTGGTCGCGCTGCCGCAGGCTCGCCTTGGGTGTCGATGCTGGCAGGGATTTCGCGCGCGGGTCGTTCCGATGCCGAGGTTAGCAGTTCGAACAGCAATAGCTCGTCGCCAAATCGGCGATAGCGAACAAGCGCGATGTTCCGGTTCATCTGGTTGACCGCATGGGCGTCATACTTGGTGAAGTCGCCGGCAATGCAGATCAGGCGCGGGGCGCCCCAATCGACCGCCTTTGCCTGTTCGGCGCCGAAGCGCTCCAGAACAAGCCATTCGAAATCGCGGCGATGGTCCATCAGCCAGTCGAGGTAGAATAAGCCTTGGTTGATGACGTTCTCATTGCTGGCCCGCTTGTACTCGACGATCACCGGCGAACCATTCTCGTCGATGCCGAGCGAGTCCATGCGCCCGCCGTTCGTCGTCGGAAACTCGGATGCAAGAAACCGCACGCCGAGAAAGGCTTCCATGTTGCGTTCAATGAGCGTCTGCAACGACTTTTCCAGAGCAACCGCGCTGCCGCGAAGCTCGGTTACGGCTGCGGTATCCGTCCTGAACAGCTTGATGTCGCTCATTTATCCCCCGCCCCGAAGCCATGTGATTCCCTTCGGCCACAGTAGCTTACGGTTGTCCCGTCCGAAACGCCGCGATGGCCGATCCGCGCTTGATCTCTTGACTCCCGCGTGATTCTGTAGATCACCGCCAGTAGCAGTGATTTTGGGGACGGGATATGCCCAGAGGCAAAACGAAGAACAATGAAAAGCCTAACGGCAACAATAAATCAACAGCCCTCGGCTTCGAGGCAAAGTTATGGGCGATGGCCGACAAGCTGCGATCCAATATGGACGCCGCCGAATACAAGCATGTTGTTCTCGGTTTGATTTTCCTGAAGTTCATTTCGGACAAATTCAACGCCAAGTACGAAGACCTGAAAGCGCGACAGGACACCGACTTTACCGACCCGGAAGAGCGCGACGAATACGTGGCAGAGAATGTATTCTGGGTGCCGAAAGGTGCGCGGTGGCAGGATATTCAGGATCGCGCGACAACGGCTGAAATCGGCCAGATCGTCGATGACGCGATGCGCGCTATCGAAGCGGAGAACCCGACGCTGGAAGGTGTGCTGCCGAAGAATTATGCTCGCGCCGATCTGGATAAGCGGCTCCTGGGAGAGGTGATCAACCTCGTCGGCAAGATCGAGCTTGTCGCAAAGGAGGCGCATCATCAGGGCAACGACCTTCTCGGCCGCACCTATGAGTATTTCATCGGCCAATTCGCCGCTGCCGAGGGCAAGAAGGGTGGCCAGTTCTATACCCCGGCGCGCGTGGTCGAGCTGCTCGTCCGGATGATCGAGCCGTATAAGGGGCGCGTCTACGACCCATGCTGCGGGTCAGGCGGCATGTTCGTGCAGTCGGAAAAATTCGTCGAAGCCCATGGTGGCGGGCGCGACGACCTGTCGGTCTACGGGCAGGAATCCAATCCGCAGACGTGGCGTCTCGCGAAAATGAACCTCGCGATCCGCGGGATCACGGCCAATCTCGGTCCGCGTGCGGCAGATACGTTCCATGACGATCTGCACAAGGACCTCAAAGCCGATTTCATCCTCGCCAACCCGCCGTTCAATATCTCTGACTGGGGCGGCGAGCGGCGACGTTCGGACGTTCGCTGGAAATTTGGGGTGCCGCCGGTATCCAACGCAAATTTCGCGTGGGTACAGCACATGGTGCATCACCTCGCGCCTCATGGATTGGCGGGCTTCATCCTCGCCAACGGTTCGCTGTCGTCGAACCAGTCGGGTGAGGGTGAAATTCGCGCCGAGATGATCCGCCACGACATCGTGGACTGTATTGTCTCGCTCCCCAGCCAACTTTTCTACACGACGCAGATCCCCGTCTGCATGTGGTTTCTTGCGCGCGACAAGTCGAACGGCCTTCTGCGCGACAAGCGGCTTCGCGACCGGCGCGGCGAGACACTGTTTATCGATGCGCGGTCGCTCGGTCATATGGAAACGCGCACCCTGCGGGCTTTGTCGAGCCCGATCGAGGAAGGCGACGCAAGCGACATCGGGAAGATCGTCGAAGCCTATCACGCATGGCGTGAAGGGCGACCGAACTACTCGGATGTGCCGGGCTTCTGCCGGTCAGTGAAGAATGAAGAGATCGAGTCCCACGGTTATGTTCTCACGCCGGGGCGCTACGTAGGTGCGGCCAAAATTGAGGAGGATGGAGCACCGTTCGAGGAGCGTTTTGCGGAGCTCAGGGCAAGGCTTGCAGAACAGCAAAACGTAGCATCGCAGCTCGATGCTACTATTGCCAAGTGTCTTGCTTCGGTAGTGGCTAATGACTAAGCGGCGCGCTTCGACATGGGGCGAGGAAATCTCACTCGAATATGGCAAGGCGCTGCGAGGCTACGGAGAAGCCAAGGGACCGGTTCCTGTTTACGGGACGAATGGACCAGTCGGGTGGACTGACGCGCCGCTCGCGCCGGGTCCAGGTGTCATACTTGGCCGTAAAGGTGCCTATCGAGGTGTGCATTTCTCCAGCGATCCGTTCTTCGTGATCGATACGGCTTACTATGCCGTGCCGAAAACTAAGCTCGACATGCGCTGGCTTTACTACGCCATGATCCACCACAAGCTTGGCGAAATCGATGATGGATCACCCATCCCATCGACAACAAGATCGGCGGTATATCCGCGCGAGCTTGAAGTCCCCGAGATTGATGAACAGCGGGCTATGGCGGCGGTACTAGGTTCACTCGATGATAAAATTGAGCTGAACCGGAAGATGAATGAAACGCTGGAAGCGATGGCGCGGGCGATCTTCAAAAGCTGGTTTGTCGATTTCGATCCCGTCCGCGCGAAGATGGAAGGGCGGAAGCCCTACCTTCCTCAAGAGATTTGGTCTTTATTCCCTGACCATCTTGGTGAGGACGGCTCGCCATCGGGTTGGAGTGAGAAGCCACTAACGCATTTCTTCGAGATCGTCGGCGGAGGTACGCCCAAAACTTCTGAGGCGTCCTACTGGGGCGGAGACGTCCCGTGGTTTTCAGTCGTCGATACGCCGTCCGGTGCCGACACCTACGTGATCGACACGGAGAAGACGATAACTGCCGAAGGCCTCCAGAATAGTTCGGCACAACTCATCGAGGCGGGAGCAACGATTGTTTCGGCGAGAGGAACGGTGGGCAACTTGGCCAGAACCGGACGCCCGATGGCGTTCAATCAATCGTGCTACGGCCTGCGCGGCGCAAACGGCTATGGACCATCGTTCGTATTTCTCACCGCAAGGCATATGGTGTCAAAACTACAGTCTTTGGCGCACGGCTCAGTGTTCTCGACGATAACACGGCAGACGTTCGAGGCTATTTCGCTCTTTGCTCCCAGTAATGAACTGGCTGACCGCTTCGAGATGGCTTCCGGTCCCCTTTTCGATGGCATACTGGCGAATGTTCAGGAGTCCCGTACACTCTCTGCCATCCGTGATTTACTGCTTCCAAAGCTCATGTCAGGAGAAGTCCGTATCAAGGATGCCGAGAAGCTTGTCGGTGAAGCGGGGGTATGACCGATGGCCTTCGTCATGCAGCAGATGAGGCGGGTATGCGCTGAATTCGCCGATGGGACAGCCGGTTTTGTCCCACACCTTCAGGCCGTTGAGGACGCGGCGGAGAACGCGCCGTTCACTTCCGCTGAGCGGGCCAAAGCGCTTCTGGAAATCTGTTGCAAAACGATCGCGGAAGAACGCGGCCTTCCACGCGCGAAGGCGGACCTCAACGATCTCGTTTCTGACCTAATCAAGCAGATTCCATTCGCTGGCCTCAACCATCCTGACGAGAAGAGCATTGAAGAGTCTCTCACCAAGCTGACGCGCTCAGTGAACGCATCTATTGGCGCGCTTGCTCAACTAAACAACATCGAAGGCCTGCGCCACGGCGGATCGGCCAATTGGGAGACCTTAGCGTTTCACCATGGCGCTATGCTTCTGAGCCTGAGCGACGCCCTTTGTGCGTTTCTCTATGAGGCGCACCGCCGCACCGTGCGGCGCGAACCGATGCGCGCGTATGAGGATGAGGCGGAGTTCAACGTTGAGCTTGACGAGACCCACGTCGCAGAGCGCGGCGAAATCGTCGTGGTCGGCGTGCCGTTCAGACCGAGCGAAATACTTTGGACACTGAACCGATCACGTTATGATGAAGCCCTTCAAGCTTGGCAAATGGAGGCATCTGAGGCGGGAGCGACCGATGCTGGCGAGGTGCTTTAGTGGAATATCATCAATCGGCTTCATCTCCATCCATTGGCTTCCGCGAATCCGCCGTCGAAAGCGCCGCCTTGGCTTGGCTGGAAGTCGTCGGCTGGCGTACGCTTGATGGAACTTATCTCGCCCCCGATGGTCCTGGTGCGCCACGCGGTTCATATTCGGACGTGGTGCTCTTGTCCCGCCTTGAGGATGCACTTTTCAAAATCAATCCTGATATCGGCTCGGACGGCATAGCGGCGGCACTGCGCAAGATTCAGGACGTCGAAAGTCAGGACCTGCTTGATCAGAACCGTCGCATGATGCGGCTGATGCGGGATGGCGTGGATGTCGAAACCAACCATCCTGAACACGGAGTAATAACCCGCAAGGTCCGCCTTTTCGATCTGGAAAACCCTGAGCGGAACGATTTCCTTGCGGCCAATCAGTTTACGGTAGTCGAGGGCAAGGAGCATCGCCGGCTCGACATCGCCTGTTTCGTAAACGGCCTGCCGCTTGTGATTGTCGAACTCAAGGATGCGGTCAACGCCGAAGCGACGCTGCTCAGGGCCTTCAATCAGATACAGACCTACAAAACCTCGATCCCGACGTTCTTCCGATACAACGGCGCAATCGTCATCTCCGACGGCATGGAGGCGCGGATTGGTTCGCTGACGGCGGGCTTCGACCGATTTGCTCCGTGGCGCACGGTGGACGGCCGCGACCTCGCCGACAAGGGCGAAGCGGAACTCGAAACCATTATCAAAGGTGTGTTCCAGCCCGACCGCTTCCTCGATCTTGTAATTAATTTCGGTGCTTACGAGGTACGAGACGGCGCGGCACAGGCGAAGAAGCTCGCCGGCTACCATCAGTTTCATGCCGTCAACAAAGCAGTCCGAGCGACTGAGAGCGCGACGGCGACCAGTTCCCACAAGGCTGGTGTCATCTGGCATACGCAAGGCTCCGGCAAGAGCCTGACCATGGCGTTCTACGCCTCCAAGCTGGAGCGTAGTGAACGGCTTAGGAACCCAACTGTCGTTGTCGTGACCGACCGCAATGACCTCGATGACCAGCTCTTCGGGACCTTTGCGGATCACCCAGACCTCTTTCGTGTGACGCCGGAAAATGCCGAAGACCGGGAAGACCTGCGCCAGAAACTCAACCGGGCCTCTGGCGGCATCGTCTTCACGACAATGCAGAAGTTCGCGCCGGAAGGCGAGGTGCGCAACGACGTTATCAGCGACCGCGAGAACATCATCATCATTGCGGACGAAGCCCACCGGACGCAATATGGATTGGGCGCGAGGATCGACAAAAAGACAGGTCAGACCCGGTACGGCTTAGCAGTCCATCTTAGGGACATGCTGCCGAATGCGACGTTTATCGGCTTCACTGGCACGCCTATCGAACTGGTCGGACGCGACACCTATCAGGTATTCGGCGACGTCATTGATACCTATGACATTGCCCAGTCGGTCCAGGATGGTGCGACAGTTCCGATCTACTACACGGCCCGGCTTGTGCAACTGCATCTCGATGCGGATGCGCGGGCGGTTCTGGACGAGGGCTCCGACGAGCTGCTTGAAGGTGAAGAAGAAACCGAGCGCGAGCGGCACAAGTCAAAGTGGTCGCGGCTCGAAGCCGTTGCCGGAGCGCCCGAGCGGATCAAGATTGTCGCGGGCGATATCGTCTCTCACTTCGAAAGCCGTCAGGATGCAATGGGTGGCGGTAAGGGCATGGTTGTCGCTATGAGTCGCCGCATTGCGGTTGCGCTGTACGACGAGATTGCAAAGCTCCGGCCGGAATGGGCAGAAGGTGGCCGGATGAATGTCGTCATGACCGGCAACGCGTCCGACCCCGTCGAATTCAAGCCGCATATCCGTAAGAAGAGTGAAAACAAGAAGCTCGCCAATCGCTTCAAAGACCCTGACGATCCATTCAATCTCGTCATCGTCCGCGATATGTGGCTCACGGGTTTTGACGCGCCGTGCCTGCATACGCTCTACGTGGACAAGCCGATGCGCGGGCACGGGCTCATGCAGGCCATTGCGCGAGTCAATCGCGTGTTCGGCGAGAAGCCCGGCGGACTGATTGTTGATTACATGGGCCTCGGCGCTGAACTGCAACAGGCACTCGCGGCCTATAGCCAGACCGACCGGGAGCAAACGGCGCGGGATCAGGAACTGGCGATCCAGCAGCTTGTTGCTCGTCATGAAGCGGTCGGCGATTTCCTCAGCGGCGTCAACTGGCGAGCCTTCTTCGAAGGTGATGCCGGTCGGCGACTGACCGTCCTGAAACAGACCGTAGAATATATTCTTTCCGAGGAGAGCGGGCGGAAACGCTATCTCGATCTTGCCACAGCACTGGCCAGCGCCTTCGCCCTTGCGGCCGGCACGCCGGAAGCCGCGCGCTTGCGCGAAGACGTGGCCTTCATGCTTGCGGTTCGGGCCAATCTCGTAAAGTACACGGGTGGACGTGCCCGTGATCGCCATGAAATTGAACTCGAGCTTTCTCAACTGATGTCCCGTGCCGTGGTCGCGGACGGGTTATTGGACGTCTTCCGGGAAGCCGGGTTTCAGCAACCCAATATCGCGGTTCTCTCCGATGAATTCTTGGATGAAGTCCGATCAATGGAGCAGAAGAACCTCGCAATCGAGGCGCTGCGCCGTCTTGTCAATGGCGAGATTCTCTCCCGCGAGAAACAGAACGTGGTGGAAGCCCGGCGCTTCTCCGAACGGCTGGAAGAAGCCATTGCCCGATACCACAATAGGGCAATCGATAGTGTTCAAGTCATCCAGGAGCTAATCGACCTCGCCAAAGAAATGCGAGCATCGCTTGGTCGCGGCGAAGACCTTGGCCTCGATGCTGATGAAATTGCGTTCTACGATGCGCTTGCAGAAAACCAGTCGGCGATAGACGTGCTAGGAAGCAAGGGCCTGCGCGAACTAGCTCAGGAGCTCGTGCGGCGGATGAAACCTTTGGTGACCGTCGACTGGGCGGTGAAGGAAAACGTCCGTGCGAAGCTCCGTGTAGAGGTTCGCCGCCTGTTGCGGCGATATGGCTATCCGCCCGACTTACAGCAATTGGCCATCGATCTGGTGATGGAACAGGCCAACGTCGTTTGTGAGAAGTGGGTAGATACCTGACGCTGTTGCCCCTTGCTAAGCAGAAACTGCCACTGCTCATGCGCAACTGATTGCGCGTGCGCAGCCATGGTTTCAGTTAGCTGCGAGGAATTAGAGGTGGTCAGTCACCGCGCGAACTTCCAATGCACCCCTCCAGCGGCAGCAACCTTTTTGAGGCCAAACCTTCCTTGTGGTGGCGTGCCTTTGCTTATCAATTCGAACATGTCTGCAAGCACTGGGCGCATTTCGGCAACGTAGCCATGCCCCCACATCCCAAGATTCACGCCGCTTGCATCGACGGTGTCTACGCCAGGAACGACGACCACCGGCGGCGTAAGACCGACGCGCGGGTAAGCGTGAAACCGACGCGATAGTCCAATTGCCCTGTCGTTGTCGGTTACATAAAGCGTCGTTCGTTTGGCAATGGTGCCATAGACTGCGGCCAAATTGCTGAATAGCTGCGCATCGACGTCGGGCGCTGCTAGAAAAATCTGCCCGAAGCGTACCGGCGCGCTGACAGCTGCGGCAGACGCGATCGCGTTCATCGCACGAAGCAAACCCCGGTTCCCCATAGAGTGCGCAATTATATGGACAGCGTCTGCACCCGACCGACCAGCGAACTCCATTAGAAATTGTTGAATGGCAAGCTCGCTGCCTTCGATTGCCGCTTCGTCGCCTGAGTAGCCGATTTCGGATCCCAGCGACGGCCAGGAGAAAAAGGCGGCTGGCCCTGTATGTCCGAGATCAACCTTTAATTGGGCGGTACGCCGCGCAGCATCGCCAAACTTGGTGCGATATCCGTGGAGAAAAACTAGCCCGCTCCGAGCTGAGGGAGCCGCCGACTGCATTTCCCTGTGCATGCGCGCCCAGAAATCAAGTTGAGTGAGCCCTCGGATCAGTAGCACCTTGATCCGGTCGTCACCGTGTAAAATTCTGCCAACTATGCCGCTTCCAAGCGAACCTACGCGGCGGTTACTCGGAACGAACACGCTGCAAATGCCGTAACTAGTGGCCTCAGCGCGCGCGCCGCTGAATCCGCGCGCAGCGTCGCCAACACGATTGGTGCCAAACCACACATCGACAGTTTGACCGTTGACGTTACTATTTCCGAGCGCGTCCGGCGTGCCTATAGCACCCGTTGCGCCGTAGTCGCGCCGTACTTGCTTACGCATCTCGCGCACGTCGCTCTTCCTGTGCTCAATGCGATGGCCAATGTCGGTCAGGGTCTCTTTCAAGATAGGCGCCTCAACGAGCGAGGCCATCTGATCAGCCATCCGGCCCAGCTCGTTCTCTGCTCGTTGCACGCGATACATGGCTGACGCTGCGTCGTCAGGCTCGCCGGTACCCATTCTCAGCAGTTGGGCGGCACTTCGTTGATCGAGAGTTGGTTGAGCAGGTGACAGGTGTGCCTGCCGAGCGGCGTACGCCAGTGCATCCGAATCACTGCTGCGTTCGTCTGCGAGCGCCCTAACTAGGCGGGCTGCATTGTTGTAGTCGATCCTTTCCGCAAAGTTGCGGTATTGTTGTGCGGCAAAACTCAGTCCAAATTTCAGGTCTTCGACCGCCGTTGATATTGCGCTCATTGTCCCTCTTCTCTGCCCCCGCACCTTTGTCAGGACTTGCGGTCGCTGTCAGCTGAACACAGTGCCCCGCTGCCTGATTATTAGCTGATTCAAGACCAAACTTGATTTTACGTCCATGGGCTAAACTGAACCTGCCGTTGCTCATGTGCGTCTGATCGCGGGTGCGCAGGCGTTGGAGGACGTTTCCTCATACTGGAGCAAACTAGCAGATGTTAGATAAGTGTCTGATATTACTTGCTTTTTTAAGATGATTTGTTTAGTTGAGTTGAGGCCAACAGGAGGTCTCAAATGCCTAACCTACGTCTTACCCGCCGCACCATTGACGACATTCCGTTCGCTGCCAGCGGCCAAATCCTCTACCGCGATACTCTGCTTTCCGGTTTCGGCCTTCGGGTCGGCAGCCGCTCAAAGGTCTACTTTGCCGAGGGGCAGGTGAACCGAGAGACCCGCCGCGTGACCATAGGGCGCGCGGACCTGTTTGCGCCGGAGGTGGCGCGTAAGAAGGCGCTCGCCTTGCTGGGGGAAATGGCCGAGGGCCGGAACCCCAACGAGGAGAAGCGCAAAGAGACGGTGGAGTGCGTCACGCTGGCCGTGGCCTTTGAGCGCTTCTTCGAGGCGCGCAACAAGCTGTCTCCGCACACGGTCACCAATTACGGGCGCACCGCCAAGCTCTACCTCAAGGCATGGCGCAAGAAGCCCATGAACCAGATCACCCGGCAAATGGTGCTGGCCAAGCATCAGGAAATTGCCAAGGCCCACGGCGAGGTGACGGCCAACAACGCGATGCGGCACCTCCGGTCCGTCTACAATTTCATCGCCGCCACACAGGACGACTTCCCGCCGAACCCGGTGCTGATCCTCTCGCAGGCGCGCGCATGGTATCGCGAGCGGCGGCGGCAGACTTTGGTCACGGCGCTGGACCTGCCCATGTGGTGGAAAGCCGTCATGGCTGAGCCGGATTATTCGCGCGATTTTCTGCTGACCGCATTATTCACCGGAATGCGCCGAGGCGAGCTGATGAAGCTGCGCTGGGAAAATGTGGACCTTGCGGCCCGCACGCTGCACCTGCCCACCACGAAAAACGGTGACCCGCTGAACCTGCCCTTGTCAGCATTCCTTGCGGACCTGCTGACGAAGCGCAAAGAACAGGCGGATGGGTCGCCTTGGGTGTTTCCAGGCCCCGGCAAGCACGGCCATCTGGTAGAGACTAAGAAATTCCTGCTCCGCGTCAGCACCGGCTCGGGCGTGAACTTCACGCTGCACGATCTGCGCCGCACGTTCATCACCATCGCTGAAAGCCTCGATGTTCCCTACTACGCGCTCAAGCGTCTCCTGAACCACCGCGCCAATGGCGACGTCACGGGCGGCTATATTGTCGTCAATGCCGAGCGGCTGCGGGGGCCGGTTGAACTGGTCGCGGCCCGGATATTGGAGTTGGCCAATGTCCAGGCATGACCCGATGATTGCCCCGGTCGCGGCGGGCGCCGATGGCCGGCGACCAAGTCGTCGTTATCGACAATTGCCGGTACGCGATCGAAGGTGACTTTCTCTGCACCATGCTGACCCAGGAACTGGTTCAGCCGCGCGTGCTCGGCAAGTCCGAGATGAGGCGGCTTCCGACCCGGTGCCTTGTCATGGCGACCGGGAACAATCTCGTCCTATCAGGAGACGTTACGCGACGGGCCTTGATCTGCCGCCTCGATGCCGGGATAGAGCGGCCCGACCAAAGGCAATTCGACTTCGACCCGCGCCACGAAGCGGTCAGCGACCGTCCGCGTCTGGTCGCAGCCGGATTGACGATCCTGCGCGCCTATATTGCGGCAGGCAGGCCGAACCCAATGGATCGCGTCGGCTCTTTCGAGCAGTGGAATCTTGTTCGTGAGGCCTTGGTTTGGGTCGGTTGCGCGGACCCGGCGCTTACCCGTGATCGCGTTCTGGCCGACGATCCTCAGAAGGAAGTCCTGATCGACCTTCTCCGCCTGTGGCGGCAGGCGCTGGGAGACCGTCAAGTGACCTTGATCGAACTCACCGCGTTGGCCGAGCACGACGCGGGCGGGCTGGTCAGGAAGCTTGTCGAAGAGCTTGCCGCCAATACCCGCTTCCACAACGGCTTCAATGCGAGGAGTGTCGGGCGGTTCCTGGCCAAGCATCTCGACCGAATCGCTGACGGTCTCGCGCTGCAAGCCGTTAACGACGCCTCCGGCATCAAGCGTTACCGTGTTGTCGAGGCGCGCCGGCGAGGAGAAGGTGCGGCATCGATCGAGGCCCCCTTCTGATGTCCTCGCGACGCCGTGCGGCAGGTTTGACGGGGTTTTGCTGGTTTTTGCGGGCTGCACGGGCCGGTAAAACCCGGCAAACCCCATCAAACCCGGCGGCTAAAGCGGCTGGGCCGCAGGCCGACGCTCGGAGGCCTTGGGCAGCGGGCAGGCCACCTTACGCAGCCGGTGCGCACAAGGCCCTCAGAGGCCGTCTGAGGGCCGCTCCGAGGCCATTGCGGGCGGGGTAAGCCCGTGTCGCTAGCCGTTACCCTACAAACGCCTTCAGCATCCGCGCGGCGCGGTCGAGTTGGTCAGCATTCATGCGCGATAAAGTGCCGTTTATTTCGGTCAGAAGCCGTGCGCGCTCGCCGGTTCCGGGCACAGCGTTGGCACCGAACAGGACCGGTGCCGGAACGTCGAGCGCAACTGCAATTTTCTCCGCGGTCTCGAAAAGCGGCGCGGCGACACCCCGCTCGATCTTGCCGATGGTCTCGCGCGAGATGCCAGTCTGGTCGGAAAGCTGCTCAAGGGTCCAGCCTTTAGCCTTCCGGTGATGACGGACATTCGCGCCGAAAAGACGTTGAAGCTCCATATGCGCACCTCGTTCGGAACAAAGGCGGCAAAGGGCTGCTCAAATCGAGAAATGAGAACTTTGCATTCTCGCAATTTGAGAACTATAACATCTCATTCAGTGAAGTCGGATGTTGTGGTTCTGCAAATGACGATGGTAGATCTGCTCCTTGCTATTTTGCATTGGCTTTTGTTGATCTTCTTCGGCGGTCAGGCCCTTATCTTCATTGGGCTGGTCCTGTGGACGATCTGGACCGACGCGATCAAGCCGAGACTGATCCCCACCGACGACATCGCCCGCGTGGCTGACGACATTATTGCCAGCTATCCCGACCCGGAGCTTGAAGCGTTCGCCCGCCATGAGCGTGCGTGGTACGACAGCGACGGCGCGGAGCAGACCTATTGGTATCGCGTGCGGAAGGCCGTCAGGCGGCGGCTGGAAGGGCGCTGAGGCCCGTCAGTCGAACAGAGGACCGTGACCACCGCCAGCGGCCTTACGGCGAACCTCGTCCTCGCGCGCCTCGCTGACCTCGCGCCAGATGTCGTAGGTTTCGCGCACCATCTGGTCGAGCTGGTCGAAGCCAAAGAGTTCGACGCCTTCGTCGGTGCTCAGCGTCACTGGGCGCTGGTCATCAGCCGCATCGCCGAACTGGACGATCCCGAGCCGCGCGGCGGCAAAGTCGGGGTTGGCGACCCTGATATGCTCGTGCATCATCGAGAAGACAAAGCGTCTTGCCTCGGATGTTAGCTTCGTACCGCGCCGGGGATCGATGAAGATCACCAGTGGGGCAGCATCCAGCGCGGTCACCATCGGCAACCAGTACTCGACCTTCTCGCCAATACTCAGCGATAGTGGAAAGAAGGCTTGAGAGCGGCTGCGCAGGTCATTGGACCGGGCAAAATTATGGAGTCCCTTGGCGACGAGCAGGTTGGCGCTGCATTCATCGCCGGGCCTCGATTTTTGCCGTATCAGTCCTTCCAGTACCGACCATTCAATCGGATCGCCAGCGGCGAACATATCGGGTTGAACGTTGAAAATATCGGCGAACCGGTCACGTACTGCTTTGTAGGTGATTGTCGGATGCCCAAGCTTGAATCGTTCAAGTTCAATCCGCTTTTGATCAGCCGGTTTCGGCGCAATGCGGGCAAGATCGATCTCAGGTAAGCGGCGTATCTTCATCCGGTTCTCCCGCGACCGGAGCCGCGCCAACGGAAACCTTGTGGAACTTGAATCGGTTAACGATGACATCATCGGGGATTCGCAACCCCAGCGCAACCGATGTTCTTCCTTTGTCCGCAATGTAATCCCAAGGTGCTCCCTTGGCGTGGGAGATGTCCACCAGCCGCCCCGGCGATAGCTGCCCGTAGGACGACATGATACGCGCCAGATGACGCCGAATGGCCGGGTCCTCGGGAAGGTCGAGGACGGTGCGCTCGCCGGTCATCACGTTCTGCCCGGTGGCGCGGAAGTCGATAGGAGAACTGCCAGCCGTCTTGAAGGCCGAGTAGGCGGCGGGATGCACCGGTCCGTATTGCCACGCCTCGAAATAGCCGCTGACCAGAGGTCGCTTGGCTTCGATCAGGAAGATGGAGTGGGCGAAGTAGAGGAGCTTTTGTAGTGCAAGATTGGTGACCTTGATCCCCGACCGGTCAGCCTCGTCCAGCATGAGGTTGGCGACGGCTCTCGGATCGTATGGACCACCGGTCATCTGCGCACTTTGACTTCCTCAAGCTGGGAAGTGGTGCCGCTTGCGTGACTCGAACACGCGACCCCATCATTACGAATGATGTGCTCTACCGACTGAGCTAAAGCGGCTTAACCCTTCACACACGGCCATACTATGGCCCTACTAACTTACACTCACCAGCCCCAACTCACTGGCTTTACACCTCATTCTCTAGCGGACCCGCTAATTACGAATGATGTGCTCTACCGACTGAGCTAAAGCGGCCCTTAAGGGTCCCGAAGCGTGTCGGGACCGGAATGGGTGCGCTGATAACCGCAATGGCGGGAGATTTCAAGCGGGGAGTTTGAACTTCCGCATTTTTCCCGTGCGGTGCAGCGAAATTGCCGGTTCAGCCGGCCGCGATGCGGGCCTTCGCCGCGATGTATTCGCGCTCGAGGCGCGCGACGAGGTCTTCCACCGGGCCGATCGCCTTGACGGCGCCGATGCCCTGTCCGCAGCCCCAGATGTCCTTCCAGGCCTTGGCGCCGGTCGTCGCCTTGTCGAAATCCATCTTTGAGGGGTCGGCTTCTGGCAGGTGGTCGGGGTCCATGCCGGCGGCGGTGATGGAAGGCTTCAGGTAGTTGCCGTGGATGCCGGTGAAATAGTTGGAATAGACGATGTCGGCGGCGGCGCTGTCGACGATCATCTGCTTGTAGGCGTCGCTCGCGCGCGCCTCCTCCGTCGCGATGAAGGGCGAGCCGATATAGGCCATGTCCGCGCCCATCGCCTCAGCCGCCAGGATCGCCCCGCCGGTGGCGATCGCGCCGGAAAGGAGGAGAGGTCCGTCGAACCATTCGCGGATTTCCTGGACGAGCGCGAAGGGCGAGAGCGTGCCGGCATGGCCGCCGGCGCCGGCTGCGACCGCGATCAGCCCGTCCGCGCCCTTGCGGATCGCCGAACTGGCATGGCGGTTGTTGATGACGTCATGCAGCACGATGCCGCCATAGGAATGGATCGCCGCATTCACCTCCGGCACCGCGCCGAGCGAGGAGATGACGACCGGCACCTTGTACTTCACGCACATCGCAAGGTCGTGCTCCAGCCGCCTGTTGGAGCGGTGGACGATCTGGTTGACGGCGAAGGGGGCTGCCGGACGGTCCGGGTTCTTCGCATCGTGCGCGGCAAGGCCCTCCGTGATCTCCGCCAGCCATTCGTCGAGCTGCGATTCGGGCCGGGCATTCAGCGCCGGGAAGGCGCCGATGACGCCGGCCTTGCATTGCGCAAGCGTCAGCGCGGGATGCGAGACGATGAAGAGCGGCGCGCCGACGACGGGCAGGCGCAGCTTGTCCTTGAGGATCGCGGGCAGGGCCATGGAGGGGAAATCCTGTCTGTTTTGACGTTTACGAAAACGTCAAAATCATAGCAGCGGGAAGCGGGCCTGAAAAGAGGCTATGCGGGAAGAGGGCGTGCTTCGGCGATCCAGCAGGCGCGATGGACCAGGCAGGGGCGGGTGGATCGTT
>Ga0206102_1000236_pt1 | contig 19077 bp, 19 predicted proteins | sample 1B1Ametagenome_FD_148645 | JGI IMG/M metagenome (GOLD analysis project Ga0206102, IMG submission 148645) | Enriched microbial communities from leaf-cutter ant dump, University of Wisconsin, Madison, United States - 1B1A | ecosystem: Environmental > Terrestrial > Nest > Insects nest > Nest dump... | reverse complement strand
TCGCGGGGGAGAGGGCTGGGGAGAGAGGGCGCTCTTCACTCCCCTGTGCGGCGGTGAGTCGGGGACGGCAAGGCCGCGCAGCGGGCATCGACATGGATGTCGATGCCTTTTCGTCCGGACAGGAGTCCGGTCGAAAAGCCCGGCCCCGGCTCACGAACTTGCCGGGCACAAGCCCGGCAAGCGCCAAGCGGGGTGGCCTTCTCTTTGGTTACTTTCTCTTACTCCGGGCATCCTGCCCTACGCCCTTCGGGCCAGCTTCGCTGTTCGCACGCGCTCCACGCGCGTGCGTGGCCACCCAAGAGAAAGTGACTCGCGCTCCGTCAGGAGTGCGAAAGCTTTTGCTCTGTATCCACCATCAAGAGCAAGAGCATCGCGCACAGGGTGCGCTCCTACAGAAAGCCGCCGCAAAAGCATCGCGACTGAAGTCGCTCCTGCCGGGAGCGAGCCATGACGCCTGAATCCATCATGGAGTTTGGCCAGCATGCGCTGTATGTGGCGATGCTGGTGGCTGCGCCGCTGTTGCTGACGGCGCTGGCGGTGGGCCTGCTGATCGGCGTGATCCAGGCGGCCACGCAGATCAACGAGATGACCCTGAGCTTCATTCCCAAGTTGATCGCGATGGCGCTGGTGGCGTTGATCGCCGGGCCGTGGATGCTGCGGGTGCTGGTGCAGTTCACCAGGCAGTTGATCGAAAGCCTGCCGGGCGCGGTCAGATGACCGGGCTGGATCTGGCGCAGTTGCCGACCTGGCTGGGCAGCCTGCTGTGGGCGCTGGCCCGGGTGAGCGGGATGTGCCTGGTGGCGCCGGTTTTCAGCGCCACGGTGGTCTCGGCGCGGATACGGGTGGGTGTGGTGATGGTGTTGACGCTGGTGCTGGCGCCGCTGGCCCCGGCCACGGTCGATCCGCTGAGCGCCGTGGGTGTGGCGGCGATGGCGGGGCAGTTGCTGATCGGCGCGGCGATCGGCTTCGTGTTGAAACTGGTGTTCGAGGCGGTGTCGCTGGGCGGGGAGTTGATCGCGCAGAGCATGAGCCTGGGTTTTGCCTCGGTGGTGAGCCCCCAGGAAGGGGGTAGCTCCGCCGTGTTGAGCCAGTTCTACCTGCTGCTGGTGACGCTGCTGTTTCTGGTGATGGACGGCCACCTGCGTCTGATCGCGCTGCTGGCCGACAGCTTCCACACGCTGCCGCCGGGCATGCCGGCGATCAACGCCGATGGCTTGCACGCGGTGGTCGGTTTCGGCACGGAGCTTTTTGGCGGTGCGGTGCGGGTGGCCTTGCCGGCGGTGACCTCGTTGCTGGTGGTGAACATCGGTTTTGCGGCGATCAGCCGCGCGGCGCCATCGATGAACCTGTTCGCGGTGGGTTTTCCGATCACCGTGTCGCTGGGTTTCATCGCCTTGTGGCTGTCGCTGCGCAGCCTGCCGGGTGCGTTCGAGGCCTTGCAGGGCGACGCATGGTCGCTGATGCGCGATCTCATCGGGAGCTGACGCCATGGCTGACGACAGCGACCAGGAAAAAACCGAACAACCTACTGAAAAACGCCTTCGCGAATCGCGCGAAAAGGGCGAGGTCCCGCGATCGCGCGACCTGTCCGGCGCGATGGTGGTGCTGGCCGGCGTGGCGGCGTTGATGAGCAACGGACCCAGCATCTACCTGCATGCGCAGCGGATCTTCTCGCTGGGTCTCAATTATTCGCGCGATGCGCTTTTTTCCGACGCTTTGCCCGGCCGCGCGCTGGTGGCGGCGATGCACGAGGCGCTGGCGCTGTTCTGGCCGGTGGCGGCGGCGACGATGCTGGCCACGCTGGGGGCGCCGTTGCTGCTGGGCGGGCTCAATTTCAGCGGCAAGGCGCTGGAGCCGAAGTTCGAGCGGCTGGACCCGATCAAGGGCCTGGGCCGGATCTTCGCCATGCGCGGCCTGGTGGAACTGGGCAAGGCGCTGCTGAAGCTGCTGTTCATCGGCGCGGTGCTGGCGCTGCTGCTGCGGCACTGGCAGGGCGAGCTGCAGGCCACCGGGCGCGGTTCGGTGATCGAGGGGATCGCCCAGTCGATCGGCCTGCTGGGGCGCGCGGCGTTGTGGTTCGGCTCGATCCTGGCGCTGATCGGCGGCATCGACGCCCTCTACCAGAAATACGACCACGACAAGAACCTGCGCATGACCAAGCAGGAAATCAAGGACGAGATGAAGGAGAGCGAGGGCAACCCCGAGATGAAGGGGCGCATCCGCCAGGTGCAGATGGCGCAATCGCGCCGCCGCATGATGGAGGACCTGCCCCATGCCGACGTGGTGGTGGTCAACCCCACCCACTTCGCGGTGGCGCTGCGCTACGACGACGGGCACATGGGCGCGCCGCGGGTGATCGCCAAGGGCGTGGACGTGCTGGCCCAGCAGATCCGGCTGGTGGCCGGTTCCCACCATGTTCCGATGGTCGAGGCGCCGCCATTGGCACGCGCCTTGTATGCAACGACGGAAATAGGACGGGAAATCCCTGCCGCCCTGTATGTGGCGGTGGCGCAGATCCTGGCCTACGTCTACCAGTTGAAACAAGCAACGGCGCAGGGCGAGACACCGCCCGCGGCACCGGTCCCCGAGGTCGATCCTGAGCTGATGGGGCCTTATCGCGACACGTGACGAGTCAAATCCATGACGGGTGCAGACATACTAGGCAACTTCAAACACCTCGCCCGACGGGGAATTGGCGCACCGGTGATGATGCTGGTGATGCTGGCGATGATGATGTTGCCGCTGCCGCCGTTCCTGCTGGACATGCTGTTCAGCTTCAACATCGCGCTGTCGCTGGTGATCCTGCTGGCGGTGGTCTACGTGATGCGCCCGCTGGAGTTCGCCGCGTTTCCCACCGTGGTGCTGATGGCGACCTTGCTGCGGCTGGCACTGAACATCGCCTCCACCCGCGTGGTGCTGCTGCACGGCCATGACGGCCCCGGCGCCGCCGGCAAGGTGATCGAGGCGTTCGGCGAGTTCGTCATCGGCGGCAACTTCGCCGTCGGCCTGGTGGTGTTCGCCATCATCACCATCATCAACTTCGTGGTGGTCACCAAGGGCGCCACCCGCGTGTCCGAGGTGACCGCCCGCTTCACGTTGGACGCGATGCCCGGCAAGCAGATGGCGATCGACGCCGACTTGAACGCCGGCCTGCTGACCCAGGAGCAGGCGCGCGACCGGCGCCAGGAAGTGCGCGAGGAGGCGGACTTCTACGGCTCGATGGATGGTGCCTCGAAATTCGTGCGTGGCGACGCCACCGCCGGCATCCTGATCCTGATCATCAACATCGTCGGCGGTTTCTTTGTCGGCGTGATGCAGCACGGCTTGTCGGCCGGCGAGGCGGCGCAGACCTACACCTTGCTGACCATCGGCGATGGCCTGGTGGCGCAGGTGCCGGCGCTGATGCTGTCGGTGGCCGCCGCGATCATCGTCACCCGCGTATCGAAGTCGCAGGACATGGGCAAGCAGGTGTTTGGCCAGGTGTTCGGCCAGCCGCGCGCGCTGGCCGTGGCGGCGGTGGTGCTGATCGTGATGGGCGTGATCCCCGGCATGCCGAACGTGGCGTTTCTGCTGCTCGGTTCCGCCTGCGCCGGCGTGGCGTGGATGATGCTGAAGCGCGAGCGCGACACCCGCGCCAAGCTGGCCGAGGCGGTGGCCGAGGCGCCGGTGGCCACCACGCCGCCGGAGCGGGTGGAGCTGGGCTGGGAGGATGTGGCCAGCGTCGATCCGCTGGGGCTGGAAGTGGGCTACCGGCTGATTCCGCTGGTCGACACCCACCAGGGCGGCGAGCTGATGGGGCGGATCAAGTCGGTGCGCCGCAAGCTGTCGCAGGAGCTGGGCTTCCTGGTGCCGGCGGTGCACATCCGCGACAACCTGGACCTGGGCCCCAACACCTACCGCATCACCCTGATGGGCGTGCCGATGGGCGAGGCCGAGGTGCATACCGAGCGGCTGATGGCGATCAACCCCGGCCAGGTGCATGGCACGCTGCAGGGCATCGCCACGCAGGATCCGGCGTTCGGGCTGGACGCGGTGTGGATCGACAGCGGCCAGCGCGACCTGGCGCAGAGCTACGGTTACACGGTGGTCGACCCGGCCACCGTGATCGCCACCCACCTGTCGCACATCCTGCAGAACCACGCGCACGAGCTGCTCAGCCATCAGGACGTGCAGCAGTTGCTGGATCGCCTGGCGGCCACCGCGCCGAAGCTGGTCGAGGACCTGGTGCCCAAGCGGCTGACCCTGGGCGCCGTGGTCAAGGTGCTGCAGAACCTGCTGGCCGAACGCGTGCCGATCCGCAACATGCGCAGCATCGTCGAATCCTTGGCGGAGCATGCCGTGCATAGTCAGGATCCCGGCGTTCTCACCGCTGCCGTGCGCGTGGCGCTGGGCCGCCAGATCGTGCAGGAGATCACCGGCCTGGGCACGGAAGTGCCGGTGATCACGCTGGCGCCGGAGCTCGAACAGATCCTGATGAACTCGCTGACCGGCAGCGGCGTGGCCGGCGCGGCGGTGGAACCGGGCTTGGCCGACCGCCTGCAGCAGAGCGTGGCCGACGCCGCGCGGCGCCAGGAAGTCACCGGCGAACCGGCCGTTTTGCTGGTTGCGCCACAGTTGCGGCCATGGCTCGCCCGCTTTACGCGGCATGTGGCACAAAACCTGCACGTACTCGCTTACAACGAAGTGCCCGACAACCGCCGCGTGCGGCTGGTGCAGGCACTGGGTCAATAAGAAGAGGGAGCAGGAACCGTGAATCGAGAGCGATCAGACGATGAGGTATCACCCGGCGGCAGCGCACTTGCCCTGACCGATTCCCCGTTCCCGATTCCCCATTCCTGCTCCAGGAGCACGCCATGAAGATCAAGCGTTTCGTTGCCAAGGACATGCGTCAGGCCATGCGCGAGGTGCGCGAGGAACAGGGTCCGGATGCGGTGATCCTGTCCACCCGCCGGCTGGCCGAGGGCATCGAGGTCATCGCGGCCATCGACTACGACGAGGCCCTGATCCGCGAGGCGGCACGCCATGGTGCCCCGTCGACACAGGCACCCGAGGCCTCGCCCGCGGCAACCGTCCGCGCGCCGGAGGTTGCCGCCACGCCGGTCGCCGCCGCCACGCCGCCACCCGCTCCGCAACCGCCGAAGCGTCCGCTGCGGGCGATCGCGCCGGCTGCCACCGACCCGATGCCTCCCTTGCCGCAACCGGCGCGCATGGAGCCGCCGGTGACGATGCCGCCGTTGGTGGCGGTGGCTTCCCCCGCCGCGGCGAATCCGGTGATCGATCGCACCGCGCAGGACACCGCCCGCCTTCGCGCCGAACTGGGCAGCATGCGCGAGATGCTGGAGATGCAGCTTTCCAGTCTGGCCTGGAACGACATGGACCGGCGCCAGCCGCAGCGCGCGCGGGTACTGCGTGAGCTGACCCGGCTTGGCATCGAGGCCGACGTGGCACGTGCGCTGGTCGCCGAACTGCCCGACCAGCTGACTGCCGAGCAGGCGCGCTACCTGCCGCTGGGCATGCTCAGCCGCAGCCTGGTGATCAGCGGTCGCGGCCTGTCCGATGGCACCGGCGTGACCGCCCTGGTCGGCCCCACCGGCGTGGGCAAGACCACCACCATCGCCAAGCTGGCCGCGCGCGCCGTGCTGCGTCATGGCGCCGATCAGGTGGCCCTGATCAGCACCGATCACTACCGCATCGGCGCCGCGGCCCAGCTGGAGCACTATGGCCGGTTGCTGGGCGTGCGGGTGTATCCGGCGCATGACGTCGCCAGCCTGCGCAAAGTGCTCGGCCTGCTGCAGGGTCGCCAGACCGTCCTGGTGGACACTGCCGGCGTGGCCGGCAGCGATCCGCGCATGGCCCAGCAGATGGACGTGCTGTCCGCCGCCGGCGGGCTGCGCGCCTGTCTGGTGCTGGCCGCCAACGCGCAGTCGGACGCGCTGGAGCAGTCCGTCCGTGCGTACGAGCCCCTGCAACCCCAGGCCTGCATCCTCACCAAGCTGGACGAGGCACCGAGTCTCGGCGGCGCGCTGTCGGTGCTGATCCGCCACCGGTTGCCGCTCGACTACACCACGGACGGACAGCGTGTCCCGGAGGACATTGCCGAAGCGAATGCGCGCACTCTCGTGTGTCGTGCCGCGCAGTCATTGAAAAGCAATGCGCCGGATGAGAGTCTGATGGCAGAACGGTTTGGCCTCGCGGTGGCCAGCGCATGATTGGAGTACTAGCAATGGACCAGGCCTCCGGTCTGAAGAACCTGTTTTCCGCGATGGCAGGTGGGCCTGACGGCACCCCGGGCAAGGATCAGGCCGATGGCCTGATCAACCAGCCGGGCAGGCCGCGTCGGCGCTGCCGCGCCATCGCCATTGCCGGCGGCAAGGGTGGCGTGGGCAAGAGCACCGTGTCGGTGAACCTGGGGATGTCGCTGTCGATGGCCGGTCACGACGTGATGCTGCTGGATGCCGACATGGGCCTGGCCAACGTCGATGTACTGCTCGGCCTCACGCCGGCACGCCATATCGGCCACCTGCTCGACGGCGAGTGCACCCTGGAAGACCTGATTCTGGAAGCGCCGCGCGGCCTGCGCGTGATCCCCGCCGGCTCCGGTGCGCGCCGGCTGGCACAGATGAACAACGGCGAGCACGCGGCCATCATCCGCGCGTTCGACGAATTGCCGCAGCCGCCGCAATACCTGCTGGTCGACACCGCCGCGGGGTTGTCCGACAGCGTGTCGATGTTCGCCGCCGCCACCGACGACGTGATGCTGGTGGTATGCGACGAGCCCGCCTCGCTCACCGACGCCTACGCCATGATCAAGGTGCTGAGCCGCGACTTCGGCGTGCGCCGCTTCCGCATGGTCGCCAACATGGTGCGCAACGAGGGTGAGGCCCGGCAACTGCACCAGAAGCTTTCGCGGGTGAGCGACCGCTTTCTCGACGTGGTGATCGATTTCACCGGGTGGGTGCCGCATGACGAGCGTCTGCGACAGGCCATCCGACGCCAGTGCGCGGTGGTGGACCTGTGGCCGTCGAGCCGTTCGGCCATGGCATTCAAGCAATTGGCGGGTGCTGTCGATACATGGGCAGAACCCGAACGCGCGGGCCATGGCCGCATTGCCTTCTTTGGCGGTCAGCCTGTGTCGTCGACGGGGTGGTGACATGAACGTGGCATCGGAATACCTGCAACATTCCCGCGAAAGCGCCGACGAACTGGTACGTCGGCATGCGCCACTGGTACGGCGCATCGCCTATCACCTGATGGGGCGGCTGCCGACCAGTGTCGACGTGGGTGACTTGATACAGGCGGGAATGATCGGTTTGCTGGAAGCATCGCGCAATTACGCCCTTGATCGGGGCGCCAGTTTCGAGACGTATGCGGGCATCCGCATCCGTGGCGCCATGCTGGACGAATTGCGGCGCACCGACTGGACCCCGCGCTCGGTGCATCGCAAGACCCGCGAAGTGGCCGAGGTGGTGCGTCAGATCGAGGCCGAGACCGGCACCGAGGCGGAGGATGCCGAAGTGATGAAGCGCCTCGGGATTGGCGCCGAGGAGTACCACCAGGTGCTGGCCGACGCGGCGTGCGCCCGCTTGCTGAGTCTCACCGCGCCGGACGACGGCGAGGAAAGCGCCGCGCTGGACGTGGCCGACGAATCGGGCCTGGGCCCCGCCGACAGTATCGAAAATGACGGTATGCGCGACGCGCTGGCCGACGCGATCACGGGCCTGCCCGAGCGCGAGCAGCTGGTGATGTCGCTGTACTACGAGCAGGAATTGAATCTGAAGGAAATCGGCGCCGTGCTCGGCGTGAGCGAGTCGCGCGTGTGCCAGATCCATGGCCAGGCGGTGATCCGGCTTCGCGCACGGCTGGGCGACTGGCGCGATTGAACCCGATCCAGCGGCTACGACTGAACAAGCGGCACCGGCGAACCAGGGGTCCGGTACCTCCGCCCGAAAAGCACTAACGGAGAATGCGGTTTGGACAAGAACATGAAAATCCTGGTGGTGGACGACTTCTCCACCATGCGGCGCATCGTCCGCAACCTTCTGGTCGAGCTGGGTTTCAGCAACCCGCTGATCCAGGAGGCCGATGATGGCGAGAATGCGCTGATCATGCTGCGCAACCAGCCGTTCGACCTGGTCGTGACCGACTGGAACATGCCCAACATGACCGGCATCGACCTGTTGCGCGCGATCCGCGCCGAACCGGCCCTGAAGGGGTTGCCGGTGCTGATGGTCACCGCCGAGAACAACCGCGACCAGATCATCGCCGCCGCCCAGGCGGGCGTGAACGGCTACATCGTCAAGCCGTTCACGGCAGTCACCCTGAAGGAAAAACTCGGCAAGATCTTCGAACGGATCGCCGCCGCCGGAGCGAACGCATGAACGCCATCCTGCCCGTGTTGAACGAACAGAACCTGCCGCAGGAACTGCGTGATCTGCTCAACAGCCCCGACGGCCCCGCCTTCGAGCATGCGCTGGACGTGATGGTGCGCGACCGCGAGCAGCGCCTGTTCCGCGCACTGGGTCAGCTGGCCCGCGACCTGCACGGCGCCATGCGGCGGCTTGGTGGCGAACTGGCCAATGAAGGCATTCCCGGCAGCGTCGCCGACGCACGCAAGCACCTCAACGACGTGCTGGAGATGAGCGCCCAGGCAGCGCACCGCAGCATCGATTTCGCCGAGCGCATGCGTCCGGCGGCCGAGGCGCTGGCCCACAACGCCAGCGAAGTGCTGGCCTTCACCGACAGCAGGAGCGACCCGGCCGCGGTGCTGGCCCACCAGGCCAGCGATTTCGCGGTCAGCTGCAGCGAGGGCCTGGCCGACATGGTGATGGCGCAGTCGTGGCAGGACCTGTCCGGCCAGCGCATCAAGAAGGTCGTCAACTTCATCGAGAGCGTGGAATCGTCCCTGCTGGAGCTGGTGCGCCTCACCGGCGCGCTGGCGGGCAGCGAGGCTCCCGCCAGCGTGGTCAAGGTATCCAGCCAGGACGACGCCGATCGCCTGCTCAGCGAATTCGGGTTTTGAGGGCGCGCCTGCCGTGACCGCAGAGTTCGACAACGAGCTGCGCCAGGATTTTCTGGTCGAGGCCGGCGAGCTGGTGCAGGCGCTGGGCGAGCAGTTGATCGGACTGGAAGCCAACCCGCACGACAGCGAACTGCTCAACGCGGTGTTCCGCGCCTTCCACACGGTCAAGGGCGGTGCCGGCTTCCTGGCGATCGAGCCGATGGTGCAGCTGTGCCATCACGCCGAGGACCTGCTCAACGGTGCCCGCAACGGTACCGTGGTGCTGGACGCGCCCTTGATGGACGCGTTGCTGGAGGCGCTGGACCTGCTCAACGACATGATGGCGGCGCTGGGGGCCGACGCGCCGCTGGCGATGCCGCCGCCGGCATTGTTGCAACGGTTGAACCGGAGCGCCGCCGCGCCCGCGCCCGCGCCTGCACCACCACCCGTCGCGGCACCGGTCGAGGCGGGCGATGGCGGCACCGCCATCGACGACAGCGAATTCGAGGCGCTGCTGGACAAGATGTACGGCAACAACGCGCCGGGAACGGTCGAACCGGCACCTGTCGCGATTGCGCCCGCCGCACCGCCATCCGCCTCCGCTGGCGCGATCGACGATGATGAATTCGAGGCCTTGCTGGACGCCTTGCACGGTCAGGGCGGCCAGCCCGGCGTCGCAGCCATGCCCGCGCCCGTCGCCCCGCCGCCGGCCGCACCGGCACCGGCACCGGCACCGGCATCGGCATCGGCGCCGGCATCGCCGCGTCACGCCGCGTCTGCGGAAACCACGGTGCGTGTCGATACCGCGCGGCTGGACGCGCTGGTCAATCGCGCCGGTGAGCTGGTGCTGGTGCGCAACCGCCTGCTCAGCCTGGCCGCCAGCAGTGGCGACGAGGCGCTGGCGGTCGCCGCCAACGAACTCGACCGCGTTGCCGACGAACTGCAGACCGCGGTGCTCGGCATGCGCATGCAGCCGGTGGGGCGACTGTTCCAGCGTTTTCCGCGCATCGTGCGCGACCTGGCTCGTCAGCTGGGCAAGAACGTGGAACTGGTGCTGGAAGGCGAGGGCACCGACCTCGACCGCAGCCTGGTGGAGTCGCTGGCCGACCCGCTGATCCATCTGCTGCGCAATGCGCTGGACCATGGCGTGGAGACGCCCGCCGAACGCAAGCGCACGGGCAAGCCCGACAAGGCCCGCGTATGCCTGTCCGCCAGCCAGCGCGGCGAACACATCGTGATCTCCGTCAGCGACGATGGTCGCGGCATGGACGCGAACGTGCTGCGCCGCAAGGCGGTGGAGAAGGGCCTGATCAGCGCCGACGAGGCCGCGCGGCTGTCCGACGTCGAATCCTACGAGCTGGTGTTCCGCCCCGGCTTCAGCACCGCCGCGGTGGTGTCCGACATCTCCGGCCGCGGGGTGGGCATGGACGTGGTCAAGACCCGCGTGGCCGAGCTGGGCGGCAGCCTGAAAGTGCGCTCGCGCCTGGGCCATGGCAGCGAACTGGAGCTGAGCGTGCCGCTGACGCTGGCGATCCTGCGCGTGCTGATGGTGCGCGTGGGCGAACGCCTGCTGGCGCTGCCGATGGGCAACGTCGAGGAAGTCTTCGAATTGAGTGCGGGGCAGGATCGCATGCTCGATGGCCGCATGGTGGCCAACCACCGTGGCCGTGCGTTGCCGCTGGCCGACCTGGCCGGTTGGACCGGTTCGGCGACGGCGGCCGGCCGTCACGTGGTGGTGCTGCACATCGGCCATTTGCGTCTGGGCTGCCTGGTGCACGCGGTACTGGGTCGCGAGGATGTCATGGTCAAGCCATTGGGACCCTTGTTCGAGGACGTGCCCGGCGTCGCGGGCGCCACCGTGACCGGCGACGGCCGGCTGGCGCTGGTGCTGGACCTGGCCGGGATCGCCGACGAACGCGGGCAACTCCTCCCTTCCTTGCGCGCGACGGGTTGATACGCGATGGATATGGTCAGCCTGATAGGCACGATACTGGGCTTCATCGTGATCATCCTCGGCACGGTGCTGAAGGGGTCCACGGTGGGTGCGTTGTGGAATCCGGCCGCCTTCGTGATCGTGTTTTTCGGTACCTTCGCCGCCCTGCTGGTGCAGAACCAGGGCAAGGTGCTGAAGCACGCCTTGAAGATGATGTCGATGGTGTACAAGCCGCCGCAGCACCAGCCCGGCGACCTGATCAGCCGCATCGTCGGCTGGAGCGAAATCTCGCGCCGGCAGGGGCTGCTGGGGCTGGAGCCGCAGATCGAGGCCGAGTCCGACAGCTTCATCAGCAAGGGGCTGCAATTGCTCGTCGACGGCGGTGAGCCGGAGGCGATCCGCAGCGTGCTCGAAGTCGACCTGGAGACGCGCGAGGCCGTCGACCTGGCCGGTGCCAAGGTGTACGAGAACGCCGGCATCTATTCGCCCACGCTGGGCATCATCGGTGCGGTGATGGGCCTGATGGCGGTCATGCAGAACCTGGCCGACCCGAGCAAGCTGGGCCACGGCATTGCCGCCGCGTTCGTGGCCACGATTTACGGCGTGGCGCTGGCCAACATGTTCATGCTGCCGATGTCCGCGCGGTTGAAGAGCCTGATCAGCAAGCAGACGCAGATGCGCGAGATACTCATCGAGGGCCTGGTGTCCATCGCCCAGGGCGACAACCCGCGACAGATCGAGGCGCGACTGCAGGGTTATCTGCCGTGAGAAAGAAGCATCACGAGGAGCATCTCAATCACGAGGCGTGGGCGATCCCCTATGCCGACCTGATGACGCTGCTGCTGGCGTTCTTCGTGGTGATGTATGCCGTCTCGGTGGTCAACGAGGGCAAGTTCCGGGTCATGTCCGAGTCGATCGTGGAGGCGTTCAACGGCTCCAGCCACGTGATCGCGCCGATGCCTCCGACCAAGGTGCGCCCGCACAATGTCAAGCCCGCCATCGCCGCGCCCGCCGGGCAGCCCGGCTCGTCGATCGTGCCGATCGCGGTACCCATTCCGCCGCATCCGGTGCCCATGCACGGTGAGGGGCGCGGCCAGCACGCCGGTTTCAAGCACGCCACGTCGCAGGAGAATCTGCGGGATATCGCCGACCAGGTGGAGAAGGCGCTGAAACCGCTGATCGACAAGCAGGAGGTGGTGGTGCGCCGCACGCCGGACTGGCTGGAGATCGAGATCCGCACCGACATCCTGTTTCCCAGCGGCGTGGCGGAACTGGCGCCGCAGGCCAGCGCGGTACTGCGCAACCTCTCGTCGATCCTCGCCCCGTTCGCCAATCCGTTGCGGGTGGAAGGCTATACCGACGACGTGCCCATCAAGACCCTGCTTTATCCCTCCAACTGGGAGCTGTCGGCGGCGCGCGCCGCCACCGTGGCCCGCCTGTTCTCCGAGCACGGCGTCAACCCGGACCGGTTGGGCATCATCGGCTGGGGCCAGGTGCGTCCGCTGGCCGACAACGCCACGGCCGAGGGGCGCAATCTCAACCGCCGGGTACTGGTGGTGGTGCTGAGCGACCGCACCGCACCGACCCGCTTCTACACCGATCCGCATCCGCTCGACCAGGCTCCCGTGGTTGCCATGAGCGAGGCGGCGATACCGCGCGAATTGCCCACGGCGCGGGTTACCGCCACGCGGGAAGTACCTGCGGGCGACAAGGTTTCCGTCGCGCCGGATGCCGGCCCCGCGCCGCGCCAGGCGTCCGATCCGGCCGTGGCCGCCGCACCGCCCGTCGCGCACGCCGCGACGCCCGCCGAGCCGGCCGCGCAGACGCGGGCGATTCCCGCCGCCGGTGTGCTGGTACCCACGGCCAGCGCCGCGCCGGTGGGCGGCTCATCGCAGCGCAATCCACCATGATGGCGTCCCGCAACGTGGCGCCACGCAACGCCGGAGTACACGCATGAATGCCGTTGCCACCACGTCCGAATCGAACTCCGCGCATTGGCTGTCGTTCCAGATCGGCAACCAGCTGTATGCCGCGCCACTGGTCGAGGTGAGCGAAGTGATCCGTCCGGGCGAATTGACGCCGGTGCCCGGCGCCGCCGCCGACCTGCTGGGCATCCGGCATCTGCGCGGGCGCATCGTGCCGGTGCTGGATGGTCGCCTGCGGCTGGGCCTTCCCGATTCGCCCGCCGCCGATCCGGCGCGGGTACGCGTGGTGATGCTTTCGCATGGCAGCCATCAGGTTGGCCTGCGGGTGGACGAGGTGGGCGAATTGCTGGACACCGACGGCGCCGATATCGCGCCGCCGCCGCCCGATCGCGCCAGCCGCCGCGACGACCCGGTCAGTGGCGTGCTCAGCTGGCAAGGTGGATTCGTGGCGTTGCTCGATGTGCGTCGCCTGTGCCGGCTCCACGGGGAGAGCGACGATGCTGCTTGAAATCGCCGTCGTGGCGTTGCTGCTGCTGGCCGTCGTTCAGTGCGTGCTGCTCGTGCTGGCCTGGGGCCATCTGCGCCGCTTGCGGCAGCAATGGCAGCCGCTGCGCCAGGACGTCCAGGCACTTTCGCAGCAACTGGCGCACATCGGCCACACCGACGTGCCCACGTCGATGCTGGTCACCGCGCTGGGCCGGATGGAACGGCGCATGGGCTTGCTGGAGCAGAAGCAGCCGGTGGTACCGGCAAGCACCGGTTCCTACGAACTTGCCCAGCAACTGGCACGGCAAGGCGCCGACGTCGACGAGCTGGTGGCGCGCTGCGGCGTCACCCACGCCGAGGCCTTGCTGATTCGCCAGATGCACACCGCCAACCACTGAACTGTCCCACCCGGATGCCAAGGGCGGCGCTCCCGCGAAAGCCGGGCGGGTGATCTATTCCTCGGCGGCGTCGTAGACCGCGGCGAGCACCGAGGCGGCGGAGGCGTAGAGCAGGGTGGGCACATCGTCGCGCAGGCGCAGTGCGGCGAGCAGGGCGGCGATCTGCGGGTCGTGGTGGACGGGCAGGCCCAGCATGCGGGCTCGGGCCAACAGCGTTTCCAGCGACTCCGGCGGCATCGCCTTGGCGTCGCTCACGCCGTTGCCCAGCCGCAGGCTGACCTTGCGCTGGGGAGGCGGCAATGGCGTGTTCATGCCGTGGCCTGCAGCAGCAGGGCGCTGTGTCGTCCGGGGGGTTGCGGCATGCCTGTCTGGCAAGTCAGCTGGTCCAGCAGCACGCCGCAGGCGGCCAGCCGTTGCTTCAGCGGCGTGAATTGCCGTTCCAGTTTCTGGGCGGTTTCCGCGTGCTCGGCCCACAGCCGCACTGACAGGCGTGGTTCGCGCAATTGCAGTTCGCCCTGTACCGGACCCAGTGCCGGCAGGTCCAGCGCGAAACCCAGGGTCCAGCCCTGGCTGCCCTCGGCCGTGTCGTTGACGAATTCCAGCTGCACCTGCAGTACGTCGCGGCCGTCCTTGCCTTCCAGCGGGATCTCGATCATCCAGGCGGACAGTGCGTTGGCGTCCAGCTGCGCCACCTCCACCCGCGCCAGCGCGGCCTTGACGTCACCGTGGAGGCGGTTGATCAGCGGGTCGACGTCGTTGTCGCTCGCAAGCTGCGGCAACGGCAGCCTGGGTTGCGCCTGGACACCGCGTTGCAGCAGCGGTGGCGCGGTGTCGCTGCGGTTGGGCGCCGGTGGTGCCGGAGCGCGCTGGTCGAGCAGCCCGGCCAGCCGCAGCAGGGCGCCTTTCCAGTCGTCCTGCGGCAGGGCGGCGGAGTTGCCGTAGGGTTGTGCCAGTCGTGATTCGAAGAACAGTCCACTCTGGTTGATCGCCTCGCGCAGGCCCTCGCCGCGGGTGACGTCGGCCGGTGTGCGGACGGACTGTTCGAGCAAGGCGAGCGCGGTGCGCAATGCCGGGGGCAGCTGGCGCACGACAGGCCGCTGCGCCAGTGCACCCAGCGTGGCCAGCAGCGGCGCATAGCCGTTCTGCTGCGGCAGCCGTTCGCGCAGCGCGCGCTGGACGGCGGGGTCGGCGCCGGGATGGGATGACAGGACTTCGAGCTGCGGCTGCGCACCGAGGCTCAGCACGCGTACCTGGAATTGCGGCGGCAACTGGCCGCTCGGCACGTCCGCCTGCACGGTCGTGGCGCCCACCTGCATCACCAGCAGCCCCTGCGGGTCCACGCCCAGCGGGCGCGCCGACAATACGGTGCCGATGCGCCAGCTCTGCGCGGAGGTGCCGGCGGCGGCGCCGGCCCAAGTAAGCGCGGCAAGGCTGGTGGGCTGGATGATCAAGAGATGTCCTGGGCGGTGGCGGACGGCGTCAAGATGGGTCGTCTCGAAGGGAATCGGCCACGCTCGCGGAAACTTGAGGACCGTTTTATTGTGATCGAACTCACCCAATGGCGCTCAAGCGATCGCCGCTGTCGCCGATAAGGCAACCATCTACTGACGAACGGGCGGTTCGACATGGCCGGCAAACGTATGAAGCGCAAAGAACACGGCGGCACCGCGGACCATGGCGCCGCGCCCGAGGCAAGCACCGCCGGTGCCGCGGTCGCGGCGCCCGACTCCGCCACGGCAGCCGAGCCGATGACCCTGGCGTTGCCGGCGGATTTCCGCATGGCGGCGCAGGCGGCGTTCAAGCAGCAACTGGTCGGCGCGCTGGGGCATGATGCGATCGTGCTGGATGGCGGCGCGGTGGAGCGTGTCGATACGGCCGCACTGCAATTGCTTGTAGTGTTCCAGCGCGAGCTCGATGCGCGCCATCGGGTACCCGCCTGGCAGTCGGCCAGCCCCGTCCTGACTGAAGCGGCCGAGGTGCTCGGCCTGACGGAAATTCTGAAAATGCCGGCCCCCGCGCTGGCCTGAACCGAGGTAGCAGCATGGCAAAGATTCTCGCGGTAGATGATTCGGCTTCGATGCGTGGCATGGTGGCTTTCACCCTGCGTGGCGCCGGCCATGAAGTGGCCGAGGCCGAAAACGGCCAGCTGGCGCTGGATGTGGCGCGCGGGGCCAGTTTCGACCTGGTGCTGGCCGACGTGAACATGCCGGTGATGGACGGAATCACGATGGTGCGAGAACTGCGTGCGATGGATGCCTACAAGGGCGTGCCGATCCTGATGCTCACCACCGAGTCGCATGCCGAGAAAAAGATGGAGGGCAAGGCTGCCGGCGCCACCGGCTGGCTGGTCAAGCCATTCGATCCGGAACAACTGCTGGCCACCGTCAAGCGCGTGCTGGGCTGAGGCGATGAGCTCGGTCGACCTGACACAGTTCCACAAGACCTTCTTCGAAGAGAGTCTTGAAGGGCTCGACGGGATGGAGGCGGCGTTGCTGGCGCTGGATTCGGGCTCGACCGACAGCGAACTGGTGCACACCATCTTTCGTGCCGCCCACTCCATCAAGGGCGGCGCCGCCACGTTCGGCTTCACCGACGTGGCCGCATTCACCCACGTGGCCGAATCGCTGCTGGAAGAAGTGCGCAGCGAACGCCGCGGCGTCGATGCGGAGTTGATCGACCTGCTGCTGCGCTCGGTCGACTGCCTGCGCGGAATGCTGGCGCGCTCGCGCGGCGGCCAACCCGCGGCCGATGCCGAGAGCGAGGCGTTGCGCGGCGAGCTGGTGCGTCTGGTCAGTGGCGAGGCCGTGGTGGCGGTGGCTGCCGCGGCGGCGCCCAAGGTGGTGGTGACCGGCTGGGAAATCGATTTTTCCGCGCTGCCCCACTTGCTGCAGACGGGCAACGAACCGCTGCGCCTGTTCCGCGAACTGCAGCAACTTGGCCGGCTGGAAGTGGTACGTGCGTTCCTGGTCGATGGCGCACCGGCGCAGCTGGCCGATTTCGACCCCACGACGTGCTACCTCGGCTGGCAACTGCGCCTGCACGGCAACGTGGCCCGTGCCGACGTGGACGCGGTTTTCGACTGGCTCGACGGTGATTGCGTACTGGCCGTCAAGCCGCTCGACGCGGCGCCGACGGCGGCCAGCGATGCGGCGGCCCCGGCGCCTGTCGCCGCCACGCCGCCGGCCCCGGCGACTCCGGCCGCCCCGGCCGCCCCGGCCGCCAAGGGCGTGGTTCGCGAGACGGCGTCAGTGTCCAGTGAGGGCAGCTCGATCCGCGTGGGCATCGACAAGGTGGATGCGCTGATCAACATGATGGGCGAGCTGGTGATCACCCAGTCCATGCTCAGCGACATCGGCGAGAAGTTCGAGATGTCGCAACTGGAGCGTCTGCGCGAGGGCCTGGTGCAACTGGAGCGCAACACGCGCGAGTTGCAGGAAAGCGTGATGCGCATCCGCATGTTGTCGATCGCGTCGGTGTTCAACCGCTTCCCGCGGCTGGTGCGCGATCTGGAGCGCAAGCTGGGCAAGCAGGTGCGGCTGGAGCTGCACGGCGAGCACACCGAACTGGACAAGACCGTACTGGAGAAGATCGGCGACCCGCTGGTGCACCTGGTGCGCAACGCGATCGACCACGGCCTGGAATCGCCCGAGAAGCGCCGTGCCGCGGGCAAGTCCGAAACCGGCACCCTGAAACTCAATGCCTACCACGAAGGCGGCAACATCGTGGTGCAGATCAGCGACGACGGTGCCGGCCTCAACCGCGCCGCCATCGTGGCCAAGGCCGAACAGCGCGGGCTGATCACGGCCGGACAGGAGCTGAGCGACGAAGAGGTGGCCGAGCTGATCTTCCAGCCCGGTTTCTCCACCGCGGCGCAAGCCACCGACCTTTCCGGTCGCGGCGTCGGCATGGACGTGGTCCGTCGCAACGTGCGCGACCTGGGCGGCAGCGTGAGCGTGCGCAGTGTCGCCGGTCAGGGCAGCACCTTCACCATCGCCTTGCCGCTGACTCTGGCGATCATCGATGGCCTGGTCACCGCGGTGGGCGAGGAGCGCTACATCGTGCCGCTGATCTCCATCGTCGAATCGCTGCGGTTGAAGACCGAGGCCGTGCGCAAGATCGCCGGTGGCGGCGAGGTGTTCCTGTTCCGCGACGAATACCTGCCGATGATGCGGCTGTACAAGGCATTCGGCTGTGCCGATGCGGTCAGTGACATCGAGCGCGGCATCGTGGTGGTGGTGGAGGAGGAAGGCCGCCGTGTCGGCCTGCTGGTGGATGATCTGCTGGGCCAGCAACAGGCGGTGGTGAAGTCGCTGGAGGCGCATTATCAGCGTGTGCAGGGCATTTCCGGTGCCACCATTCTGAGCGACGGTTCGGTGGCGTTGATCGTGGATGTGAGCGGGGTGGTTCGGCTCGGCCAGAGCCAGGGGCAGCGCCGCAGGGCGGCCTGACATTCAACCGTGCAACGGGGATCCAGGGGGACCCTCACGCCTTTCCATGCCTGGTGTCCGGCTGGCGGTGACGCAGCCAGTCGGCACTTTCGACCTTTCCGTCATTTGATGTTCCCGAGGTTCCGTGATGTCGTTCCTTGAACGTTGGTCGTTCAACCGTCTCAGCCTGAACGCCAGGGTGATCCTGGTGGTGGTGATGGTGATCGTGGGGTTGGCCGTGCTGACCGTGATGAATGCGCTGGGGCGACGCGCCAGCCAGATGGCCGACCTCGGCAACCTGCTGCAGAGCCAGGTGCAGTCGGCCATCTCGGTGGCCAAGGACTACCAGGCGCGCGCCGCCAAGGGCGAGTTCGGCGAGGACGAGGCGAAAAAGCAGGCGCTGGCGCAGATCCTGCAGATGCGCTGGGGTGACGGCGCCGGCTACGTGTTCGTGTTCGACGACAACTACACGCTGCTGGAGCACCCGGTGATGCTGCCCCAGCTCGGCAAGAGCGTGAAGGACATGACCGACCAGAACGGCAAGCCGCTGTTCGTGCTCATGCGCGAGGTGGACGCCAAGGACGGTCACGGCTTCACCTACTACGACTGGCTCAAGCCCAGCACCAAGACCATCGAGGGCAAGATCACCTATACCGAGCTGTTCCGGCCCTGGAACATGCACTTCGGCGCGGGCGCCTACTTCGACGACATCAATGCGCAGTTCCGCCGCAGCCTGCTGGAAAGCCTGCTGTGGGCCGGCCTGCTCGGCCTGCTGGTGATCGCGGTGGTATGGCTGTCGATGCGCAGCATCCGCCTGAGCATCGGCGGCGAGCCGGCGTTTGCGGTAAAGATGGTCAGCCAGATGGCCGACGGCAACCTGTCGCTGAAAGGCGCGGAAAACGTGGTGTTG
>Ga0206102_1000234_pt1 | contig 19202 bp, 13 predicted proteins | sample 1B1Ametagenome_FD_148645 | JGI IMG/M metagenome (GOLD analysis project Ga0206102, IMG submission 148645) | Enriched microbial communities from leaf-cutter ant dump, University of Wisconsin, Madison, United States - 1B1A | ecosystem: Environmental > Terrestrial > Nest > Insects nest > Nest dump... | reverse complement strand
TTGAACTGTTTGCAGGTGAGATTGTTCCAGGAGGGCAGGAAAGACAAGTTGTGGCATCAGGTAGGGGAGAGTATGTTCCTGCAGGGCAGGGTACGCATTGATCCCCTTGTTGGTAGCTACCAGCAAGACATGCATGGCAGCTTGTACTTCCTTCAGATGAGACTGTTCCAGAAGGACAAGGAGGGCAGGCTGTGGCACCAGTTACATCCGAATATGTTCCTGCAGCGCAGGGTACGCATTGATCCCCTTGTTGGAAAGTACCAGCAGGGCATGGAGTGCAGCTTGAACTGTTTGCAGGTGAGACTGTTCCAGGAGGGCAGGAAAGACAAGTTGTGGCATCAGGTAGGGGAGAGTATGTTCCTGCAGGGCAGGCAAGACAGGCTGTGGCACCTGTTACATTCGAATATGTTCCTGCAGGGCAGGCAGGACAGGTTGTGGAACCAGCTACATCAGAGAAGTTTCCTGCAGGGCAAGGAGGACAGGTTGTGGCACCAGTTACATCCGAATATGTTCCTGCAGCGCAATTTACGCATTGATCCCCTTGTTGATAGGTACCAGCAGGACATGGAGAGCAGCTTGTGCTGTTTGCAAGTGAGGTTGTTCCAGGATCGCAGGGTACGCATTGATCCCCTTGTTGGAAAGTACCAGCAGGGCATGGAGTGCAGCTTGAACTGTTTGCAGGTGAGATTGTTCCAGGAGGGCAGGAAAGACAAGTTGTGGCATCAGGTAGGGGAGAGTATGTTCCTGCAGGGCAGGGTACGCATTGATCCCCTTGTTGGTAGCTACCAGCAAGGCATGCATGGCAGCTTGTACTTCCTTCAGATGAGACTGTTCCAGAAGGGCAGGGAGGACAGGTTGTGGAACCAGCTACATCAGAGAAGTTTCCTGCAGGGCAAGGAGGACAGGTTGTGGCACCAGTTACATCCGAATATGTTCCTGCAGCGCAGGGTACGCATTGATCCACTTGTTGATAGGTACCAACAGGGCATGGAGTGCAGCTTGAACTTCCTTCAAGTGAGGTTGTTCCAGGAGCGCAGGGTACGCATTGATCCCCTTGTTGAAAAGTACCAGCAGGGCATGGAGTGCAGCTTGAACTGTTTGCAGGTGAGATTGTTCCAGGAGGGCAGGTAAGACAAGTTGTGGCATCAGGTAGGGGAGAGTATGTTCCTGCAGGGCAGGCAAGACAGTCTGTGGCACCTGTTACATTCGAATATGTTCCTGCAGGGCAGGCAGGACAGGTTGTGGCACCAGCTACACTAGAGTAGTTTCCTGCAGGGCAGGCAGGACAGGTTGTGGAACCAGCTACATCAGAGTAGTTTCCTGCAGGGCAAGGAGGACAGGTTGTGGCACCAGTTACATCCGAATATGTTCCTGCAGGGCACTGAGTACAGGTATTGGTGGTGGGATTCATGTACCAACCAGCTTGGCAGATAGAACAGTTTGCGCTTCCAATATTGGAAGTGTATCCCAAAGTGCAATTCAGACATTCAGTTGCACCCTCTTCAGAGTATGTTCCTGCAGGGCAATTAGTACACTGAAGACGATCTTCCCAAACCCAGGGTCCGGAGTATGTTCCTGCGGGACATGGGTTACACATCGTGCTGGTATTCCAAGAGGTACCGGGCTGACAATATTGGCAGGTTGTGCTTCCATTTTGGGTGGATATGGTACCCGGAGGACAATCAACACAGCTTCCATTGAGTATGTACATACCAGCCAGACAAACAGTGCACGTTGATGAACCAGGGTCAGAGACCGTTCCAGTAGGGCAGGGATCACAAGTGTAGGTTGTGAGATTCTCAAATGTGTTCTGAGGACAAGCTGTGCAGGCAGAACGATTTTGGTTGACGACATATCCATCATTACAGAGATTACAAAAACCCACTGCAGGTTCCAAGGGAGCACCAACAGCATAGGTGTCGGTAGGGCAAATTTCACATAGCTGGTCGTCGTTGTTGAAGGCCAGGTAATATCCAGGTGGGCAATGTGTTTCTATTGGTCCTGTTTGGGCATGCCCAGCAAAGAGAAGCACGAAAGAGATAATTACAATAAGACAGTTTGTCTTCATTGTTAATTAATAAATAAATAAGTTATTGTTTCAATGATGAAAAATCTGCTAGGTAATAAACCCAAATGAATGACGTCATGGAGATTATCAGCGTCTCAGGACAGCTCTATGTAGCTCTATGTAAATTAGCCAATAGAAATCTAGACAAGGGTTTTAAATTTTGTACTTAATTATAAGTTTATAAAATGTGAACCAAAGGAAGTCGTAGGTCGAAGCTCTATGATAGGCCGGTGAAAGTCTTTCCAAAAATCATACTAATGTGTGAGTTAGCAACATAGATCTAGAGTAAGACTTCTAAAATATGAACTAAAGGAAGTTCGTAGGTTCAAGCCTCAACCATAGTCTGTATAAGCTTTTTTGTTAGTCGCAACTGATGTCACCATCTTCCGCTGCATCATCCTATCGCTCTTTATGTGCCCCCAATTGACTCATAGAAAAAGCTATGGATTTTTCAGACCACCAGTTTGATTAGATAAATAGTTTAGAAAAAACTTTTGGAGATTTGATATAAGCTTTGTTATGACAAATTCTCTATCACTTAAATTTATAAAAATCTTTGAGATTATAAAGCTTTATCTTTTCTTCTTTACCTGGATCATCTAGACATTGAAAAGAATTCGTGTCTAATCTCATACTTTTTATCTGTATAATTCAAATCAGTTCTTCAAAGTCCAAAACCTGGTTTATAAATTAATGATAATTAATTTTATTGGTTTATAAAATAATGATTAATTTTATTCGAGTTTTTCAGAAAATGAAATTTGTTGAAATTCATGATATGCCAAGTCATAACATTGAATTCTGAATAACTTCATAATCTAACCACACCAAAAGTTCATAGCAAGATGGTATCCATTTCTTTATAGATAGAGTAATTACTTAAGGCGCCTTGTGAGTGACTATCCAAAAATAAGAATTTTATGATTAAAATAAAACACAAATTCAGCCTTGGAAATAAATTTAGTTTGGAAGTGCTAAAGCAGAATCCTTTTGGTTCTCGAAATAAATCCAAAGACTATGTGTACAGTGACTGTCTACTTTAAATATTTCGTTTTTGTAAACAAGCTTCTTTACAGAATACCAGTTTGATTAGATAAATATTTTAGGAAAAAAAACTTTTGGAGATTTGATATAAGCTTTGTTATGACAAATTCTCTATCACTTAAATTTATAAAATTCTTTGAGGTTATAAAGCTTTATCTTTTCTCCTTTACCTAGATCATCTAGGGTAAACGATTTAATAAGACCAAAATTTAGTAAGAACATCGCTTATAAGAGCGTTTTTGAAGGGAAATACTCTAATCTCTTTCCAATTTGAACCACTTTTATTAATCCATTTCTAGCTTTTAGCCCTCATCAAATTGAACCACTTATCGAAATTGAATCAGAAATTCAAAAGTCAGAAAAAAAGATTATTGGTTCAATTTGGCCATGGTTCAAATTGGAAAGAGATTAGAGTAATAAGAGCAAGAGCATGCGCTCTAATTAGATTTTGGAGCCAAAAAATTGATTAAGAGCCAATTTTTTAATAAGACCAAATCTGATTAGAGCATGATCTTTTTGCATCTTGCCTTATAGAACTAGTGAGCTATTTTTTCAAAATTTCTATTATAGAGAATGATAAAGAATGCTCAAATTTAATAAGAGCGTGCCATTTTGGACAAACTAACAAAAACAATAAGAGCACGAGTCCTAAAATCTATTAAGAGCAATTTTTATATAAGAACACGAATAAATGCTCTTATTTCTCTTATAGATTATAGAGAGTAATACAAAATGTTAATAAGAGCATGCTCTTAATACATTTGCTATTAATTGAGAAAATGCTCGTATAAACTTGTGACAAAATTGCTATTTATTTTTCTTTTTCACTAGTTTTTTGTTCAATCTGCGATTAATTCAGGTCTCGGAGATTCTATAAATTTAAAGCACTTGTTTAAGAGCAAAATTCCACGCTCTTAATTGGAAATGCTCTTATCAAATTTTATGTCTTATGCTCTTAATTTTTTTCATTTGCCAACAAATTTTGTGCTCTTATTAGATTTAAGAATATAAATTCAAGAGAGTTTCATCTATAGTTTTCATATAGAAAAGCTCAGTAGTAATAAGAGCACCAAGACCTTTATTATAGTATTAGACATGCTTAATATAAATTAAGACATTGCCGCTCATAACTAAATCTAGAATGGGGTGATCAATTTAAGAACATTGCGCTCTAACAAGGGTGTTTACCCTATACATTGAAAAGAAATCGTGTTTAATCTCATAACTTCTATATGTAAAATTAAAATCAGTTCTTCAAAGTCCAAAACCTTGGTTTATAAATTAAGGATTAATTTTATTCGAGTTTTTCAGAAAACGAAATTTGTTGAAATTCATGAGATGCCAAGTCATAACATTGAATTCTGAATAACTTCATAATCTAACCACACCAAAAATTCATAGCAAGATGGCATCCATTTTTTTTATAGATAGAGTAATTACTTAAGACACCTTGTGAGTGACTATACAAAAATAAGAATTTTATGATTAAAATAAAACACAAATTCAGCCTTGGAAATAAATTTAGTTTGGAAGTGCTAAAGCAGAATCCTTTTGATTCTCGAAATAAATCCAAAGACTATGTGTACAGTGACTGTCTACTTTAAATATTTCGTTTTTGTAAACAAGCTTCTTTACAGAATACCAGTTTGATTAGATAAATATTTTAGAAAAAAAACTTTTGGAGATTTGATATAAGTTTGTTATGACAAATTCTCTATCACTTAAATTTATAAAATTCTTTGAGGTTATAAAGCTTTATCTTTTCTCCTTTACCTGGATCATCTATACATTGAAAAGAATTCGTGTTTAATCTCATAATCTCTGTATGTAAAATTAAAATCAGTTCTTCAAAGTTGCCAAAACCTGGTTTATAAATTAATGATAAGTAATTTTATTCGAGTTTTTCAGAAAATGAAATTTGTTGAAATTCATGAGATGTCAAGTCATAACATTGAATTCTGAATAACTTCATAATCTAACCACACCAAAAGTTCATAGCAAGATGGTATCCATTTCTTTATAGATAGAGTAATTACTTAAGGCACCTTGTGAGTGACTATCCAAAAATAAGAATTTTATAATTAAACTAAAAACACAAATTCAGCCTTGGAAATAAATTTACCGTAAAACCCCGCGATTTTTACACTTTTTAGCTCAAAAAATTAAAAATGAGGTATTCTATTTTACATTTTACAGTTTTTTTTTAAAAGTTTTTTTTGTGTAAAGAGTAAAATCCAAATGTAATGAATATAAAAAATAGCCAATTTCTTTCCTAAAAGTATCACCAGATACAGAAAAAGGGGTAAATGTTCAAGATATTTATCCTTTAATAGCTAACAACGTGATCCCAATAGTAAAGAATCCCTAATTAGTCCAAAAAACTGTAATGTAGTATTAGATATTTTCACTTTTCACTCCATATTTGACTATCTATGGATAAGCACAACCCTTAAATATCCTATATTTATTGAATAATGTAGACTGGAGTTGCAATACGGTCTTATCTCTGCTTTTTGAAAAAAGAGAAAAGGGTAATTGTCATTTTTCAAATATTTGAAACACTTTTTTTATAATTTTACACTTTCAAGACTTTGACCCGAAATTTTTACACTTTTCTGGTCAAAAACTCAAAAAATGGGGTATTTTATTTTTTATTTTACAGTTTTTTCTAAAAAGTTTTTTGTAGAAAGTGTAAAAATCGCAGGGATTCTACAGTAGTTTGGAAGTGCCAAAGCAGAACCCTTTTGGTTCTCGAAATAAATCCAATGACTATGTTTACAGTGACTGTCTACTTTAAATATTTCATTTTTGTAAACACAAGCTTCTTACTGAGCTTACCTTATACTATTATCTAGCCATTAAATCATATTTTTTACTAATTGGAAAATCTGATTCTTGTAGTAATTTATGTCTGTGTTTTTGTGTAGTGTCTGCATCTATACATGCAAGGGAAATCTTTATGCAAGAAGGAATAAAAGTAAGATTACGAAAAATGAAGCACATATATACATCTATACATTCATGCATGCATAGATACAGATACAGGCAGATGGGTCTCTCATACATAGCTAAAATAACAATATTAACGGATATGTATATATATCTATCTTTACAATATATTTCTTTCATTCCCGTAAGCAGTTTTACTTTTTTATTTTGCATTTGCCATCATGATTCGCCAAAGATCAATATATACATAATTTAAAGCAAATAGTTCCTTCTTAGGAATTTGAAAGTATTCTCCTTTGCAAAAGAAGTCAAAGAGAACCAACAGCAAGGTTCGCTAAAGAGTAGGAGCAATAAAATTGATAATTACTGCAAAAGTTGGCGAAGTATGTCAAGACGAGTCCAGAAACGTTCTTCTACCAAAGCTGATGTTGATGTTTCTTCATTTATTCATAAGAACCATGTTGGCAAAGAAAATATGGAAGAATGAACAAGGAGTCGAACTTTTTTAGTTTCAATCTCTCTGAATTAAACCTACTCTTAAAATCTGTTTTCCAAGTTCACTTTGAAGAGAAGGTTTACAACTTGTCTCATGTATTCTTATAATTATTTTCGAAAAACTTTGGAAATTTTATATGCTCCTTAGAAGTCTTTATCGATAGCTTGAAGAGATAGCTGCCGTATTTTGCTTTGATTTTTACATTCGCGAAATTAGCTTGATTTTCGCGGTTGACCCGGTTTGTAACCCATTTTGCTTTGATTTTCCCTCCCAGGCCTGGCCAGACCCCTATACTTGCTTTGATTTTCACATTTGAGGCCCTGTAGAAACCCTTATATAGATAAATCCTTTGTTCTTCCTGAGATTTTTCTCATGATAAATATATGTTACTCGAAATAGATAAGATTCTTGTGTGTTGAGAATGTATAACTCATCATATTTTTGTTTTTGAATTTTTTGAAATTGAACTTACTAGTTAGCAAAATTCCTATTTGATTTACTTGCAGTTCAGCCTTATAAAAGAAAAAACTTTATATTGTTTTGATTTTCGCAGTTAAAAAAAAGTATTTCATGTGTGTGAGTTGCTCTAAGTTTTTGAGATCATCTGTCGACAGATGGTCAATTCCATGCTCCATATTATCTTCTGAAGGGCCATAAACAGCCCAGGGGGTCAAGGATTTTGCCCTTAATATTCGTTGTAATGTCTTGGCATTATATTATCGATCAAAGAGTCAATTTTGTGAGCTAAAATAAACAGATGTGATAGAAATAAAAGCTTCAAAAGAATTGTGTTGGGAGAGTAATCCCTTTATTAGAACAAAAAAGAAACTTTTCGACATAGACTACAAAAGAAGTGTATGGAAATACTTGTGTTGTTTGAATCACCAATTTAAACAACTTTAAACAGTGAGGGATTGAATTTTCCAAAAACGCTTTTGTAAAAGTGTCTAAGAAATTTAACTTCATGTCTCCAAACTTATTTTATTTTTCTCTGTATAACTATACAACCACTCTCTGTAATTTCTCACAAGAATTTTCCAAATATTCATAAGGAAACAGTCTCTTTAGGCTTTTAAGGTCAAAATACAACATATTCTTTTGAGCCAATTCAGAAAGTTTTTCTGCATGAAAATTTCAAGTTTTAATAAATTGAAAGATGAATGAGGTTGTTTCATAAAAGTAAATTTCACAAAAAAAAGATGAACGAGGATGCCTCATAGAAGTCTTAACCATCAAATAAATTTTAAAAGATTAATGAGGATTTCTCATAGAAGTAAATTTCACAAGGAAAGGATGAATGAGGTTGCCTCATAGAAGTAAATTTCACAAAAAAGATGAATGAGGTTGTCTCATAGAAGTTTTTAACCATTAGATAAATTTTAAAAGATCAATGAGGAAATCTCATAGATGTTTATAACCAAGAAAATATCCCCCAGAGATTGATGAATCTGATACCAGTTTGCGCACAATTCAAATATTTAATTTTGTAAATTGGGTCAGGATTTAAAGATGGAAGAACAGAATCAGAAACAAAAGAAGGACAACTTTGATCTCACGGATGGAACTAACGATCTTTACTATGCACTAACTTCCTCTAAACCTCTTATCCACGCCCTTCAGGATGTCGGGGCTTATTTAAGGCATAAACGCCAAACTATTCATCCAAGTGGCCAAGTCTTCCCCATTTCTACGAAGAGCTCTGCTATTTTAACAGTGTATAAAAATGATACCCCTGTTCAAGGGCCTTTGAGTTATGCTCGTGGACATATCTTCTCAGAGTTTGGTATGACAAGAAATTGGCCTCTTGCGCTTGATTTAGGTGAGACGAAGCTTTCATTTGCACGCCCCAAGGCCCTAGCTTGGAAAATCAACACAATCCACAGACTATTCAGAATATATGATGTTTCTGCGGTTGGAAGCGTTGTTGAAAAATTTACATTGACAGAACGAGAAATCAGGGCTTTCAATTTGAGGTCTATCCAGGAACAGGCAGAAGAAGAGCTTCCACCTGGGGAAATCAGATCTTCAGTGAAAGGGAATGCTGTAAAAGAGATGGTTGAAACAGCCACATCACCGATTGTTGAATTTTGTGAAGAAGTTGCCGGAGAACAGAATAATTGTGAACCTATGGAAGTCGAAGGTGAAGGTGAAATTGAAGGAGAGATTATCAAAGATAAAACTCTGGAACATGAAGGTCAAAGAGAAAAAACTGCTAGTACAGCAAGCACTATGCCTAAAGTTGGTGATCTTCGTGATCTTCCAACTGATATCTCAGATCATCGTATTGAACTGGAGAAAGAGAATGAAAGGTTGAAAACTGAAAAATCAGTGGCTGTAGAGCGCATAGCATTCCTTGAAGAAGAGGATAAAAAGAAAACCGAAAGAATATCTCGATTAGAGACCGAAGATCAGACTCTCCGAAATCAAGTTTCGAATCTGCAACAGCAGCTCGAAGCCCTCACCACACAACTAACAGAACTACAGACAAAATATGCAGGTCTCGACACTAACAGAACTAACAAAAGAAAAAAGATAAAACTCAACTCTGGAGAACCTCTTCAAACTGACCAGCAAAACCCCAATACCCAGAAAGAAAATTCTTTGCCTGTCGAGTACCAGTTTCCCGAGTTAGAGGAGCAGAAACAAGGCAATTTGCATCCAGACTTGAATCATGGTAATAGAACAGGACATAATGCTGATGGAGATATTAAACCCAATGAATGTAAAGATCCCCAAATCATACCTTATCCAGCAGAAAAACAACCTAACCCTGTGATACAAAGTGCCCTCGACTCCGTGACCCGCTATGAGACCACAGGGTTGGGTTCAGGTGTGATAGATCTTTTCATTAATTTGTACTGCATTAAAGAACTCGGAAAGCGATCAATCATTAAGATTTACGAAAGTACAAAATGGGATGATCTCAGTATGCAAGAAAAATGTACCAGCTGACTATGGCTATGACGAGAGAAGATTTGTTTTGTATCCCCTGCATTTGAGAGTCCAAGATAAACAGTACTGGTCTCTTCTTATCTTGAAAAATTCCAAAAAGTGGGATCATACAGCTAATATCAGCGCTTATTATCTCTCTTCGCTTGGCAATGATGAGCCTCCTAAAGACTTATTAAAAAAGGTGTTAAAGCATATTTCAGATTCGGTTCAAAGACGGCTGGACCAGAAGCAACCAAGGTCTATGCAAATTAGATTTGCATATGAACAAAATCAGCTGATTCCTCTTCCCTTAGCAAATATCAAATTAGAAAGAGTGAATGTTTGCATAACAGATAGTTTTGAGGACACTGGCTTCCATTTATTGAACTGGCTTCAGTGTGCAGTAAACAGAAACAGAGGTTTTCTTGATGAACTCTCAAAGCAAACCAATTCTATCCAATATTACGAAGGAGAAGATGTTGCCAAAAGATGGAAAGAAGACATAAGCAAGCATCTAGAAAAGCATTTGTATGAAAGTACCTCACTTCAAACCGAAAAGAGATTAACTCGATCGACTCAGAAATATGATACCACTTCTAAATCAAATACTACCCTTCCAAAAACGAATCGAAATCCGAATCTGAATTCGAATCAAAAATCTAAATTCAAAAACAAAGTGCATTAACTTATTTGTTTTGTTGAGTTTTGTTGTGTTGTTGAGTTGGAAAAAACTGCTTACTTACCTTCCTTTATACAGTTATCTGTCAATATCAATATCAATATCAATATCAATACAATATCAAATCTCTCTTTTAAAGTTGCTCTATTCTTTTCGACAATGATAGCTTTCAAGATCTTTTCACACATTCTCGTGATCGCAAAAAATGCAACCCCAACTCCAATTATCTGTAAGTACAAAACCAAGGGATAATCTTTCCAGTCTAGCTAAGCATAAAGTGCTAAAGTGCACCGCATAAATAGGGTTAGGGCCATAATGAGACTTGGAACTCCGTCCTTCATTTCTTGGGTATTTTCTCAAATCCTTTCATTGAAAAACACAAAAAACATAAACATACAATTTCTCTTCGGATAATATTGATTATTAAAATTTTGGTACCCCTTTAAACTTGTTTTTGTTTAGAGCGAATATCTGCTTTTTAGATGGAAATTAATGTCTTTAAGAGAAAGTTGACAAGTTGATAAACGAATTGAATACCGTATTCCCCCGCAAAGTCGCTACTCGCAAATAAGCCGAAAATAGATGGCAAAAGGCGAAGAGTATCTAAAAACTGGAATTTTTAGCCCCAAAAAAACAAATTGGGTCTTTTCGCAAAATCGCCATAGCGACGAGCGAATCTTATCAATAATTATTATGTCTGATTTACTCGTAGAAATTATTGACATGTGATATTCAAGATGGAATAAAGCTGATATAAAAATAAACTAATTTGGTCTCGATTTCCTTTTCCAAAAATGAACAAAAATTAAGAGAGTTTTCCATGAGAATTGCTTTCCTTCTCTTTCTTTTTTCTTTTCCTCTTTCTTTCCTTCCTTCTTACTTATCCCAAAATCTTCAGTTTTTCACGAGTCTTTCTGATTCTCCCTCTTTCTCTGATTCTTTCATCACAGATGAACTTTCCATGCTAGAGCTTGAATTATCATCCCTATCATTCTTAACAAAATTCTATTAATATTTTCGTACGTACTTTCACCTTTTATAACCAAAAGCTTCAGGCTCTATTATGATATTCGTTATATTTTAATCAAAGTATCAGCTGAATAGATTGTTTACTAAGTGTGTACAAAGGTCTTTGTTTTCAAATCTAAAGGGAGTTTCGCAAATTCGCCAGCGCGGATCGAGTTTCGCCGAATTTCGCCGCATTTTTAGAGGGGGTATTCGCCATTAGTTTGTAGCGATTTTGCGGGGGAATACGGTAATGAAAAATCACTGTTCTGCTTCAAAGCGACATTTTTACTAATTTATAATATCTGTCTCATCAATACTATTTAAACCTCTAGATAAGGCTGATAATCTGGTAGAATGGATATCACCAATCCTTTATATCCTTTGCCTTTGTTAAAGAAAAAATAAAGCTGGTTGGTATCGTGTGATGCAATTCCTAACAAATTCGTGAAGAATGCTCTTGTTTAAAGTAAACGATCTTATTTTTTATAATTATTGAAAGATAACCCTTAAAAACTTTTAAGACTTACTATTAAATAACAAGCTTTATTTTAAGAACATACACTCAAAAATACCAAAAAACCCTTTGTTTTTAAAAAGCAGATAATTAGAAATTTGGGTCTGCTGAGCAGATTTTTTAAGGCCAAGATTTTTGCCCACTGGATCCACCGCTCATGTATTTTTATCCTTTCTTGTCTCCATTTGTAAGTAGGAGGCTTTTCTGGCCCTCTTACTCTATACAAGTTCCTTTCTTGGTTGATGAGAATGGAAGAGGGCCTGATTCTGGGGCTGAGAAAGATGAAATTTTCTAAGAGAAAATCAATTTATTATTTTGACTAAGATTTGCTTATTATTTCTCTTGAAAAAAGTCAAAATTAATCCATCAAAGAAACAGTAGTTCACAAGACTGATTAATCATGGGAAGTATGATTCGTTGATTAGAGCTTTGAAGTAGTAAAAATGAAACTTTCTCATACTATCTTTTAGAAATCTAGCCTAGAGAGCCATCATCATACTTTTGGAACTTGTCTCTGTAATTCAAAAAATACTTGGTCTAATTCTGAAGTATCCCTTTGGCCTGGATCTTATCCTGATAACGATGTTACAGCTTTTCGATCAGAAAATCTAAACTGAAAGGTTTTTGAATCTATAAGACATGAATATATTCTAGAGAAATCACTCTTCCTGGGAGAAAACTGTGACGAGTCTCTGTCCCAGATTCGAGAAAAATTCTTCAAAGGACCAAGACCATGGCACAGGAAGGCTGAAAAAAACTGAAAGATTGGATCAATATAATAATATTCATTGGCTACAGAGCTTGTCAAGCTCTACAGCCACCGAAATTATTACTTGACAAGCTTTAGTTTCATCTTGTCAAGTGTTATAGTCATTGAATTTATTATTTTCGGCTCTAATTTTAGCTTGGCAAGTGATCTTTTCTGAACGTGGTTCAAAATAAAAAGTGAGTCCGGCTGGCACACAAAAAAAAATAAAAAACTTTAATTGAATGTGCAGTGAACAAGACAGCCTCTATATCAGAGGAAAATTCAGCTCAACTTCGATAGTCCTCCTGATATGAGTACTTTTCCTGACAAATTGGCACAGATCGGCCAAGTTTTGTTCAAATCCTTCAATGATGCATTCATCTCCAATTACAATAATGGAGTCAAGCCCACCGTTCACCCTCTAAAAGCAGGCTTCATTCATCCGATTCTTACTCAAGGGACAAGAAAAAATAGGCGAGGCCTTGGGATTGACTGAGCAAGAATCTTTGATAACTGACGGATATATGATGGTGGACACTTTGTCGAATAAGATCCCGAGAACTCTCAAGGCTCAAATCGGTCATGGGAACATCATATTAAACCTGAGTAAAGCTGGGCATGCACTTGATGGCTTCAATCCTGAAAGATTCAAAAGCAAAGGATATAGTATCTGGGGCAGTCACTCTCAATGGTGATTGCATGGAAGAAGATGTGAAGGCGGGGATGATTAGAGCGCTAGCGATCCTCGTACCAATGGTATTGCTGTTATTAGAGCTGAAAACGAGACTGGAGTCGTAGAAGGGATCAATGATGCTAGTCCTGCCCAGAAGGGATACACAGAAATGGAGATTGAAGAAGAGGACAAAAAAGCTGAGACAAAGACAAAGACAAAACCGAAGCCGAAGTCGAACTTAAAGCTAGAGCCAAAGCAACTTGATGAAGAAAAAGCAGCTGCTTTTGAGCTCAATTCCGAATTTCTCGCTCTACAGTCTACAAATGTCGTCAGAGGTCATGGAGACTATAGAAAGACAAAATAAGGAGATAGAGCAGCTCAAACAAGAAGCTTCAGCCCTTAAGGAAGAAGCCATAGTACTGAGAGCGGAGAATGAGAAAATCAAAGCAGAAAATCAAATTCAAAATAAAAATAGAAAGCTTAGAGAAGTCACAGAGTGAGCTGCAAAGGGATGTGAAGAAAATGGTGTAGATGCTCGAAAAAATGAGTCGTGAAAATGAAATGAAGAAAGAAAGAGAGGAGAAGTCAAAGGAGAGAGAGAAAGAAAGAGCCATAAAGAAGGAAGAGCAAAGGGAAAGGGAGAGGGAGAAGAGCTTGGAACGAGAGCGAGAGCGAGAGAGACAGAAAAGAGAAAAGCAGCGACAAGAGAAGTTTTTCAAGTCAAAGCCCCTGCTCGAAGAGAAGCAACCTTTAAGTTGTCATCATGTAGACAAATGGATGTTATATCTAAAGGATAGCTTAGGACTACAGGATAATAGTGTCAAGCTGTGCCAGCCTTGTTTCTTCCCCAAGGTTCTGAAAGGTAATGGCAGTTATGATCTGACCTACTTGTCGAGTAAATTCCTTGCACATGAGAACGAAGAGTCAGGGTCCCTTTCTAAACTCTTTTCAGATTCAATATCTTTTGAGTCTACTCCTGTCAACGTTGACCAAGACTATCTCAAAGTCCAGAAAGTAAAGAAGTATGATGCAGGTGTAGTAATGCTTCAGACTACAGAAAACTTTTTAGAAGACCTGATTCGTTTTGCTAAGGAAAGCAAACAGAACTCGGGCTTTGGCAAGAACAATGGAGTTAATGTTGCTGAGAAGAGGAAAAATATGTATAGTTTCCTTGTTGACTCTATTATGTAAATACTCTGCCGTGTCCAAATATAACTACCGCAAAGTTGATTTGGAAGCTTTTATATAAACAATCAATGTTCAGATGATGAATTATAAACTTATCCCCTTTGTGTAATTTCTAGTATCTTTGTATCATTCCTATAATCAATAGACAGATCCAATTTCAAAAGGATTTATTTTTAATAGGAAAAGGTCCTTCTTGTTCTTATGCAATACTGATGCGTTTCTTATTAAAAGGGAGTCTCTTTTTGCCAAAAGAATTTCGTTAATTAAACCAAATCTCTCTAGTTAACGAGACAAATACTATTAAATATATATAAATTGAACTGAAATTATATGGATGTGAACCCTGCCTTCGCTTCATTATAAGGTATACAATATATCCCATATCTACATCTATCATGTGTTCTATAATCACATATTATGTCTGATGTAAGATGTTAGATCGAGAGTTAGGATATTAAAAGTATGCAGAAGGGAATTTCTTCAAGGGTCATCCATCGACGGGTGTGTATGGGTCACCATATATTTGAGATGCTTACGCCTGGACCATCAGAGTCATCATTTTGGTGACACAAAAAAAGCAAGGGTCCTGGGCAGGCCATTAATTTCTATTGTAAACAAGGATTCATCAGAAAAAGGCCTTGACACTGAAAGGCCTTTTGAACAAAGTGATTCTGTTGAGACTGAGGTGATAAGTCTCTTAAAGTTTTTAAGCTTATCAAAATGTCAAAGATCCACTGCTTCAAAAACAATGATGAAGGCCATTAACATTATGAGCACCATAAGATTGAATTCAGCCACAAAATCACTTAACAAAATGAACATCTGAAAAAGAAAAAGATCTTAGAGAATATGAAGAAAAATTGACGTAAAGAACAAAATAATATCGGCAGAAAGACTAAAAAACTGAAAAACTGTCAATAAGTGTCCAAAATGGGATTGAATTAGCGAGATTGCTAAACTCTTATTAAGAATTAAGGAAATACAATTATAAATGTTCTCCTGTTAACCTCGATAAATTTGAACTGGACTCCTTTTTGCTCACTGACGCCTGCGACGGTCTTTATATTCCCAATCTAAGCACGAACCTTTTCAATTGACATAAAAAATTTATTTGTTCATATTTGTTTGTAAACACTTTCAAGTATTTTGAAGTATTTTAAAGTGTTTCCTCTGAGCAGTTAACCGAAAAGTAATCAAAATTCAGACCTAACGAGAGATCTTAGATGGAATAAATCCTTTCTAGACTCGGCATTCTGTAAAAAGAGAAAAACTGAAAAGAACTTTCTAATAAGATAAAATATCACCAAATCGAAACACTTTTTAAATATATCCAAGTGCGCAAAGGCCAAGTCTTGCTGATTTTCGCTATATACGAGCCAATCTATAGTCAGTGAAATATATATATTCTGAGTTAATATCTTTAATAGATCTGGCTTGGTCTGAGTGACCGGATTAATTTTGCCAAGAGTTCAGATCAATTTTGAGACAAAATTCAATTTTAGTGTTTTATATAATTATTTATTTAAAAATTATTAGTAGAGCCTCAAAGGTATCCTCTTCATGTCATGAGATGAAGCCGTTAAGGAGAATTTGAATTTTCAAAAAAGTTTAGAAATCAATTATCAATTTGAATTGAATCAATTAACGACTTTCAATCGAAGGCTAAATTTATCATATGGTTTTTAGATTTATCTAATATTCTTCAAATTAGAAGAGAAATTGGTCTTCTGATCAGACTTAGGCTTACAGGTTAGTACCATTATAAGTTCAAAAATTATTGCTTCCTAGCACTTCCAATTTTTTGAATCTGTCTTTTTCTCTGCATTACCATTCAATACCATGAGAGTGGATCTAATTTGAAGTCAGAGACAGATGTCTTAGTTTAAAAATTTGTTGAAATTGATAAGGAAAGGTTTATTTCTAAATACTGTCGGGCCTTGGCGTCACAAAGATGGGAGATTTCATAGATTGCTCTCAAAAGCTTAGGGTCCCAGATTTTTATTGAAAGGGCAAGCTAACCAATGAGGAGGACATATAAGAGATAATCTGGAGTAAAAACCGCTCTTTTTTTCAGGATCCTCTTTTGAAACTTTGAATTGCTGGAAAGCTAAAATTTTGATTTTTATGTACATTTAGACTTGAATAATATCAATGATAGATGACAATACAATATTCATAGAAAAGACTCTCAACAGGATCAACTTGACTACTAAGTGGAGTCACCTAGGAACATAAAGAAGATGAACAATAACAGCTCTTTAACTTGCAGCCAGTAATTTGGTAAATCTAGTTTTCCATCAAACTCAAGGATAAGGGAATAAGGTATTCAAATAACCATTTTCGCTCTGAATATAGTTTGGATCTATCTTGTAACAATCTTTTGTTCCATTTAGCGATAGAGTGAAATGTTTAACTCGAGGCAAATGGAAAAATATATCAGAGATATCTTCATGAGCAATATTTGAGTCGGCTAACAACAAAGTAACTTCTTCTATCTCTATGCGTCACAAAGTTAGGCTTGGAGGAAGGGTTGCAAATTGGCTTGTGTCAAGCTTAATCCATTTATATTTAAGAAGGTTTTCTTCAAGTCTAGTTGACTAAGATTGAGAAAGCAATGTCTCGGAAACATTATTAAAAATGACTTGTGGGATAAGGTAAACAAGATTTTGTTTTTAGAGGAAAAATCCGGTCTATTTTTCGCATTCAAAGTAAGGAATAAATTTTTCTAACACTAAAAGTAAGGAACCAATTTTTTTAAACATTAAAAGCTACGAATCAAATTGGTTTACAAATTATTTTTCAGTGTTTGTATTCAAGAGAGTTTGAAAGTTTCAGGGGTTTGAAAGGAACTCATACCTCAAAAGACCTTTTGGAAGCCATTAATAGAGGGAATAATTTCAATCCCGGGGTGCTAAAATGAGATCACTTCTGATTTTGCCAAAGGAAAGCATAAATTATTGTCCAAGGTTTCACATAATTAATGACCTTTCTTTTTGTATGAGTTTGACATAATGTTAGATCTCGTTAAAGAGAGAGCATTAGGAGACGAATCAAATATGTTCAACTTATAAAGGCCTCTATTTCAGGTCAGAATCTTGGCATAGGAGAAAAAGATGTTCTACTTATAGCAGTTGATAACAAAAGCACCTGAATTGTTTATAGACTTTTGCAGTTTAATCATTGAACAACCAAACCAAAGAAATAATACTTGTCTGAATTGTGTATATTATTCTAAATGGACCTGAAGACTAGAAAAACCTGATTGAGGAAGTCAAGCGTCTTACTGAATAGGGAAAAAATCGACTTAAAGGAATTTATGAGTCAGCTGAGAAGGAAGAGCCAGAAAGAATAAAAATTTTGAATTGAGTCATAAGACCAGGTGAAGAAGCTCAAGAGTGAATTGATAGCAGAAAGAATGAAAAAAGTTGGAGAAGTAGTTTACAGAAAGCCGACCAAATTGACCCTGTTGTTAAGAAGCTCTTGGATAATGTCCTTCAACTTCAACAGAAAAAAGAAAAAGTTTCAGATCACTTGACTCAGGAGCTAGAAAGGAACTCCACATGAAACAGTGAGCTAGTTAAAGAGATACAGAGACTGAAAGAGCAGTTTCTCTCAATACAACAGGAATTAGGCAAAGTAAAGAGTAATGTTAAGGAATGAAAGATCAGATCCAGGATATAAAGGAAGAGCTCAAGAACACGATGAATGACTTTGGCAAGGAACTCGATAGCGAGCTTGCAAAGAGAGATCTCTCTCCTGAAGACAAAGCAAAGACCAAGGAGTACTTCAAGGCATTCATTGAGACTTTCAGCTCTGTTCATGTCACTTCTCAGGTTATTGATAGCGGTCAGGTGCAACTTGATAGTGCTAACACAAAAGCAACAGTGTTGTCTATGATAGCTTCATTTACTATGGGAGATTTCTTTCAGAGCCAGAAGATGAGGACTCATGCTCGAAAGAAGAGACTTGCATCTGATGCTACTGTCTTGAGTCAGCGTTGGGAAATCTGTATACGAGATTGTGCTGAACACACAAAAACAAGAGGAAATCAAAAAGATCACGAAGGAAGATCTGAAAGAAGCATCAGTCACACTCTTCCAGAAGATCTCAAAGTGTTGCGCAAATCTAGGAGAAAAGATCGATGCTTATTTGTATTCTGAGTTGTATCAGACACCAGCTGCTAGACTAGGCCACAATGATGCAAATAGTCGAATTGAAGATTGGATAAATGAGAAGATGGGACTTTCTAAAAGATTACTGATTATAATTGTATGGAATTTCTAAGAATTGTATAGACTTTCTAATGGAATTGTATGGAATTCTTAGAATTGTATGATTTTTCTCAAAAATTGTATGAAATTTCGGAAGAAGTTTTTTTACTTAGTCTACAAGATATAAGACAAATTTCATGGATTTAGAGGATTTTCCATGATCTCTAGTTTGATGCTTTGAACACTTTATCTAGCTCAGCTCAACTTTTATGGGATCCAATTTTGGCCTATGAAATTTCTTTAATTTTTCTCAAATTTTGTAAAGAATTTTTAAGAAAATCCATAAAAAACATACATTTCTGAGAAAATCCATACATTACTAAGAAATTCCATACGCTGCTCGAGAAAATCCATACGATAAAAAGAAATTTCATACAAATTTTATAAAGACTATACAATGCTAAGATGATCCATACAATTTCAAGTTAAACTCAATAGAAATTTTTTGCTAAAAGGATGGTGTTCAAAAGTTTTTTGCGTTTTGGCCACTTAGGATGTTAATCGGACAGCATGTTATTTGAAGTTAGATTTATTGAAATTAAGGCCTATTACCTCTTTAGGAGGGGAAAAAATGACAAATTGAAAAAGTCCCCAAAAATAAAATTTTTGGACTAAAAAGATGTATTTCAAGGA
>Ga0206102_1000223_pt1 | contig 19622 bp, 21 predicted proteins | sample 1B1Ametagenome_FD_148645 | JGI IMG/M metagenome (GOLD analysis project Ga0206102, IMG submission 148645) | Enriched microbial communities from leaf-cutter ant dump, University of Wisconsin, Madison, United States - 1B1A | ecosystem: Environmental > Terrestrial > Nest > Insects nest > Nest dump... | reverse complement strand
TCGCCATGCAGCAGTGCGGTGTAGTGGCCGGCGGTTTCCAGTGCGTGGCCGAAGGTGTGGCCGAGGTTGAGCAGGGCGCGTTCGCCCTGTTCGGTTTCGTCGCGGGCCACCACGCCGGCCTTGTAGCGCACCTTGCGCGCGATGGCCTCGACCAGCGGCGCCGTGCTGCGCGCGATCAGCGCGTCGGCGTGTTCTTCCAGCCATTCGAAGAAGGGCGCGTCGCCGATCGCGGCACCCTTGACCACTTCGGCCAGGCCGGCGCTGTATTCGCGTTCGGGCAGGGTTGCCAGGGTGTCGATGTCGGCCACCACGGCGCGTGGCTGGTGGAAGGCGCCGACCAGGTTCTTGCCCGCGGGCAGGTTGACGCCGGTCTTGCCGCCCACCGAGGAATCCACCATCGCCAGCAGCGTGGTCGGCATCTGGATGAAGTCGATGCCACGCATCCAGCAAGCGGCGCTGAAGCCGGCCAGGTCGCCCACCACCCCGCCGCCCAGCGCGATCACGCAGGCGTCGCGGGTGGCGCCCAGGTCGGCCAGCGCCTGCAGCGCGCGTTCCACGTTGGAAAACGATTTGTACGATTCGCCGTCGTCGAGCAGGAACGACGACCATGACAGCCCGTCCAGCCCCTGCGCCACGCGCGCGAGATACAGCGGTGCCACGGTGGTGTTGCTGATCACCAGCACGTGCCGGCCGCGCACCATGGCGCGCCAGCGGTCGCGGTCGGCGAGCAGGTCGTGTCCGATCCAGACCGGATAGCGGCGCTGGCCCAGGGCAACTTCGATGGTGGTGAGGTGCGGATCGTTCATGCGGTTTGCGAAGGTCCGGTGAGTTGGCGTTGCCAGTGATGGTCGATCAGGTCGATGCAGCGGTCGCCCGCCGCGGCGATGGTGGTGCTGCCGCCGGGGACGGCGAGATCGGCGATGTGGCGGTACAGCGGTTCGCGGACTTGCGCCATCGATTGCAGCCGCGCGCGGCGGTCCGTGCCGGCCAGCAGCGGCCGATGCGTATCGCGCTCCAGCCGCTCCAGTTGTTGTTCGATGCTTGCCTGCAGCCACACCACGAAGCCGCGCGCGGCGAGTTTCCCGGCGTTCGCACTGTCCAGTACGGCCCCGGCCCCGGTGGCCAGCAATACGTTGGGGCGGGTGCTGCAGGCATCCAGCAGCTGGCTCTCGCGCTGGCGGAAACCGGCCTCGCCCTCGATCTCGAAAATGGTGGGGATATTCACGCCGGTCTGGCGCTCGATCTCCTGGTCCAGGTCGATGAACGAGAGGCCATAATGGGCAGCCAGCCGTCGTCCGACCGAGGTCTTGCCCGCGCCGGTGGGGCCGATGAGGAAGAGGTTGGACGACGGATTCATCCGCAAACTTTAACAGCAGAACCGGGTATGACCGAGCGCGTTTTACTGGCCGGCTGTGGCGATCTGGGCCTGCGCGTGGCGCGCCGGTTGCTGGATCGCGGCGATCTTGTCTGGGCGTTGCGTCGTACGCCGCGCGTCGACGAAGTGCAGGGCATCCACTGGTTTGGCGCGGATTTGCGCCAACCCGAAAGCCTGCGCGATGTGCCGCCCGGCATCACCCGGCTGGTCTATCTGCCCACGCCTGATCGGCGCGATGAAGCGGCGTATCGCGCCGTCTTCGTCGACGGCTTGCGCCATCTGCTGGGGGCGCTTGATCGACGTGTGCTGCGGCGGGTGCTGTTCGTCTCGTCCACGGCCGTCTACGGTGCCCGGGACGAGGGCTGGGTCGATGAGACCACGATGCCTGCGCCGAGAGGTTTCAATGGCGCGGTGCTGCTGGAAGCCGAGCGCTGGCTGGCGGCGCAGGCGGTGCCGTCCGTCGTGTTGCGCCTGGCCGGCCTGTACGGTCCCGGGCGGCTGCAGCTGTTGGATCGTCTGCGCGCCGGTGTGGTGACGGTGCCGCGCGATGCTCCGCATTGGGCCAATCGCATCCATGTGGATGATGCCGCAGCCGCCATCGTGCACCTGCTTGGCCTGCCCGATGCGCAGGCGCTGTACATCGGCACCGACGACACGCCGTTGCCGCTGGATGTGCTGTACGACGATCTGGCAAAACGTCTCGGCGCGCCGCTGCCTGCAGCGGGTCCGGCACCTGTCGGCGTGGGAAGCAAGCGGCTGTGCAATGCACGGTTGCGGCAAAGCGGTTTCCACTTGCGCTGGCCCGATGCGCGCGATGGGCATGCGGCATTGCTGGGTGGCGGAGGGGGTGACCCGTTTTGCGCGCCGTGATGACGCGCATCAATCGTGGCTGAGGCCTGTCACGTGGCGCTCGTCGTCGTACTCCACGCAGCTGTCGGCCAGCGCGGGCAGGGTGACCAGGGCGTGGCGACTCAGTCGCTCGAAATGCGACAGGAAGCGGTCCATCGCGTCGGCATCCATCGCCAGCGGCGCATGGCGGGCCAGCAACTCCTGCTCCTGCTGGCCGCGCCAGCGGCGCACGATGTTCCAACCCGGTGCCTGCAGCACGATCAGCGCGTCGAACTTGCGCCATAGCGGCTGATAGCTGCGCAACTGCTTGTTCACCCAGCGGCGCCAGCTGCCGTCGGCGTCTTCGCGGCGTTCCAGTTCGTTGATCGGCGTGACCAGCGCCGGTTGCGGCTGCGGCCGGATGCCCAGCGCCCAGCCTTCCACGATCACCAGCTTGGGCGCACGCTTGATGCGCGGCCAGCGCGAGGGCGGGAAGCGCGTGTCACGGCCCTTGTCGAAACGCGGGTGGGTTACCGGCAGCTTTTCCGACGCGTGCGGCAGCGCCGCCAGTACCGACATCAGCAACTCGATCTCGTGGGTGCCCGGTACGCCGCGTGTGCGCAGCAACGGGTGCACCTGCTGGGCGAGCGCCTCGCGTTCGCTGCGGGCGTAGTAGAAATCGTCCAGCGACAGTACTTCGGTGACCCAGCCGCGCGCCTGGGCCTGCGCCTTCATCACCCGCGCCAGCGTGCTCTTGCCGCTGCCCTGCAGGCCGGAAAGCGCCAGCACGTACGGCCGCCGCGAGCGGGCGATGCGGCCGGCGTAGTGATCCAGCAGGTGGCCGGCCAGCGCCTCGTTCTGGGTGTCCGCGTGGGCCTTCATTGGTACCCGGCCGTGGCATTCCGCCACGTCGTGCAGCGGGCATCGGATACCCGCCGTGCGGCGCGGGGTGGCGGAGGGATTGAGCTAACATGTGTGGTGTCCATCTGCCCCATGATGGCGCGCACGAGCCACGATTCAAGGAAAAGTTTTCAAAGCCATGCTCAATTCCGAGATGTTGCACACTTTCCAGCAATTGCTGGAAGAGGCCCGGGCCAGTGGCGACCCCGAGCCGACCGCGATGAATCTGGCCACGGTGGACGCCTCCGGCCGCGTCGCTTCGCGCATCGTGCTGCTCAAGGGCGTGGACGAGCGCGGCTTCCGCTTCTTCACCAATTACGAAAGCGACAAGGGTTCCCAACTGGAGGCGCACCCGCAGGTGGCGTTGTGCCTGCACTGGAAGCAGATCCGTGACGGCGTGCAGGTGCGGGTGGAGGGCCACGCCCGCAAATTGCAGGGTGACGAATCCGACGCCTATTTCGCCACGCGGGCACGTGGCAGCCAGATCGGCGCCTGGGCGTCGCTGCAATCGCAGACGCTGCCTGATCGGCAGACCTTCGAGCAGCGCGTGGCGCGCTACGAGCAGGAGTTTGCGGGGCGCGACGTGAGCCGTCCGCCGCACTGGGGCGGCTTCGTGGTCGAGCCCGATACGCTGGAGTTCTGGTACGGCGCCCAGTTCCGGTTGCACGAACGCGTGCGCTGGAACCGCCATGGCCAGACCTGGACCCATCGCCTGCTGTATCCATGAAACGGTACGCACCATGAGCGGCGCCGGACCCGGTCGGTCGGTCGAGCAGGACGGCTTCACGGTCGCCACGCGCGGCCGCGGGTTTTGCGAGATCACCCGCCAGGTGGCCGACCTGGTGGCGGTCGGCGCCGTGCGGACGGGTATCGCGCACGTGTTCACGGCGCACACCAGTTGTTCACTGCTGATCTGCGAGAACGCCGATCCCACCGTGCGCGGCGACCTGGAGCGCTGGATGGCGCGGGTCGCGCCCGATGGTGATCCGATGTTCCGGCATGACGCGGAAGGTCCGGACGACATGCCTGCCCATGTCCGCTCGGTTCTCAGCGGGGTCAGCCTCACGGTGCCGGTCAGCGATGGCCGGCTGCGGTTGGGTACGTGGCAGGGGCTTTATCTGTGGGAGCACCGTCTTCACCCGCACCAGCGCAGGATCACCGTGACGGTGCTGGGATGCTGAAAGTCCGGGCCGTGCCGGTGTGCGCCATGCCTGCCTGACCCGGAACGGTCCACATGCCCGACGCCTGTCCGCAACGCATCGTCTGTCTTACCGAAGAGCCCACCGAGGTGCTCTATGCGCTGGGCGAGGAACACCGCATCGTCGGCATTTCCGGCTTCACCGTGCGCCCGCCACAAGCGCGACGGGAAAAGCCCAGGGTATCGGCGTTCACCAGCGCGAAGATCGGCGAGATCCTGAAGCTGAAGCCCGATCTGGCCATCGGTTTTTCCGACATCCAGGCCGATATCGCGCGCGAGCTGATCAGGGCCGGCGTCGAGGTGTGGATCAGCAATCACCGCAGCGTGGACGGCATCCTCGCCTATATCCGCCGGTTGGGTGCGATGGTGGGGGCGACGGCCAGAGCCGAGGCCTACGCGCGGCAGGCCGGGCAGCACATCGCCGACGTCCGTGCGTCCGCCGCCCGGTTGCCGCGGCGGCCCACGGTGTATTTCGAGGAGTGGGACGAACCCCTCATCACCGGCATTCGCTGGGTTGCCGAGATCATCGGCATTGCCGGCGGCGACGACTGCTTTCCCGAACTGGCCCGCGAACCGCTGGCGAAACAGCGCATCCTGCCGGACGGCGACGAGGTGGTGCGGCGAGCACCGGACATCATCCTCGGCTCATGGTGCGGCAAGCGTTTCCGGCCAGAGAAGGTCGCGGCGAGGCCGGGTTGGGACACCATTCCCGCGGTGCAGACCGGCGACCTTCACGAGATCAAGTCGCCAATCATCCTGCAGCCGGGGCCGGCCGCGTTGTTCGACGGCCTGGATGAAATCCATCGCATCATCGCCGCGTGGGCACGGCGCTAAGCGCGGCTATCCCCTGGAAGCGGCTTCAGCCGCGGCCTGGCTGCGGTCGCGGCCGAAGCCGCTCCTGCAACAAAAAAGCCCGAGGCTCGCTGTAGGAGCGACTTCAGTCGCGACCGGGCCACGAGGTCGCGGCCGAAGCCGCTCCTGCAAAGGCCTGAAGCCCGCTGGAGCGGCTTCAAATGCCACCATAAACCGCAGAAGAAAATTCAACCCGCCAGCGCCAGCCGCGTGCCCAGGTCCAGCAGCGGTGCGGCGATCAGCATGCGCGCCAGCAGCAACCCGACCATCACCGCCATCGGCGAGAAATCGATCATGCCCACCACCAGCCGTCCGCGCAGCGGTCGCATCAGCGGCGCCACCACGGCATCCAGCAACCGCAGCACGGGGTGGCGCTGGTCGACGGCAAACATGCTCAGCAACGACCATGCGAAAACCAGGATCAGGCAGAACATCAGCGCGAAATCCAGCAGCTCGGCCAGCGACAGAATCAGCAGGCCGGCCGCCCCCGGCATGATGCCCATCACCGCGAACAGCACCCAGCGCTTCAGCAGCATCGCCAGCCATGCCAGCAACAGGGCAGCCAGGTTGACCCGGCGCCAGTTGGGGATCACCCGCCGCACCGGCGCCAGCACCGGGTTGGTATAGCGATAGAGGAACTGGCTCAGCGGATTGTGGAAATCCGCGCGGCAGGCTTCGGCTGCCACCCGCAGCAGCAGCAGGGTGACGGCGGCATTGAAGGCCAGGTCGATCAGCAGGCCAAGGGCATTCAGCAGGTAGCTCACGATGGCTCGTCCAGGCTGGCGGCAAGTTCGGTGCCGCGCGTCCTGGCCGCGCCCATGGCGCGGGCCACGATGGCCGGCAGGCCATCGGCGGCAAAGCTCTCCAGCGCGGCCTGGGTGGTACCGTTGGGCGAGGTGACGCGCTGGCGCAAGGTGGCCGCGTCCTCACTGCCTTCGGTCAGCATGCGGCCGGCGCCCAGGCAGGTCTGCGCGGCCAGCGCGCGGGCCGCGTCGCGCGGCAGGCCCTGCGCCACGGCCGCCGCTTCCATCGCCTCGACCAAGGCGAAGAAATACGCGGGGCCCGAGCCGGACAACGCGGTGACCGTATCCATCAGGGATTCGTCATCGATCCAGCGGGTGATACCGGCGGTGCCCAGAATGTCCTGCGCCCTGGTCTTCTGCGCCGCGCTGACCGCGCCATTGGCGCACAGCCCGGTCGCGCCCGCGCCGATCAGGGCGGGCGTGTTGGGCATGCAGCGCACGATCGGCAAGGTGCCGAACCAGCGTTCAAGCTGATCGATGCGCACACCGGCGGCGATCGAGATGAGCAGGGGCGATGCGCCCTGCAGCACGCCGCGCAATTCGGCGCGGATGGCCGGCATGACCTGCGGCTTGACCGCCAGCACGACCACCTCGGTACCGGCGATGGCATCCGGATTGCCGGCATGGCAGGTCACGCCCAGATCGCGCGCCAGCGCCTCGCGGGCGCTGGCCAGGGGCTCGGCGACGCTGATGTCGCCCGGCGCCACGCCATGCTTCAACAATCCGCCGATCAGGCTGCGCGCCATGTTGCCGCCGCCGATGAAAGCAATCTGTGTCATGAAAATCCTCGCTGGAGGGCGTTGCCGCGATGCCTGTGGCAGGCCGCCGGGTCACGCCTGTTTCGCCTTGTTGCCGATGAACGGCCCCGGTCGCGGCTGCCGATACGCCGCGCCCGCACGCATGAAATCGCGGCTGTGCGGCTCACGCGCCGGGCTGCCTAGCCTAACCGAGCCGGCCGTGGCGGGGAAAATGGCCGACGCGCCGGTGTCATCGGCCGCTGTGTCGGCGCGCCGCGCAAACTGCGTCGAAAGTTTGCGATGTCCGCCCTGGAAACAGTGGCCGCGCAACGGCTCGCGCGAGTAGTATCGATGCGGCTGCTGGGGGAGGGGTTGCCGGGTTTTCGGATCACGCGGGCATCGACGCCGACGAGGGTCGTGCCGGTGGGGTCGGCGCCCTGCTCCTTGCGGCATCAATCCATGCATCCAGACGATCGGTTTTGAGGGGAGCGATAGATGGACATTGCCGAACTGCTTGCGTTCTCGGTGAAAAACAAGGCTTCGGACTTGCACCTTTCCGCGGGCCTGCCACCGATGATCCGCGTTGACGGCGATGTGCGCCGCATCAACATCCCGGCGCTGGAACACAAGGAAGTGCATTCGCTGATCTACGACATCATGTCGGACAAGCAGCGGCGCGATTACGAGGAGTTCTACGAGACCGACTTCTCGTTCGAGATTCCGGGCCTGGCGCGTTTCCGCGTCAACGCGTTCACCCAGAACCGCGGTGCCGGCGCGGTGTTCCGTACCATTCCGTCCGAGGTGCTGACACTGGAGGACCTCGGCTGTCCGCGCGTCTTCAAGGAGCTGATCGAGCAGCCGCAGGGCCTGATCCTGGTGACCGGACCCACCGGCTCGGGCAAGTCCACCACGCTGGCGGCGATGGTCGACCACATCAACAAGACCGAATACGGCCACATGCTCACGGTGGAGGACCCGATCGAGTTCGTGCATACCTCGCAGAAGTGCCTGGTCAACCAGCGCGAGGTGCACCGCGACACGCACGGCTTCAACGAGGCGCTGCGCTCGGCGCTGCGCGAGGACCCGGACTACATCCTGGTCGGCGAGTTGCGCGACCTGGAGACCATCCGCCTGGCGCTGACCGCCGCGGAAACCGGCCACCTGGTGTTTGCCACCGTGCACACCAGCTCGGCGGCCAAGACCATCGACCGCATCATCGACGTGTTTCCCGCCGGCGAAAAACCGATGGTGCGCTCGATGCTGTCCGAGTCGCTGCGCGCGGTGATCTCGCAGTCGCTGCTGAAAAAAGTGGGTGGCGGCCGCATCGCGGCGCACGAGATCATGGTCGGCATCCCCGCCATCCGCAACCTGATCCGCGAGGACAAGGTGGCGCAGATGTACTCGTCCATCCAGACCGGCCAGCAATTCGGCATGCAGACCCTCGACCAGAACCTGCTCGACCTGGTCAAGCGCGGCGTGGTGACGCGCCAGGAAGCGCAGGGGTATGCGAAGAACAAGGACAGTTTCAAGTGAAGCGGGGAATAGGGAATCGGGAATCGGGAATCGTTGAAGAGCGCGCGGCAGCGCTCTTGCCTGACTTGTCCGAATCCAGCCGCCGGTTCGCGGCGTGCCTTGCCTCCCATTCCCCATTCCCCATTGCCTATTCCCGGGGTTAGAGCCATGAGCGATTTCGATTTCACCTCGTTCCTGAAACTGATGGTGCACAAGAAGGCGTCCGACCTTTTCATCACCGCCGGTGTGGCGCCGTCGATGAAGGTGCAGGGGCGCATCGTGCCGATCACGCAGAGCCCGCTGTCGGTGCAGCAGGCGCGCGACATGGTGTTGAACGTGATGACGCCGGGCCAGCGCGAGGAGTTCGAGAAAACCCACGAATGCCAGTTCGCGATTTCCGCGCAGGGCGTGGGCCGCTTCCGCGTCTCGTGTTTCTACCAGCGCAATTGCGTGGGCATGGTGCTGCGCCGGATCGAGTCGAAGATCCCCACGCCGGAAGACCTGAACCTGCCGCCGGTGATCAAGCAACTGGCGATGACCAAGCGCGGCATCATCGTCTTCGTGGGCGCCACCGGCTCGGGCAAATCGACCTCGCTGGCGTCGATGATCGGCTACCGCAATGCCAACTCCACCGGCCACATCATCACCATCGAGGATCCGATCGAATACGTGCACAAGCACGAGGGCTGCATCATCACCCAGCGCGAGGTCGGCATCGATACCGACAGCTGGGACAACGCGCTGAAAAACACGCTGCGCCAGGCGCCCGACGTGATCATGATCGGCGAAATCCGTACGCGCGAGGGCATGGACCACGCGATCGCCTTTGCCGAAACCGGCCACCTTGTGTTGTGCACCCTGCATGCGAACAACGCCAACCAGGCGATGGACCGCATCCTGCACTTTTTCCCGGAAGACCGCCGCCAGCAATTGTTGATGGACTTGTCACTGAACCTGAAAGGCATCGTGGCGCAGATGCTGATCCCCACGCCCGACGGCAAGGCACGCCGGGTCGCGGTGGAAGTCTTGCTGGGCACGCCGCTGGTACAGGATTACATCCGCCAGGGCGACATCCACAAACTGAAGGAAGTGATGAAGGAGTCCACCCTGCTCGGCATGAAGACGTTCGACCAGAGCCTGATCGAGCTGTACCAGACCGGCGAGATTTCCTACGAGGACGCACTGCGCCACGCCGACAGTGCCAACGAGGTGCGCCTACGCATCAAGCTGGCGCAAGGTGGCGATGCGCACACTCTTGCGCAAGGGCTCGACGGCGTGGCGTTGGAGGAAGACCGCGACCCGAACAATTTCGGCTCCGGCAGCAACCTGCTGAATCGTTGAGTTCCACTGGCCGGACCAAAAAAAAGGGAGCCCCGAGGGCTCCCTTTTCCGTGTCACCGCGGCGCGGCAATGGCGGCCGGTCAATCGCCGGCTGATGCGCTTACCGTCACGCCGCTGGCATCCACACCTTTGACGCCCTTGACGGCCTTGGCGATGCGAACGGCTTCGAGTTTTTCCTGCGCCGAACCGACGGTGCCGCTGAGGGTGACCATGCCGTCGACGGTGGTGACCGATACGTCGGTCGCCTTCACGGCCTTGCTGGTGCCGAACTCGGATTTGACCTTGGTGGTGATCCAGGCATCGGCGGCCTTGTCCGGCACGGTCTGGTTGCTGCGCTGCATCGAGCCGTTGGCGCTGGCATCCTGCGCCGCGGCCTGGCTGAGCGGAATCAGCGCGAACGCGGCGGTCAGGCCAGCGGCCAACACGGTACGGCGGATCATGGACTGGTTACGCATGGGCTCTCTCCTGTGGTGGGGGAATCTGTCAACACGACAGCCGGTCGCCAACATTCCCGGCGTCCGTGGCGCACATGGCAACAGCCGGACCGTGAACCCGGCGTGGCGATGAAAAGCCCCGGTTCAGCCCTCGATCACCGATGCGAAGAGAGAGTCACGTGCATGTTTTGTCGCCGTGACGGCGTCAGTTGCGCGATTGCAGTTTCGACAGCAGGCGCAGCAGTTCCAGGTACAGCCACACCAGCGTCACCACCAGCGCGAATGCGCCGTACCACTCCATGTACTTCGGTGCGCCCGACCGGGCGCCGGATTCGATCAGGTCGAAGTCGAGCACGAGGTTCAGCGCGGCGATGATCACCACCACGACACTGAAACCGATGCCCAGGGTGCTGCTGCCGCCGATGAAATCCATCGAGTGACCGAAAAAGCCCATCACGAAATTGGCCAGGTACAGAAGCAGCACACCACCGGTGGCCGCGACCACGCCCAGCTTGAATTTCTCGGTGGCGCGGATCAGACCGCTGCGGTACGCCAGCAGCAGTGCCGCCATGGTGCCGAAGGTGAGGCCGACAGCCTGCATCACGATGCCCGGATAACGCACTTCGAAGATGGCCGAAAGCGCGCCGATGAAAACGCCTTCCGCCAACGCGTACATCGGTGCGGTGAAAGGCGCCCAGGTTTTCTTGAAGGCGGTGACCAGGGCCAGGACCAGTCCGCCGATCGCACCGCCGAGGATCAGCGGATAAAGCGCTGGCGCACTCTCCGGGCCGCTGAAATGGCTCCAGCTGTACATCGCCCCGACCAGCACCAGGATCAGCAGCAGCCCGGTCTTGTTGACCGTGCCGTTGATGGTCATGGTGCTGTCGTCATGGGCAACCAGTGCGCCGCTGGCTGCGTCCAGGAAGGTGTTCTTGTTGATGGCCGGATTGCCGCTTTGCATGATGAGCTCCTGAGGAAGTGATGCTCATCTTAGAGCCTGCGGCGCGGAAGTCGACCGGTCGGCGCCATGCCCGCGCCAAAGCTGGCGCCGGCATGGCGGAGGGCGACTATTTCAGGGCTGTCCGGCTGGTGATCACCATGCCGTCGTCGTCGACGTGCATTTCCGCATCGATGCTGTCGATGCGCTCGGCCTGGACCTTCATGAGCGCGAACTGGGCCTTGGAACGGGCCGCATTGGCGGCCACGTCCGTCGTCGTGTCGTCGCCGTCGGCACCCAGTGTGGTGTCGTCACCCCGGCTGATGGTTGCCGTGGCGGCGGCCAGGCTGTCCGCCTTGTCTTCCATCAGTTGCAGCCAGCTCAGGTACATCGCGCCGTTCAAATGCATGCGCAGCATGCGTCCGGCATCGCCCACCGGCGTGCTCATGGTTTCGGCGAGCCTGGTGTCTTCACCGGGACCGATGCCGATGGCCAGTGCATGCTGGCTCATGGCGAGCCACGCGGGCTGACCCAGCATGTTCGCCAGGTCCTGCGGCAGCGATACCGGCTTGCCATCGGTGGCGAGTTTCAGCCGCGCCAGCGACGGCACCATCATCTGGCCGGTGGCGAGCAGGCCGGCGGGGTTGGACGTGGCCAGCACGATGCGTCCGCTGAAAGCCGGCAGCGAGGTGTTCTTCGCTGTCGCCAGGGTATCCATCGCCACCCGCAAACCCAGCATGTCGCCGAACGGCGGAATGGCCGCCTGCTGCATGGCGGCGCCGAGCTTGGCGAACTCGTCGTTGAGATCGACCAGCATGGGGCAGGTGAAGGGCTTGGCCGCCACCGCATCGGCCTGTGCCGACCAGAACGTGCGCAGCGACATGACCGGCAGCGCGATGCTGAGGTCGAACGGTGACGTGCCGGTCGTGCCCAGTCCGGGCAGGTCCACCTTGAGCTTGGCGAAGGCCTCGCTGATATCGGCCGCCAGGGACACGTCGAAACGGGCATCCTGGTGCTTCGGGTCGAGCCGCGTGTAACCGAAGCTCAACGCCGGCACGCGCGCGGCGATGCGCGCCGCGTCGGTGGCGCAGCTTGGCGACGTCTGCAGCTGATTGGCCACCGGCTCGCCGGTCTTGGCCGACTCGGCCTGGGCCCTGGCTTTCTCGATGGCGCCGAACAATGGGTCGTTGCCACTGGCCAGCAACGGCAGGGCACGAGTCAGATCCAGCTGGCCGACCAGCCAGTCCTGATAGCCCTTGGCCTTGGCCAGGGTTTTCAGGCGGCCAGCGTCCTGCAGGCTCTCTTGCGGTCGATCCAGGCCCAGCGCCTGGCGCAACAGCGCCGGTGTGGCCGTGTCGGGCAGCAGGGCAACGACGGCCTGCTTGCCGACGATGGCCAGGATCACCTCGGTGCCCGATGCGGTGGAAACGTGGCGGCGGTATGCCTGCTTGCCTTCCTGCGCGGTATCGAGCTTCTTGCCGTAGGCGGTTTCGAGCCGGCCGATGAACTCCTCGAACATCGCCGGATCGCTGAGGTCGAACCGCAGCACCGGTGCCAGGCCCAGGCCGTAAAAGACGGCACGGCCCTTCACGTCGATGCCGGCGTGCGCGGCAAACGCTTCGACCGTCTTGCCTTTCAGCTCGGCACCGAACGCGTGCAGCAGGCGTTCGGTATCCGGGTCTCTGGCGGCCACGTCGTCGGCGACCGCGTCGAGCTGCGCCAGCTGGGCCGGCAGTTGCGCGTCGGCCTGGGCCAGCAGCGCGGTGCGGGTGTCATCGTCCAGCGTCGCCAGGTTCGCCACCGCGTACGGCGTGTCGGCGGGCACGAAAGCCAGCGGCGCGTTCTTGTCCTTGTGCGAGCAGGCGGCCAGCATGATGCCGGCCAGGCCCAGCGCGATGAAGCGCATCGTCGATCGCATGATGAAACCCCTGATGGATAGGTTGGAAAGCGCGGGTATTATGCCCGTTTCCACCCATCTCGCGGCGCAGCGGCGGGGCCGTGAGGCGCCCGCCTGCACCCGGTCGGCGCTTCAGCGTGCCAGCACTTCGCACAGTACCGCCATGCGCACGAACACCCCGTTGCCGACCTGTTCGAGGATGCGCGATTGTGCGCCGTCGGCCACTTCCGAGGCGATCTCGATGCCCCGGTTGAGCGGGCCGGGGTGCATCACCAGGCAACCTTTGGCGGCCCGCGCCAGCCGGCGCACGTCCAGTCCGTAGCGATTGAAGTACGCCCCCTCGTCTGGCAGGTCGGCGCTGGTCATGCGCTCCTTCTGCAGGCGCAGCATGATTGCGACGTCGGCGCCTTGGATCGCGGCGTCGAAATCGTCGTAATAGCGGCATTGGGGGAATTCATCGGTCGACGGCATCAGGCCCGTCGGGCCGCACAGGCGGATTTCCTTCACGCCCAGCACGGTGAACGCGTGGATGTCGGAACGCGCGACGCGCGAATGCCTGATGTCGCCGCAGATCACCACCACCAGGTTGCCGAAATCCGGCCGGTGCTGGCGGATCGTCAGCGCATCGAGCAGCCCTTGGGTGGGGTGGGCGCGGTTGCCGTCGCCGGCATTGATCACCGAGACACCGCTCATCGCGTGGCGTACGAGCGCGTCGGGCGTGCCGGCCTCCTTGTGGCGCACGATGATCGCATCGAGGTGCATGGCTTCCAGCGTGTGCAAGGTGTCGTACAGCTCCTCGCCCTTGCGGGTGGACGAGAAGCCGAGATCGAAGTTGATCACGTCCGCGCCCAGCCGACGCGCGGCCAGCTCGAACGAGGTGCGGGTGCGGGTGGACGGCTCGAAGAACAGGTTGAGTACGGTGCGCCCGGCCAGCACGTCCAGCTTGCGGGTGCCGTGGGCGCAGGCGTCGCGCAGGGCCTCGGCCCGGTCGAGCAGGCGCTCGATGCTGACGCGGGGAAGGTGTTCCAGGGTGGTGAGGTGACGCAGGCGAGGGCTCATGGAATCGGGTCGACAGGTGGGCGGGATCAGCGCGGTTCGGCGGTGGCCGAAACCGGCGGTTCGAGGAGCCAGTGCTCCAGAATGACAGCCGCCGCCTCGGCATCGATGTCGTCGGCGTGCCGACGGCGCTTCAGGCCGGCGGAGCGGGCGTGCGCGAAGCGGCGCGCAGCCTCCTGCGAGCTGTGCCGTTCGTCGACGAGGACCACGGGCACGCCGTAGCGCTCGCGCAACTGCGCGGCGAAGCGGCGCGCGCCGCGGCTGGCCGGCTGCTCGGCGCCGTTGAGCGTCAATGGCAGGCCGACCACGAACGTGTCGGGCAGCCAGGTCTTGTGCAGGGTATCGATGACGTTCCACTCGATGCTGCCGTTGCGCACCTGCGCGGTGGTCAGCGCGCGGGCGCTGGTGGTGATGGTGTTGCCGACGGCGACGCCGATGAAGCGGCTGCCGACGTCGAAACCCAGCGCGCAACTCATGCGTGGCCTGCGTAGGTGGACAGCTGGCGCGGGTCCACGCCAACCAGGGCGGCGGCCGCGGTCCAACGGTCTTCCAGTGGCGTCTCGAACAGGATGTGGCTGCTGGCTCTGGCGGTGAGCCAGGCGTTGTCCATCAGCTCCCGTTCCAGCTGCCCCGCTTCCCAGCCGGCGTAGCCCAGCGCCATCACCGCCTGCCGCGGGCCTTCGCCAGCGGCGATCGCCACCAGGATGTCGCGCGAGGTGGTGATCGACCATTCGGTGTTGACGCGGTAGCTCGACTCCCAGTTGCCGGTTTCGCGATGCAGCACGAAGCCGCGCTCCTGCTGCACGGGGCCGCCGATCAGTACCGGCGAATCGGCCGTTTCGATATCGGCGCAGTCGAGCTTCATTTGCGCCAGCACGTCGCCGAGCCGGTATTCGGACAGGCGGTTCACCAGCAGGCCGACGGCGCCGTTTTCGTCGTGCTGGCACAACAGCGCCACGCCGCGCGAAAACGGCGGGTCGGCCAGGTTCGGCATGGCGATCAGGAAATGACCGGTGAGAATGTCGGCGACGGGCGTACTCATGGGCACATTGTAAGCCCGGCTCGCCGTATGGCGCGCGAACGGGGAGCGACTGCCGCGGTCACGGCGATCCTACCGGTTGCGCAGCACGTCACCCGGCAGGAATTGCCAGGTTCGGGTGATGTACAGCTCGTCCACGGCGGTGTCCCTGGGCAGTGGCGGGAAGGGCGCGGCCAGCCGCACGATGCGTTCAGCGGAGGCGTCCAGCAGTGGATGCCCCGAACTCTTGATCACCTCGATCGTCTTGATGCTGCCGTCACGGCGCAGGCCCACGGTAAGCACCAGGTCGCCATACAGCTTGCGCTGGCGCGCCTGTTCCGGATAGTTGAGATTGCCCACGCGCTGTACCCGGTCGGACCACCCGCGCATGTAGCTGGCATAGACATATTCGCGGGTACTGGCGGAGATGAATTTCTTCTTCGGCCGCTTGGCCAGCGCCTCGGTCTGCTCGCGCAGTTCGGCGGCCAGCTGCGCCATGGTCCGCTGGCGGCGCAGATCGGCGGCGGTCGGGGTCCGCGGTTGCGGCGCGACCCGGGGCTGCGCCGTATCGCTGGCTACCGCGAACGCGCTGGTGCCGGAGGTGGTGATCATGCGCGTGGGCGTGGCGTCGCGCGGTGATGGAGTGGTGGCCTCCGTCGCCCTGGCCGCCGTGCCGGGATCGGGTTTGGGCAGCGCTCCGGAGTACATCTGCGAAGGACGCGCCGCCCGGTCGCTCAGGCCGCCACCGCTGTTGTTGGCCTGGGCCAGGAAGTCCGCGTGGTCGGGGGCCTGCTGGTTGGCCACGTTGACCAGGGTCACGTCGAGGGTCGGCAGCGCGGGTGTGGGTTTGGCGAAATGGAACGTGATGCCCAGCAGCAATACGCCATGCAACAACAGCGAGAACAGCAGGGTGGCGCCGATCGCGTCGGGCGCCTCGTTGACGGCGACGGCACTCACGCGGCACGCGTTCCGGCAACGCGTTGCTCGATGACGTCGAACAACTGGCCGGCGATGTTGAGGCCGAACTGACGATCCAGCTCCCGCACGCAGGTCGGTGAGGTCACGTTGATCTCGGTGAGGTAATCCCCGATCACGTCCAGGCCGACGAACAGCAGCCCGCGCCTGCGCAGCTCCGGCGCCACCTGCGCCACGATCCAGCGATCGCGCTCGGACAAGGGCACGCCCTGGCCACGTCCACCGGCAGCAAGGTTGCCGCGGAATTCGTTGCCCTGCGGAATGCGCGCCAGGGCATACGGCACGGGTTCGCCGTCAATCACCAGGATGCGCTTGTCGCCGGCAGTGATCTCCGGGATGTATTTCTGCGCGATGGTGAGTTGTCGACCGGCGCCGTGGGCGTCGCCGCCGAGCAGTGTTTCCAGCATCGAATTCAGGTTGCTGTCGCCCGCCCTGACCCGGAAAATGCCCCGGCCGCCCATCCCGTCCAGCGGCTTCAGCACCACCTCGCCGTGTTCGGCGGCGAAGCGGCGCAGCTCATCTGCGTCGCGTGCCACCAGCGTCGGCACGATGCATTGGGGAAAATGCATCGCGAACAGTTTTTCGTTGCAGTCGCGCAAGGCCTGCGGTGCGTTGACCACGGTGACGCCGGCACGATGGGCGATCTCGAGCACCAGTGTGTCGTTGATGAACTGGGCATCCACCGGCGGGTCCTTGCGCATCAGCACGACGTCGATGTCGCGAAGATCGCGCCATTGCGGCTCGCCCAGCGAGAACCAGTCGTTCGGATCGTCGCGCACCCGCAGGGCGGCCAGCCGCGCCCACGGCACGCCGTCACGCAAGGCCAGATCGGCCTGTTCAAGATAAAGCAGCGAGTGGCCGCGGCGCTGCGCTTCGAGCAGCATCGCGAAACTGGTGTCCTTGGCGACCTTGATGGCGCTGATGGGATCCATCAGCACCGCGACCGAAAGCGTCATCGTATTTCTCCCTGGCGGTAGTGCGGCCCCGGTGGCACGCGCTCGCCATGCATCCGTGAATGGTCGCCGAGACCACGCCGTCGCCACAAGCGATTCCGGTCTTGTCGCGGGCGTCGTTTGCCGCTCACCGCCACATGCTGCCGATTTGCGTCACACTCGACATGGCCCGGACGGAACGCCCTGTCATCATTGCTTGACAGTTTCGGCGGGCAGGCGGTAAACAGCAAAGCGCGAGATGCATCGCTCGAAAGCCTGTTTTCGAGCGGCCTTATCTTTGCTGAATTTGTGCATGAATCCTGGCGGCACAGTAGTTGCTTGCCTCCTCGTCCATGCCGAGCTCGGTGCGCCACAGGGGGAGCTTGAGTGAATTTGAACGTGAGCGTTAACGACCTCGCTGGACTGAAGGTCATGGTGATCGATGACTCCAAGACCATCCGCCGCACCGCGGAAACCTTGCTCAAGAAGGAAGGCTGTGAAGTGCTGACCGCGGTGGACGGGTTCGAGGCGCTGGCGAAGATCTCCGATCAAAAGCCCGCGATCATCTTCGTCGACATCATGATGCCCCGGCTGGATGGCTATCAGACCTGTGCGTTGATCAAGAACAATCCGCAATTCCGCAGCACCCCGGTCATCATGTTGAGCTCGAAGGATGGCCTGTTCGACAAGGCCCGCGGCCGCATCGTGGGCGCTGAACAGTATTTGACCAAGCCGTTCACGCGCGATGAACTGCTGGGTGCCATCCATAGCCACGTCGGCTCAGCGCATACCGCTGGCTGACGGCAGAGATCCAGGGGGTTCCGTGGCAACTATTCTCATCATCGACGATTCGCCGACCGACGTGCGTGTCTTCACCACGTTGCTTGAGCGCGCCGGTTATACCGTCATCGCCGTCGGCACCGCCGAGGATGGCATCGAACGCGTACGGGCCGAACTGCCCGACCTGGTCATCATGGACGTGATCATGCCCGGCATGAACGGCTTCCAGGCCACCCGCATCCTCACGCGCGACCCGGCCACGGCCGGCGTACCGATCGTGATGATCACCACCAAGTCGATGGAAACCGATCGCGTGTGGGGGCTGCGCCAGGGTGCGCGCGCCTTCATCACCAAGCCGGTGAACGAAAAAGAGCTGCTGGCCAGCATCAGCGGGTTGCTGCCGGGGGCGGCATGAACCAGGCGGTCAACCTCACACCCTTCGAGATACTTGCCCATTTCGAGCGGAAGTCGCTGGCGCACGCCTCGGCTTCGCCCGACAAGGTGGAGGCGCCGGGCCTGTGGCGCGGCATCGGCTTCCGGGTGGGGTCGCGTCTGCTGGTCAGTGGCATCGACGAAATCAGCGAACTGCTGGCGGTCCCGTCGCTGACGCCGGTGCCGGGCACGCAACCGTGGTTGCTCGGCGTGGCGAACGTGCGCGGCAACCTGGTGCCGGTCATCGACTTCGCCCGTTTCCTGTTCGGCGAGCGCACGCTGCATACCGACCGCACACGTCTGCTGATCGTGCGCCAGAACGGCGGCAACGTGGCGCTGCTGGTGGATGAGGTTTTCGGCCAGCGTACGGTCGACCAGGAACAACGGGCGCAGGCGATGAACGAGGACGATCCGCGGCTGGTTCGTTTCGTCGATGGTCGTGTGGGTGAGCAGCAGCTGGCGATTTTCAGCATGAACCGGCTGGTGCGCGCTCCGGATTTCCGTCAGGCCGCGGCCTGACGCATCACATCTGATACAAGAAGGACCGGGATCGGTTGGGACCGGAATCAGGGGCAGCAGCTCCGCTGAGCGCCGCTACGACGCGGGCCGCCATAAGCGTGAACGGGTGAGGTGAACATGAGCACTACAGGGGGCGTTAGCAGGGAACGGGGTTACACCCTCCTTATTGTCATGCTGCTGGCGGCGATCGGTTTTGCGGCAGTGGACTTTTTCCTGCTCAACCAGCGCAACGGCGAGGATCGGCAGGCGATCGCGCTGACCACGCAGATCCAGGTGCTGTCGCAGCAGACCGCGAAATTCGCGCTGGAATCGGCCGACGGCAATGTCGACTCGTTCAAGGAGCTGGAGAGCACGCGCAACGCCATCGATTCAGCCGTGCAGCGGTTGGACAAGGGCGACCCCGCCGGAGGCATGCGCGCCTACGGCAACGACAACACCACGCCTTCCGGCCGCGCGGTGACGGCGTTGAGCCATTCCTGGAGCCAGCTCGACGGCGATATCGGCAAGATCCTGTCCAACAAGTCCGTGGTGCTCGATTCGGCCCAGCGTGCCGGCACGTTGTCGCGCGAGATACCGCTGCTCAACTCGAGCATGGAGCAGGTGGTCAACATCCTGCAGCAGCGCAACGGCAGCTCCGAGCAGATGCTCGGCACCTCGCGCCAGATGCTGTCGGCCGACCGCATCATCCGCCGCGTGCAGGAAGTGCTGCAGGGTGGTTCCACAGCCCAGTCCGCGGCCGATGGCCTTGCCCGTGACGCCCAGCTTTACGGCACCGTGCTGAAGGGGCTGCTCGAGGGCAACAGCGCCAGCGGCGTGAAACCGATCAGTGACGCCAATGCGCGCAAGATTCTGTCCGACATGGACGCCAGCTGGGAAAAACTGGCCGACCCGCTGTCGCGACTGGTCGCCGCCGCCGGCAACATCGCGGACGTGAAACACGCCGGCAACCAGGCCTCGCTGGATTCGCAAACGGTGCTGCTGCGCGCCAACGACCTCTCCGAGCAGATCGGCAAGCTGCCGCTGCGCCGCCTGTTTCCCAACGTGTGGTGGGGCCTGCTGGCCGCCATCGGCGCGGTGGCCTTCGCCCTGCTGCTGG
>Ga0206102_1000220_pt1 | contig 19677 bp, 22 predicted proteins | sample 1B1Ametagenome_FD_148645 | JGI IMG/M metagenome (GOLD analysis project Ga0206102, IMG submission 148645) | Enriched microbial communities from leaf-cutter ant dump, University of Wisconsin, Madison, United States - 1B1A | ecosystem: Environmental > Terrestrial > Nest > Insects nest > Nest dump... | reverse complement strand
GGGCGGGCCGTCGCGGGGCGTAGCGGCGGCTTCGCTCGCGGCCCCCGAGCCGGGGATGGCGCCCATGGTCGAGGAGCCACCCGTCGCCCCGAACCCGGCCTTCGCGCCTTGCGAGAAACTGGATTTGACGCTTTCAGCGGCGCGCGCCGTTGCTCTTTTCAGAGGCGACACGGTCGCAGCGCCAGCCGCGCGGGCCACGCCGCCAAGACCGGAAGCGACGCCTGCGGCGCCGGACTGGCCGAGGGAGCCGAGGCTGTAAGCGGCGGCGGCTCCCCCCGCAGCTGCGGCACCGCCGCGCACAGCGGCCGCTCCGCCTGACATTGCTGCCGCGCCTCCTTTGAGGCCCATGCCCGCAGCGCCGCCGGCTGCAAGAGCTGCACCGCCGACGGCAAGGCCGGTGCCGACGGCGGCTCCGGCGCCAAGCTGCGGACCGCCGCTGATGAGGCCCGAGGCAATGCCTGGGCCGAAAATACCGAGTCCGAGGAGGGACAACGCCGCAAGGACGATGGCCATCGCGTCATCGACGGTGGGGGTGGCGCCACCGAAGCCTGCGGTGAACTGGCTGAAGAGCGTTGATCCGATGCCGATGATGACGGCAAGAACCAGCACCTTGATGCCGGACGAGACGACATTGCCAAGGACACGTTCGGCCATGAACGCCGTCTTGTTGAACAGGCCGAACGGGATGAGCACGAAGCCGGCCAGCGTCGTCAGCTTGAATTCGATGAGGGTGATGAAGAGCTGGATCGCGAGGATGAAAAACGCGAGCAGCACCAGAGCCCAGGCGAACAGCAGGCAGGCGATCTGGATGAAGTTCTCGAAGAATGCGGTCCAGCCCATCAAGTCGGAGATGGATTCGAGCAGGGGACGCGCGGCGTCGAGGCCCGTCTGCGCGACCTTGCCCGGCCGCATGAGATCCTGCACCGAAAAGCTCGTGCCGGAGGCTTTCAGGCCGAGCCCAGCGAATGAGTCGAAGACGATCTTGGCGAGGTTGTTCCAGTCGGAGATCAGCCAGGCGAACACGCCGACGAACAGCGTCTTCTTGATAAGCCGGGCGATGATGTCGTCTTCCGCGCCCCAGCTCCAGAACAGAGCGGCGAGCGTCACGTCGATAACGATCAACGTCGTAGCGATGAACGAGACCTCGCCGCCGAGCAGGCCGAAACCGCTGTTGATATAGGAGGTGAAGACCCCCAGGAAATTGTCGATAACGCCCGCGCCGCCCATGGTTCACGGTCCTTCCGTAGGCTGGACGGCAGACACTGGGGCATGGCCGAGGAAGCGGTCACGGGTTTCGGCCCAGACACGCAGGCAACCTGCGTCGTTACCTGCGGCTGGACCAAGCTGCTGACACCGGCGCTGCGCTTCACGCAGTGGATCGCGAACAGGTTCGATGACACGAACGCGCTCGGTTGCGGGAGCCGGCTCTTTCCGGGTCATCTCGATCGCCGTCGCGGTGATGGCGAGCGATACGAAGATGATGGCGGCCAACCGGGCCAGCATCTTGCCGTCCATGGCATTGCTCCCTTGCTGGCCCTCAGTTGCCGTTACCGAACATCTGCGCATTGCCGGGCTGATAGCCGGCGCCGGGGGTGAGGAAGCGGCGGCGCTGCTCCCGCCCCTGATCGGCGGCGGTCGCGCGTTCCGCCTCGGTCAGCGCCGTGGCGCGGCCGTTGGCGGAGATCAGCGCGATGAGGTCGGAGAGCTGCTGCGACTGGAGCGCGAGGAGCTGGTTGCCAGCCTGCGTCGCCTGCAACGCGCCCTGCGCGCCCTGGCTCTGGCTGACGAGGTTCGACATTTCTGTGCGGTTGCTGTCGATATTGCCGACGACGCCGGCCTGAACCCGCATGGCGTCTTGCAAACCGCCGACTGTGTTCTGCCAGCGCGTGCGGGCATCGGTGACGAGCTTGGCGTCCGACGAGGACAGCGAGACGCTGCCATATTGCTGCTGGAACATCCGGTCGACGTTCTGGACATCGAACGCGATGTTCTGCGCCTGTTGAAGGAGCTGCTGGGTGCGCTGGACGTTCTGCTGAATTTGCTGGAGCGAGGAATAAGGCAGGCTCGCCAGATTCTTCGCCTGATTGATGAGCATGGTTGCCTCGTTCTGGAGGCTCGTGATCTGGTTGTTGATCTGCTCCAGCGTCCGGGCGGCCGTGAGGACGTTTTGCGCATAGTTGCTCGGATCGAAAACGGTCCATTGCGCATGAGCCTCTGTCGTCAGCATGGGTGATGCAGCGAACGGCATCGCCAGGATGGACGCCGCGAGCGACAGCGCGCGCGAGCGGGAACGAAGCCTATTCATGTTTATGCCTCCTTGTCTGGCTGCTGGGGGATGAGGTTGGTGAGATCCGGGATGAGGTCGGCGGCCCATTCGGCGCCGCGCAGACGCAGCCAGGCTGCGAGGAAGCCTTCACGGCCATGCTCGGCGAAGGTCCGCGCGATCTCGGATTGGTCCGATTTGGAGGACGCTGCGGAGAGCGCGAGGCCGACTTCTGACAGGCCCAGCTCGAAGAGGCGATTGCCCCGCCGGCTTTGGCAGTAATAGTCGCGCTTGGGCGTCGCCCGCGCGAGGATCTCGATCTGACGATCGTTGAGGCCGAAGCGTCTATAGATGGCCGTGATCTGCGGCTCGATCGCGCGTTCATTCGGCAGCAGCAGCCGCGTCGGGCAACTCTCGATGATGGCTGGCGCGATGTTGCTGTTGTCGATGTCGGAGAGTGACTGCGTGGCGAAGACGACGCTGGCGTTCTTTTTGCGCAGCGTCTTCAACCACTCCCGCAACTGGTCGGCGAAGGCGTCATCGTCGAGCGCGAGCCAGCCCTCGTCGATGATGAGCAAAGTCGGGACGCCGTCGAGGCGATCCCCGATCCGGTGGAACAGATAGGAGAGGACTGCGGGCGCAGCGCCGGTCCCCACCAATCCTTCGATCTCGAACGCCTGGACCGAGGCGGAGCCGAGATGCTCTGCTTCGGCGTCGAGCAGCCGCCCATAAGGACCGCCAATGCAATAGGGGCGCAGCGCCTGCTTCAGGTCGTTGGATTGCAGCAGGACGGTCAGGCCGGTGATCGTGCGTTCCTCAACCGGCGCAGACGCCAGCGAAGTGAGCGCCGACCAGAGGTGTTCCTTCACCTCGGGCGTGATGGCGATGCCCTCGCGGATCAGGGTGGCGACGATCCAGTCTGCCGCCCAGGCACGTTCAGGTGTGTCGTGGATGCGCGCGAGGGGTTGCAGTGAAACCGAGGCTTCGACGCCATCGGTCAGATCGCCGCCGAGATCATACCAGTCACCGCCCATGGCGAGCGCCGCGGCGCGGATCGAGCCACCGAAGTCGAAAGCAAAGACCTGAGAACCTGCGTAGCGCCGGAATTGGAGCGCCATGACGGCGAGCAGCACGGACTTGCCCGCGCCTGTGGGGCCGACGACGAGCGTGTGGCCGACGTCGCCGACGTGCAAAGAAAACCGGAACGGGGTCGAGCCCTCGGTCTTGCCAAAAAGCAAGGGGGGGCTACCCAAATGCTCGTCCCGTTCCGGCCCCGCCCACAGCGCACTCAAGGGGATGATGTGGGCGAGATTCAGTGTCGAGATGGGGGGCTGGCGCACGTTGGCGTATACGTGCCCCGGCAATGACCCAAGCCATGCGTCGACTGCGTTGATGGTCTCCGCCATGCAGGTGAAATCACGGCCCTGGATGACCTTCTCGACGAGCCGCAGCTTCTCATCGGCGATGCGCGGATCGTGATCCCAGACCGTGATCGTGGCGGTCACATAGGCCTGGCCAGCATAGTCGGCGCCGAGTTCCTGAAGAGCGAGGTCCGCATCCGCCGCCTTGTTCGAGGCGTCGGTGTCCACGAGCGCGGATGCCTCGTTGGTCATCACCTCTTTCAGGATCGCGGCGATGCTTTTGCGCTTGGCGAACCATTGGCGGCGGATTTTGGTCAGAAGTTTGGTCGCGTCGGTCTTGTCGAGCAGGATCGCGCGCGTCGACCAGCGATAGGGAAAGGCCAGGCGGTTGAGATCGTCGAGAATGCCGGGCGTGGTCGCGGTCGGAAAACCGACAATCGTGAGGATGCGCAGATGCGCCGAACCGAGGCGCGGCTCCAGTCCGCCGGTGAGCGGTTGGTCCGCCAGAAGCGCGTCGAGATAAATCGGCGTTTCCGGCACACGGACACGGTGCCGCTTCGTCGAGACGGTTGAATGAAGATAGGTCAGCGTCTCGCAGCTATCGAGCCACTGGCATTCCGGCATAAAGCCGTCGAGCAGCGCCAGCACGCGATCGGTGCGATCGATAAAGGCGCCGAGAATTTCCTTTGGATCGACGCCGCCACGTTCGCGGCCCTCATAGAGCCAGGATTCGGTACGGGCGGCGTCTTCTGCCGGCGGCAGATAGGTGATGGTGAGGAAATAGCTGGAGACATAATGACTGCCTGCCTCCTCGAAATCGGCCTTGCGCTCGGCATCGAGGAGCGCGGCGGCAGCGTCGGGAAACAAGCTGGATGGATAGGTGGACGCTTCATAGCGCTGTGCCTCCACGAAGATCGCCCAACCCGAGCCCAGGCGCCTGAAAGCGTTGTTGAGCCGGCCAGCGACAGCGACAAGTTCGGCCGCCACGGCGGAATCGAGATCGGGGCCACGAAAGCGCGCCGTGCGCTGGAAGGAGCCGTCCTTGTTGACGACGACGCCCTCGGCGACGAGTGCGACCCAAGGCAGATAGTCCGCGAGGCGGGTAGCGGTGCGGCGATATTCGGCAAGGTTCATCATGGCGACGCGCCTCCTCAGACGGACAGATGAGCGGGGATGCGCAGGTGCCGGCGGCCGACTTCGACGAAGAGCGGGTCACGTTTGGCGGCCCACACTGCAACGAAATGCCCGATGGCCCAGATCAGCAGGCCGACGAGCCAGAGGCGCAGGCCAAGGCCTACGGCTCCGGCCAGCGTCCCGTTGAGGATCGCGATGCTTCTCGGTGCGCCGCCGAGCAGAATGTGTTCGGTAAGAGCCCGGTGAACCGGAACGGTGAAACCCGGAACGGCGTCGAGCTGTTCAAAGCCCGCGGCCATCAGACGAGTGCTCCGCCGCCGAAGCTGAAGAAGCTCAAGAAGAAGGAACTGGCGGCAAAGGCGATCGACAGGCCGAACACGATCTGGATCAGTTTGCGGAAGCCGCCCGATGTATCGCCGAACGCCAGCGCCAGGCCGGTAGCGATGATGATGATGACGGCGACAATCTTGGCGACCGGCCCCTCGATGGATTCGAGGATCTTCTGGAGCGGCGCTTCCCATGGCATTGACGAGCCGGAAGCATGGGCGGCGGGAACGAGAACCAGATTGATGTAGGTGAAAGCCGCCGCCGCCGTGGCGAAACGGCGCGCGCGCATGATGGCCAACGTCATGAATGATCTCCTGTGTTGCCGGGGATTCCGGGGGTGATGGCGTAGTCTCCGTCCGGGCCGAGGCCTTCGACGCGGGCAAGTTCTGAGAGTCGGCGTGCGGGGCCGCGGCCGGAGAGGACGGCAACGAGGTCGATGGTCTCGGCGATCAGGGCGCGCGGAACTGTGACAACGGCTTCCTGGATGAGCTGCTCGAGGCGACGCAGAGCGCCGATGCCGGTGCCGGCATGGATGGTGCCGATGCCGCCGGGATGGCCGGTGCCCCAGGCTTTCAGGAGATCAAGCGCTTCGGAGCCGCGCACCTCACCGATAGGAATACGATCGGGGCGTAGGCGCAGCGACGAGCGGACCAGCTCGGAGAGCGTGGCCACCCCATCCTTGGTCCGCATGGCTACAAGGTTGGGCGCGGCGCACTGAAGCTCGCGGGTGTCCTCGATGATGACGACACGATCGGAGGTCTTGGCGACCTCGACCAAAAGCGCGTTGGTCAGCGTGGTCTTGCCGGTGGAGGTGCCGCCTGCGACGAGGATGTTGGCGCGCGCCGTCACGGCTGCGCGTAGCGTCACGGCCTGGTCGGCGGACATGATTCCGGCGGCCACATAGTCGTCGAGTGTGAAGACCGCGACTGCGGGCTTGCGAATGGCGAAGGTTGGCGCTGCGACGACGGGCGGCAGTAAGCCCTCAAACCGCTCGCCGGTCTCAGGCAACTCGGCCGAGACGCGTGGGCTGCGCGGATGGACCTCGACGCCGACATGGTGCGCGACCAGGCGCACGATGCGTTCGCCATCGGCGGGCGACAGCATTTCACCCGTATCGGCCAGCCCCTCGGAGAGGCGATCTACCCAGAGACGGCCGTCCGGGTTCAGCATAATCTCGACGACGGCCGGATCTTCGAGGAGATGGGTGATGGTCGAGCCGAGCGCAGTGCGCAGCATGCGCGCACCACGCGCGAACACCTCTGGCTTTTGGCTGGTATTGGTCATTTCTGCCCCGCTTCCTCACGGGGCAAAAACAGACGGTCCCCGGATCGGGGTGATTAAAAGAGGCCTAAATCAGGCCGATACAACAAATATCGATCGTAGTAGCAGTGCAGCGTGCAAATACAGGAGAACGGCGGTGCTACGGAAGCACCACCCTGCGCTGAGCGATAGGTTTCAGGTTTTAGTCATCTTCCCGTCTACGTCTTTGATAGATGCTCAATGGCTGACATGGGGTGGGGAGCGTGCCGACAGCTTTCCAATTGCAGCTTCAGAAAAGCAGGCGTGGATCGCTGTCAATTCGTACAGCAGTATGTGAGGGGTTAGCGTTCCCGCCGCATAATTGAATGATATTCTACCGACGGAGAGGTGCCAAAGGCGTCAACGTATGCCTCACAGACGTTGGTCCATTGGTGATTTCTGTAGAACGCCAGAATAACCGACTTGAGGCCTTGGTAGGAAATTCCGAGTTCACGATTGAAGTCACTTTCGAATTCAGATGTGCTCATCGCTTCACCCTTCTCCAATCGCTGATCCCATCGCTCAAATATGTCGTGCGCTTTATCAATGTCCGATCGACCCCAATTCATGTTTAAGATCAAAGATTCAACGGGATGCTTTTCGTAGTCGATAGTCTCGCCGAGCAAAGATACATGATAGGCGAGTTTCTCGATGATCTCTTCCATCTCTTCTATGTTCATTTTGGACCCCTAATGTCTGCTGTGTTCGAGCCAAGCTCTGAAATTGTGTCTTGAACGAGCACCTGAAGTGTCTGCCACTTTGCGGGATCAGGTATAGGCGAGAACGATAACTGATAATCGTTGAGTTCTGCTTGCGCTTTTGTCAACTGCTCTCGAGCTACACTACCATGGCCGACTTTAGGTAACGTGCTCAACGCGTTGTCAAATTCTCGGCGGATGAGGTCAAATCGGTTTCCCACTTTAAAACCGCGCGCCTGCGCTTTGTCGGGGGCAATGTCGCGGATATGCTCTTGTGCAGACTTTAGGCGTTCCCCGACGGCAGCCAGTTGCACGACCGCCATTGCGCTTTTGGCGGCATGACTTGACTGCCGCGCACTCACTGCCTGACGTATACTCACCGCCATGCTGATTAAAGTTACCACCACCCCAATGGCAGTTATCCAGTCAGATAAAGTCACACTTGCCCCATCACGTTGACGATAAACTCTTTCACTCGCCGAAAAGCTATTCGTCATGCCCCGCATGCCTATAGTTCAGAGTGCCGACGGATTCAAATCCGCATCCACCAATTCCATTGTCCCAACGATGGCAGGTTCCGGCGACTGCATTGCCCAGTTTAATGACCGATTTTGAGGTCGGAAGCTGCCGCTGCTGACGATCTCGGCTTGAGAATGACAGCAACGGGACGGGAAGAAAAATGTCTGGCTTCAGGCAGAGAGCTACCGATCTAGGACATTTCTGGAGCGGTGATGCAGGATATTCTGGACGCCTATCCGACAGCATCGAACTACTAGCTTCTGCCGATCAATTTCATGCCCTGTTCACCATGTCCAGCACCTCGAAACGACTTTGCTCCCAGTTTCTTCCAGTTCAGCGTTAGACAACCCTACGGAAGATCCGTCCACATTCTCTTTGAGGCGATGCAACTTGGTTGTACCAGTCATTGATACTATCCGAGGCTTGCGCATAAGCAGCCTGTTATTGTCGAGAAGCCAAATTTGCGCGTTATGCTACACTCCTTTCATATGATTGGACCGAGGGAACCGATAGGCGCATGATGATGCCCACATAGATTGCAGCCACGGCGAGGACGATGACGGAAGCCGCAAGGGGAGCGGACGCATCGATCGTGTCGATCAAGGCGCCGCCCAGGAGCGCGCCAAGCATCATCGAGCCCTGAATGGCAGCGACGAGCATACCGCCTGCGGGTTCCGCATGATTTGGGAAGGTTCTGGCGATCCATGTCGACCAGCCCACGCCGGCCGTTCCCACGAACACGGCCCAGAGTGCGGGCAGACTATATGCAGCCCATTCAGACCCACCGGACAGCAGCAGAAACCCGAGCAGGATTGCTTCTGCTGCGGCCGCCGTCGGGAGCATGATGCGAAAGCTCCAGCTCATCAAGGGAGCCGCGATGAGTGTGCCAATGAAGCTGGCAATTCCGACGAGCAGCAGAACAAGCGAAACCCCATTTGGGCTGAGACCTGCGACGCTTTCAAGGAAAGGGCGGATGTAGGTGTTGAACGATTGCGCCCCGCCCCAAAAGAGCATGACGCCCAGCAAGCCAGGCACCAGCCAAGGTAAGCGAAGCGTGTGCTTCATCCCAGTGCCTTTACCGCTACTGAGAAGCGGCATGGGCGGAAAAGCGAAAAGCAGGCCCAGGACAGCGAGAGCAGACAGGCCAGCGATGACAAGGAATACACCGCGCCACCCTATAATCTCGCCATAATAGGCACCGAGCGGTGCGGCTGCGATCATTGCAACGGTTGCACCACCAAAGATAATCGACATGGCACGTGGCACATATTCGCTGGGGACGAGACGAAGTGCCAGCGACGGTGCCATTCCCCATACACCGCCAACAGTCGCGCCCAGAATCAATCGAGCTGCCAGCAGAATTGTGGCGTTGGGGGACATAGCAACGATGACGTTCGACACCACCAGTAGCACGCCGAATACAATTAAAAGCAGGCGGCGATTTACGCGCTGAGACAGAGGCGCGATGACCAGGCTGGTGATGATGGCAAGAATTGCGGTTGCTGTAACGGACTGTCCGATCAAGCCCTCCGATACTTCGAGAGAGGCGGACATTCTCGTCAGCAGGCTGGCTGGCAGCAGTTCGGATGCGTTCAGTGCTGCGATGACGATCGAAAGAGACCAGACGGCAGCCCATTGCGGGCGGGCTGCCTCAGAACTGGTCCTGAGGGTTAAATCGGCTGCGATCGTTGACATTGGAGTTCCATCGGACATTAGATGTCCACTTATATAGATAAACGGACGCGGTGCGTCCACTTATGAATCGGTGTGTGTGTATGGAGAACCCCAACGCGCTCCGGCGCGATGCAGAAGACAACCGCCAGCGTCTCCTCGACGCGGCGCGTGAGGTGTTTGGGGAACGTGGCCTCGACGCCACCCTGCATGATGTCGCTCGCCGCGCAGGCGTCGGCGTCGGAACGGCCTATCGCCGGTTCTCGAACAAGGAAGAATTGCTCGATGCGCTTCTCGTCCAGCAGGTCGATGATCTGGAAGCCGCTCTCCGAGCTGGTCTAGACGATCCTGACGCCTGGAATGGCATGGTCCATTATCTTGAACGAGCGCTTGCCATTCAGGCAGGGGATCGCGCCATCGCCCAAATTCTATCTGGACGCCGTGTCAGTCAGGAAAAGCATGACTGGCAGCGGGACCGCCTGGCTCCGCTGGTCAATGCGCTGGCGGCGCGTGCTGTTGCGGAAGGCGTTGTGCGTCCCGACCTAACTGGGACGGATCTGATCTTCCTGCAGATCGGGATTAGCGCCATTGCTGGCACCACCCGGAAAAGTGGATATGAATTATCCCAAACGAATGCCGACGATCTGTATCGGCGGTATCTGTGGATCATCCTAGACGGAATTCGAGCCGACGAAAGGAACTCACCGCTGCCTGTCCAGGCCCTCTCTACCGATGAGACCCATTATCTGCTTTCGCCGCCACAAACATGAATCGGCATGGCTGCTGCAAGCCGGTCGAGCGGCAAGTTTTAGGCAGTGACTGAATCCCATTGAACGGCGACAATGCAGTCGAAACCCGCCTTTCGGAAGTCAGCCAATTCCCCCGATTCAATTTTATGAATTGTCCGGCGGCTTTCCGCCCAGTGCATCGTCGACATCTTCAACAATCTCCTGTCGGAGCTTCGGCCCTTTGACGAGACGTCGGCCGAGCGCGGTAATGAACGCCTCATACCGCTCGGCTGATTTGGCGCGCGCCGCCTGCGCGGCCGGCTCTGGCAAGGCAGGTGTGGTCGTGATCCAGAAGCGGATGAACACCGCCAGCGTCTCCACGGTAATGCCGATGTCCCGCTCCATGCGGGTCATACGGCGGTCGAGCTGGTCAAGACGCTTGGCGACAACAGCCTCGCGGCGATCGGCGTCATCCGGCGACAGGAAGGATGCGATGGCGGCCTCTGCGATCATGGACTGCGATTGATCCCGGCGCGCGGCGAAATCCGCCAGCGTTCGCGTGACATCTGGGTCCAGATAGACGGTGAACTTAGATTTTTTCCGATGACTGGTCATGGCGCTTACAAGTCCATGCCGTCATCGGGGTCGAGGGACACCTGGCGCGCGATACCCTGTACCTGTTGGATCAGGCGCCGATTGCGCATGGCGTCCTCGTCCGTGTCATCGGGAAGCTCGATCTCGAACTCGTTGGCGATGGGCTTCTTCTTCTCCACCGGTTTGGCGCGGCTGAGTTCGGGTTGTAGCCGACGTTCGGAGTCCGTGGCGTCCTCATCGTCAGTTCCGTCGGCAGGTCGCGCGTCCATCGCCTCCGGCCGCGCCGGGATCGGCAGGCTGCTCCAGTCGTCAGGGCGAGGATTATCGGGACGTTTCAGGTCAGGCGGCGACAGCAGGCGTTCGCGGAAGCGGGCGTCCTCATAGTAGCGGGCCTTTTTCGCCCGGATTGGCGGCGTGCCGGCGACCATCACTATTTCGTCGCTCGGCGGGAGCTGCATGATCTCACCGGGGGTCAGGAGCTGGCGCGCTGTTTCCGAACGCGAGACCATCAGATGACCGAGCCAGGGCGACAGTCGATGCCCGGCATAATTCTTCATCGCCTTCATTTCGGTCGCCGTGCCGAGTGCGTCGGACACGCGCTTGGCTGTGCGCTCGTCGTTTGTGGCGAAGCTGACCCTGACGTGGCAGTTATCGAGGATCGAATTGTTCGGGCCATATGCCTTTTCGATCTGGTTGAGCGACTGCGCGATCAGGAAGGCTTTGAGGCCGTAGCCCGCCATGAAGGCCAGCGCGCTCTCAAAGAAGTCGAGACGCCCCAGCGCCGGAAACTCGTCGAGCATCAAGAGCAGGCGGTGACGATCGCCCTTCGTCTTCAAATCCTCGGTCAGGCGGCGGCCGATCTGGTTCAACAGCAACCGGATCAGGGGCTTCGTCCGGTTGATGTCCGACGGAGGCACGACGAGGTAGAGCGTCGTCGGGCGCTCGTCGCCAACGACGTCGCTGATACGCCAGTCGCAGCGCCGCGTGACTTCGGCCACGACCGGATCACGATACAGGCCAAGGAACGACATGGCGGTGGACAGCACGCCCGAGCGCTCGTTGTCGGATTTGTTCAGCAGTTCGCGCGCGGCGCTGGCGACGACGGGATGCGGTCCATCTTCGCCGAGATGGGCGGTCTTCATCATCGCGCGCAGCGTGGATTCGACCGGGCGCTTCGGATCGGACAGAAAGTTGGCGACGCCGGCGAGCGTCTTCTCTGGTTCGGCGTAGAGGACATGGAGAATCGCGCCGACCAGAAGCGAATGGCTGGTTTTTTCCCAATGGTTCCGCTTGTCGAGGCTGCCTTCGGGATCGACGAGGATGTCGGCGATATTCTGCACATCCCTAACCTCCCACTCGCCGCGCCGCACCTCGAGCAAGGGATTATATGCCGAGGACTTCGGATTGGTCGGATCGAACAGCAGCACGCGGCCGTAGTGCGAGCGGAAGCCGGAGGTTAGCGTCCAATTCTCACCCTTGATGTCGTGGACAATGGCTGAACCCGGCCAGGTCAACAGTGACGGCACGACCAGACCGACTCCCTTGCCCGATCTGGTCGGCGCGAAGCACAGAACATGCTCGGGGCCATCATGGCGCAGATAGTCACGCTCGTAGCGGCCGAGCACCACGCCGTCGGGATCGAGCAGCCCTGCGGCCTTCACCTCTTCCTTTTCGGCCCAGCGAGCCGAACCGTAGGTCTCGGCGTCCTTGGCTTCGCGCGCCCGCCAGACAGACATGCCAATCGCAACGGCGATGGCGATGAAGCCGCCGGATGCGGCGATGAACGCGCCCCGGGTGAAAATCTCGGGCGCATAGGCGTCGTAAGAGAACCACCACCAGAAGAAGATGGGCGGATAATAGATCGGCCAGCCGAAGAGGACGAACCAGGGCGGCCCGAGCTGCGCCTGAAACCCAAGGCTCCAGGCGACATATTCGGTCGCGCCCCAGGTGGTGAAAAGGACGATGAGAAAGACGATTAAAATCTGCCCCCAGAGGATTTTGGTCGCGGACATTGCAATGTTCCTTGTCTGTAGAAGCTAGAGGCCGAGCCCGCGTTTGCGGCCGAAGTCCCAATCGACGCCGCCGCCATCGCGGGCGACGCCGGAGACGTGGCGGCCGAGCTGCTTGTCGAGGGATGGCGTCCAAGGTACGAGCTGGAAGCCGAGGCCGTCGTCGATCACGGCGAAGCGGCCAGAGGCGAGCGTCATGCGCTGACGATAGGTGCCGGCGACATATTCGCCGCTTTCGGCCGGCTTGAACGGCTGGCCGGTCTCCTTCGCCAGCCGGTCGGCCACGGCATCGACCTCGCGGCGGCGCAGCGTGTCGATCAGGTTGCGGCTGAAGATGATGCGGCGGCCCTGCTGCTGGGCGAGACCTTCGCCGACCAGATGCTCGGCGCGTTGCCGCATCGCGTCCCGCACCTCGGCGCCGAAGCCGCCGTCCGACATGGCTACGGGTTCGCGGGCGATGGATTGCCGGTCGAGCCAGGTTGCGCCGGTGGCGCTCACCTGATGCTGGAGATCGAGATCGGAGCGGACGGCGAGCACGACACGGCGTTCGCCTCGCGCGTCCTCATAGGTGCGCAGCTCGACGATCGATCCCGGCGGGCTGTCGCCGGTGGCGTCGAGATGCGGCAGCTTGATGTGATGGGTGCGGCCGTCCACGCCGTCGACCACGGCGTAGGCTGTTCCCTTCAGCTCGTCGTCAAGGCCGCGTTCGACCAGGCGGCCGATGACGGGAACGTCGAGGCTCTCGCCGGCGAGGACATAACTTGCCGAGCCGCGCTCGATGCCGCGCTCAGTCAGCGCGAGGTGCATCCGCTTGATGATGTCGCCGCGCTCTCCAAGTTCGCGGAGCGTGGATTCGGCCTCGGGCCTGATGAACCATTGCTGGTGTCCGACCTGTCCGGCGAGTCCCCGGATTTCGAGGGTGCGCAGCCGACCGACCTTCAGCGCATGAAACTCGTCCGGCTGCTGGCCGGGCTGCTGCGCGAGGTCGATGATGCCCGACTTGCCGGCGTCGCGGACAAGCTGCCGGTCGAGCTGTGTCCAGCGTTCGGCCTCGACCTGCCGCTCCAGATTGCGGTTGATCTCCAGATCGGTGCGCTGGCCGAGTTCCTGAGTGACGAGATCCTGCGCGCGGGCGCGCATTCCCTCCTTGATGTAATCGCGGGAGATCACGAGGTCCTGGCCGTCGTCGGTGCGGCCGCGCAGGATGATATGGATGTGGGGGTTGTCGGTGTTCCAGTGATCGACGCCGACCCAATCGAGCTTGGTGCCGAGATCCTTTTCCATCTGCCCCATCAGCTCGCGGGCATGGTCCTTGAGGTCGGCCATATCCACGGCGTCCTCGGGCGAGACGATGAAGCGGAAATGGTGCCGATCGTCCTCGCAGCGTTCCGAGAAGGCACGGGCATCCACGTCATCGCCTTCGGGACCGAACAGCCGTGCCTTCTCTCCGTCTCGGGTCACGCCGTCGCGGCGCAGATAGGTCAGATGCGCGGCAAGCGGTGCGGCGCGTGCGCTATGGCGGACCACGCGGGTCTTGATGACGACGATGCGCGAGCGGCCGGTGAGCAGGCGGTTGGCCTGAATGCTGGCGCGCTGGCCGCGCCCGAAGCGCGAGCGGTTGCCGGGCGTGATCTTGCCGGAACGGGAGACGCGGCCCCCGGCCTTCTGCGCGGCGGCGAGCGCCTGCGAAATGAAAGGCCGGGCCTGCTGCGCGCGGGTTGAGCGGATGCGCCCAGGCCGGACGCGAAATTCGCTGTCATCGGCCATGGCAGAATTCCGCACAGTGCAAAAGAGAACGGAAAATCAGGAAGATGGACGCGCAGCGCACGGTGCGCGAAAGCGTGGCACGGTGCGGAACGCGCCGAAAAACAGAGCAAAAACAACCGACCGACCGAAGCGCACCGTGCGCCTTTTTATCTCGCCATCGTCCGGTTGTGCTGCCTGCCTCCGCCCCTCGCGCCCTCCATGCCACGCAGGGATACGATAGAGTGCGAAGGATGCCGTTCTTGCTCATCGCGGCGCTCCCCCATCAGAGTGAGCGACGACAATGGGCGCATTTGCTCCATCGGCGGCGTCGAATGAATGCGCCGCGACGGAGGAGCGGCTGTCGTCTGCATGCACGTCGACCAGCGAGGAAGCGGCCGAACGAACGTCGGCAGCACGCACGACGAAGAGCGGCGCTTGTCGCCAATCCGGTGGCGGCGGCGCAACGGATGGCGCGCTGGATAGCGACGTTGCGCCAAGCTGCGGAGCCAGCAGCGCGACGTAGGCTCGCGTTTCGGCGGGCAGTGCGCGGCCGGTCTGGACATATTCGTCATAACGGCCAGGCCCCGCATTGTAGGCCGCCAGCATGGCCGGGATCGTGCCATAGCGATCGAACATTTCACGCAGGTAGGCTGCACCGGCGAGGATGTTATCGCGCGGATCGTAAGGGTCGTGGCCCAGGCGATAGCGGGCACGCAAGCCCGCCCAGGTATCGGGCATCACCTGCATCAATCCCAGCGCGCCGGCTGACGATATGGCGCGCACATCGCCCGCGCTTTCGGCCCGTTTCACTGCGACGATCCAGCGTTCGGGGATGCCGAACCGCAGCGAGGCTTCGGTCACGAAAGCGGCATGCGGATCGCCGGGAAGCGAGCGCGCTGGCGACGCCGACTGTGCGAGAGCCGTGGCCGTTGCGCCCGTTGCGAGGGCAAGGCCGGAAAGGAGAAGGAGAGCCATACGCGGGGCGGATTGATGCCGCCCGCGCGCATTCCGATGGCTCGTCGATGGACGGCGAGCGAACATCGGTCAGTCCTTCTCTGCGCGGTCGCGCGGACGCGACCAGTGCAAGGACCAGGACGTCTTGTCGTCGCCGTTCTGAAAGAGATTGGCGCGGATCGGCTGCGGGAATGCCGGATCGTCGAGTTGGATCGAAACGTAGCCACCGGCCTTTTCGCTGGAGCGTTTCCAGCCAGCGCCGATCTCCGGGCCTTCGTCATTCTCGGCATGAATCCGATAGTCGGGAGCATTCTCGGTATCGCTCGACTCGGCCATCACGATAGCGACGGCGATGTCGAGGCTGAGCGTGCGGATGTGGCCGGAATAGCCGGACTTCTGCTTGGTGAATTCTCCGATCTGCGTCATGCGATACTCCTGTTTTTCGTGATGCGGTGATGAGATCAGCGACGGTGCGAGCGCCGCCGGTCGCGCGCTCACCGCGTTGGCGCGCGCCATTCGAAGCGGCCGGTTCCTTCCTCGTCGGTCCACAGCGGGACGGCGTGGCCGATGATCTGGTCGGTGGAGGTCAGGCCGAAATAGCGGCCGTCCAGGCTGTCGCGGACCTGCCAGTTCATGAGAAAGACTTCGCCGGTCTGGATGCGACGGCAGCCCTGCCAGACCGGCAGATCGCGCCCGGCCCGATCACGCGGCAGGGCATTGCCCATTTCGACGCCATCGACGGTGATGGTGAGGTTCGAGCGGCAAACCGTCTGCCCTGAGACGCCAAGAACGCGCTTCAGTAGCGGCACGCCCTTGGGCAGATAGCCGCGCTCGGCCATGAAGATAGCGAGCGGCTCGGGCGCGTCGACCGCGACGAGATCGGTGGTCTCGAATGGCCCGTCGAAGTCGATTGTATAGAAGCCGATAGGCGCGCTGGCGGAGGCGTTCCACATCAGCTTGATCGGCATCGGCGTGAGCGCCGGATAGCCGACGCCCATCGCGGCAAGGGCCGTGACGAGGAAGAGGCTGGCGCGCGTCATCGCTGGACCTTCCTGCGCAGGAGAAAGGCGCGGTGCTGAACGAGCGTATAGGCGCGAGGCTGATGACCGGCGACCATCCGGTTGTGGACGTGACGCCAATGCTCCGGTGAAATGGCGTCCGCATCGATGCCGATCGCCTCGATGGCATCGACGTGACGCAGCACGTCCTCGACGTGTCGCCAGCCTTCGATCTTCAGCAGGATTTCGCCGCCAGGCCGCACGAAGGGCAGCGTCTGGTATGCCTCGCCCGGCTCGACGGCGCGCACGATGTCGATGCGCGAGATGATCGTGCCGAAGTCGTTGGCCGCCCATCGGACGAAGGCGAAGACGGTGTTCGGCCGGAAAGAGACGACACGCTGGCGGCGATTGATGATCTGCTCGTGCGTCTCGCGGCCGAACCTGATCCAGTATTCGATCTTCTTCTCGATCCACGTCAGTTCGACATGGGTCATGCGATCATGGGTGAGCGCGGACGGCGGCGGGGCGCCGCGCACGCGGGGAGCCGCGGCGCCGGTCATGTGGGGTCTCCTGGGTTTACGGGAAATTCGCGGGCGAGCAGCTCGCGCAGCATGTCGGCGACCGTGACGCCGCGCCCGAAGGCCGCGATCTTGATCCGACCGCGCAGCTCGGGCGTCACGTCGATGGTGAGCCGCGCCGTGTAGGCGGTCGCATCGGGTGCACGCGGCGGGCTCTCGGCCGTCTTGATCCATTGCTCGGGATCGGCAGGGCGCGCTGCGAAGCCGCGACGGGGGGAGCGTTCGTTCATGGTGCGCTCCCGCCAAGACGAAGACGGAGGAGTTCGTCGGCGAGCACCGCGATCTCACGCGCGGCCGATGCCGCGTCGTCGAGTTCAGTGGCCAGGCGGCCAGTCTGCGCGGCGGCAGCGAAGGCGATGCGCTGGCCGATTGTGGTGATGAGGACGGGCGGATCGTGATCGGCCAAGGTCTCAGCCGTCTCGCGCGCCAGGATGGTGCGCGCGCCGCAGCGATTGAGCACGAAGCGGGCGACCAGCTCCGGTCGATAGATGCGCGCTTCGCGGAGCAGCGCCAGCATCTCGGCCGAGGCCCAGCCGTCGAGCGGCGACGGTTGCACCGGGATCAGCACGAGGTCGGCGGCGAGCAGCGCGGAGCGCATGAGGCCGGCGACACGCGGCGGGCCGTCGATGACGACATGATCGACATCGCACGCCAACTCTGGCGCTTCGCGGTGGAGCGTGTCGCGCGCCAGGCCGACGACGCCGAACAGGCGCGGCAGGCCCTCATGGCTGCGCTGCTGCGACCAATCGAGCGCCGAGCCCTGCGGGTCGGCATCGATCAGCGTGACACGCTTGCCACGCCCGGCGAGTTCACCGGCGAGGTGGAGCGCCAGCGTTGTCTTGCCGACACCGCCTTTCTGATTGAGGAACGCGACGATCATCGCGCACCTCCAGGCGGATCGAGGAGCGGAAGCTGATCGGTGGAAGCCGGCTCGCTCTCTTTCCGGCTCGTCTGAGCCACTGGAGCGCCCTTGAGCGGTGATTTCCCGGCGGCGCGAAGGCTCGCTGCGGCGGTGCGGATGAGGTTTTCCACATCGCGCGCGCGGTCTTCAAAGTTAGATTCTTGGTTAGACTCTAAGTTAAGGGCGCGAATCCGCCCATGATTTCCAGATGTTAAGGCTGGCTTGGGTTCCTGATAGCACGAGCCTCGGGTTCCCGATGGCACGATAGGTCGGGTTCCCGATAGCACGAGGCCTTCCACAGGTTTTCCACAGGCGGCTAGTGGCTCGAAAGCCAGCAGTGTGCGCCCGCCGATTTCTGCTTCAAGCGACAGAACGTAGCCGGGTAGTGGCTGACGCCGCACGATGTCGCGCAGCTCGAAGGCGAAGCGCTTGAACGGCGACAAGCTGCCGGATTTGCGGTGGAGGTGGCGCAGCTCGAAGCGCCAGCCGCCGCGTTGGCGCCCGCCGTGCTTGCGCACGATGCGATAGAGCCAGCGATCAAGGCCGCCGGTGAGGTCGAAATAGGCCGGATCGATGGTGAGGATGAGCGCGTCGTCGAGGACGGCTTTGTAGAACCAGTCGGGGACGATCAGTTCGATACCGTCAGGCCGTCCCTGACGATCCGTGCGTTCCTGCCACTCATTGATCCACGAAAAGCGGTGGCGGCGGCCTTCGGCTGGCTGACGAATCGAGGTCGAGATTGTGGTCGATTGCAGCCGGTCGAGCGCCGCCTTGAGGCGCTGATAGTCGCGCAGAGACGTCCCGCGTCCGACATAGGTGAGAATCTCATACGGTGTCGCCGCCATCAGGCGCGAGGTGCGCAGTCCGGCGTCGCGGGCTTCGACGATCTGGCTGGCCGCCCAGATCAAGATGTCGGCGTCCCAGATCGTGGCCATGCCATGATCGGGAACGGCCTCGACGCGGATGGAGACGCCACCCGCCGAAAAATCGATCGGCGCTATGCGGTGCGATTTCGAGAGAGAAAAGAAAGGATAAGCCATGAGATCCTGCGCGTCTCGTGGCGCGAAGTCGCCGGGGAGCGCACGAAACAGGTCGAGCTGCCCGCGCTCTGAAGGGTCACGACGCCGCGCCACCATGAAGGGGACTGGCCAGGATCAGCGTGCATATCGGCTGGCGCTCTGGCCGGCCGGTAGCGTCTGGCGTTTTGCGGGAAGGACAGAGCCGCGCGGATCGGACGTCGAGGTGACTGCGCCTCGATCAGCCCAGGTTTCGAGGTCGTCGACCGAATAGACGACGCGCCCGCCGAGTTTGTGATAGGCCGGACCAGTGCCGTAAGTGCGGTGCTTTTCGAGAGTGCGCGCGGACAGGCTGAGGAATTCAGCGGCTTCCTTGGTCCGCAGATAGCGTGGCGGGAGCGCGGCGGTATCGGGTCGCATGGGGCGGGCCTCCGTGGGTTTGCTGGGGGCCGCTGGCGATCAGCGGCTGACAGCGATCACGGTGGCGGAGAACCGTCGACGGGATGGATGGGGAAGTTGGGGTGGCTAAAATTCCCACCCCTGGCGTTGCCGCAGGCTAGGTGCGCCGACGATGTCGTAGCAGGTGCAGATAACCGCCATTGATGAGGGATAGGCCGCCTTCTACGAAGGCGATCACGGCGTCACGCAGAGACGAGGTTTTCCAGGGTTCGGTATCGATGCGCGCTGCGCCATAGATTGCGATGGCGATTTCACGATAGGTCGCGCCGTTCATACGGCCATCGGCGGCACGCAGTTTGAGGCGAAAGCGGCGGCGCTGCTCGGCGGTCATCCGCGTGTCGCGCAAGGGCGGACGTCGGAGCCAGGCACGTGAGAAACGTGTCAGTGCGTCAATGCGGTCAAGGATGTCGTCATCGATGGGG
>Ga0206102_1000210_pt1 | contig 20109 bp, 16 predicted proteins | sample 1B1Ametagenome_FD_148645 | JGI IMG/M metagenome (GOLD analysis project Ga0206102, IMG submission 148645) | Enriched microbial communities from leaf-cutter ant dump, University of Wisconsin, Madison, United States - 1B1A | ecosystem: Environmental > Terrestrial > Nest > Insects nest > Nest dump... | reverse complement strand
ATTTGCAAATAACAAGACCGTTGCGTTTAGCTACAACATATAGAAGAATGGCTGCCACACAATTAAGCATGACAACCATTTGTGGAAGAAAGTTTAAGTTAAAACAACTCTAGAATGTATGGCTAAAACCGGCCGCTATCGTATTATTATTTATATAACGCGGCCCATTGCCCTGCAAATATGCATCAGCACCGGAAGCAGTATTAACACCACCATTTGAACCATTTGCCATCATGATTGAGTTTTGAGAAGCATCACCATAAGTAATCTGCCCAGCATTAATAAAGGCAATTGTACGAGGAGTAATATTCCAGTCAAGCTCCATAACAAATTGCTGATAACCGGTACCACCAAGCTGGTTATTTCCGCTTATAACATCCCATGCTGAACCACCAGCCATTAGATTATTACCAAACATGTAACCGATTTTTGGTGTCCAATTATCAAGGTGCCACCCAAAACTGATACCCATTTCCTGCGTAGTAATTTGTCCCACATTAAGCGGGCACCAAGTATTACCCCCAACACCCCCCTGTCCGCCATTACCGCAAGAACCAAGATACTGGTTATTTATCCCATTAGCATTAGCTCCCTGGAACCAGTAATTATTCTGGTTACCAAAACCTGGAACAGCACGCCAGCCAAGTCCATTAGTGATCTGGAAGCCACCGCCAATAAAGAAACTATCAGGATCGTTATAACCGATCTCCAACCGACTTACATATGCATTATAAGAATTAGTAATTTGCTGCCCGCCAATATAGCCGTTTGCATTTCCTCCGATTTCCTGATATGAACCAACGTTAGTCCAGATCTGATTATTCCAGGTGATTGAGAAATCACCTGGAACATAAAATAAACCGAAGCTATAAATTGGCGAATTATTATAACCATTCATGTTACCCGCCCCATAAAACCCATTACCATTATAGCCTGCAGTATTCAAATTACCATCCTGGTTAAGACTGATTGTTGCACTAAATGATACATTACCCCATGCTGGAGAATCATAGCGAACAGTTTCCGGCAATACCCGAAGCATTCGGTCATATGTGCCAAAGGCATTAGCATTATTACCGTTATAAATATCTACTGCGCCAGTATTCGTACGAAATGTATTTGATAAATTACCTATTCTCACCCGCCCCCATGTTCCCTGTAACCCCAGATATGAATCCGAAGAAGCTAAGGTATTACGTGAAGAAGTTCCCTGCGCATTAAACCCGCTAACACCTGGATGAGCAGCTACCCAACTGCTACCGGTATTATTCTGGTATGCCTGTCCTGATGCTATATCCAGAAATTGCTCTACCTGCCAGATTGCAGCTGTCTGACCATAAACATTATCCGTACCGCGGATACCAAAATACGAACCGTAATCCTGAACAGAAAAAGTCCTTGGCTGAACTACAGTGTTTGATGGAAAATTATCAGCTTCCGCAGCAACTGAAACACGACCATAAAGGGTAACATCAGCATAAGCTAATGAAGATAATGACAAAATTGATAATGTCAATAATTTGATTCTATTCATAAAATGACCTCCCATTCATTTACTACTTGCTATTATGTATTTGCTATTTTTACGGCCGCAAGTATAAATTTATGGGAGAAATTTTTAAAGCAACAATTTCGGTTGTGTCGGATAACATCCTGTTATGATTAACCAGGACATTGTATTCTGAATAAATATTTTATTTTTGTCGATGATATCCATGCATTATAAGTACAAAATAAGCCGGAGTAAAAATGGTCGCTAAAAATACTGAACCGATTACGCCACCAATGATACCGACCCCTAGAGAATGCTCAGCATTGGCTCCGGCGCCATGAGCAAAAACTAATGGTAAAGTGCCGCAAATAAAAGTAACCGAGGTCATTAAGATTGGGCGGAATCTCATTCTTAAAGCATGGATTGCACTATTAACAGGGCTATACCCATTTTTATAATGCTGAAGAGCAAATTCTACTAAAAGAATAATATTTTTAGCGGATAATCCGAGTAAGGCGATTAAACTAATCTGAAAATAAAGATCATTAGGCAATCCGCTAACCAATAAAATAATAATTGCACCAAATAAGGCGAAAGGCACTCCCATTAGAATAACTAAGGGCAATCGCCACATTTCAAATAAAGCCGCCAAAACAAGGTAAATCATGACAAATGCAACGCTAAAAGCTATAATTGAAGTTTTCTGTGAATGCTTTAACTGATAACTGGTGCCAAACCAGTCATAACCATAACCCTTAGGTATTTTGGTCAGTTCCACATCAATTACCTGCATGGCTTCCCCCATGGTATGACCTTTAGCAGGAATAACGGTAATTTTACTGGCAATATAATTATTAAACCGCTGAATAACCTGGGCATTACTGGCATAACCAACTTTTAGCACACTCCCAGCCGGAACCATATCGTTATTGGCATTTCTCACGTAAATATTTCGTAATCCATCAATAGTTGCACGATAACGGTAATCAGCCTCAAGAATAACCCAGACCAAGCCCTGCATAATATAAGTATAATTCACATTATTATTACTATACATGGCCTGCAACATATTATACAGATCACTCAAATTAACCTTGTAAAACTTGGTCATATCAATATCCGGCACTAGTGATATTTGTAATGTATTTGTATCAAGGGTTTGATAAGCGTTTGCAACTTCCTTATGTTTTTTTATGCTTTGAATTAAAGATTCACCAACCGATTGTAATAAGCGAGGATCTCCGGTAACCCGATCTTCCAGATAAAACTCAACACCACCAGTAGTGCTCAATCCACGCATGGGTGGTTGATTAAAAGCTTTAATAGAAATTCCATCCATTTGTTTATTAAGGTTATTCATCTGACGAATAACGGCATTGGCGCTACTATGTTTACCTTGACGATCGGACCAGTCTTGTAAAGAAACGGAGAAAGAAGCAGCATAAGGCTTCTGCCCACCAGAGTCAAGAAAATCAACCCCAACAATGCTTAATATTGACGCTATATTCGGGTTATCTGTCATTTTGTTCATAATATCCTGAACGCTACTTTCAGTTTCTTCCAGACTTGATGATGACGGCAGATTAACAGATGCCATAATTAGCCCCTGATCTTCCAATGGCACAAAGTCGACAGGGACAATTTTGAATACCGAATAAGTAGTTGCAATTACTGATAGCAGGATTAAAATAACAAAACCACGCTTTAGTATTATATATTCAGCAATTTGTACATAAAAATCGGTTATCCTGTGCAAAATCTTATTAAAATAATTTGAGGATGATTTATTAGGTACGGCTGCTGTATCAAAAAGCTGTGCAGATAAGGCAGGAACAAAAGTAAGTGCACTTATTCCAGAAATGACTACAGCGCAAGCAATTGTTACGGCAAACTGCCGATACATCACACCACTTAATCCATCAAGTTTCATAATAGGTAAAAAAACTACGCTTAAAACCAGAACAATAGCAATTACAGCACTTTTAACTTCAAACATAGTCTGATTTATATTGTAAATTAGAGATTTGTCCCGATTTTCCTGTTTTAACCGTTCAATATTTTCAACAATAACAATCGCATCATCAACAACAATACCAATTGCCAAAATCAAGGCAAACAAGCTAAGGGTATTAAGGCTATAACCTAATAAATACAAACAGGCAATTGTACCCAGAACTGAAACCGGGATAGTAGCTGCTACAATCAGGCATGCTCTCCAGTTGCGCAAAAATAATAGTATAACCAAAACCACCAACACTATAGCAATCTGTAAAGTATCAAATACATTCCTGATAGAAGCAGCTACAAACCGTGAGTTATCATTAGTAATGCGATAATGCAACCCAAAAGGGAAACGTTTTGAATCCTGTTCAAGCGCATTTAACACCTGTTTCTTTGCCAGAAGCTGGTTACTTCCCGGTACCAGATATACTTGCAGAATTGAACAGGGATAGCTTTTAAATTTACCATCAGCTTCACGAAAATTAATCCGCGCTTTTGATGTATAATTATTCGCACCTAATTCGACTCTGGCAATATCTTTCAGCAAGATAGACTGATTACGGTTATTTCTTAAAACGATATTTGCTACCTGTTCTGGCGTGCTGAACATTTGTGAACCAATCAGGTTAATCGCAATTTTGTCACTACCGGTTTTATCCTTAAAAGGAGGGGAATTAGCCCGTCCGATCACATACTCCTGATTTTGATCGCGAATAGCTGTCTGAATCTCATTAAGACTAATCTTATACCGTTCCATTTTATTTGGGTCAAGCCATACCCTTATGGCATATGTGCCAGTTCCATAAACGCTTATATTTCCAACTGTTGGCAACAATAGAAGATCATTCTGCACCGTACGTTGCAGATAATTACTGATGAATTTAGGGTCCATATAAGGATCGGCATAGAATGCAACACTTAGAAGCTGATCTGGGGAGCTTTTCCGTGCAGTAACACCCACTTGCTGAACGATTGGCGGTAATAAAGACATGGACGCATAAATACGGTTTAATACCTCATTAATAGCCACATTAAGGTCGGTACCGATTTCAAAAGTAAGATTAATGGATATGCTTCCAGTTGCTGAAGTAGTAGTTGCCATATACAATAATTGGGAAGTACCATTTAACTGATTTTCAATCTGGGCAGCTACAACCCGGGCAGCAGTTTCGGCATTAGCCCCTGGAAACTGGGCACGAACAGCAATTACGGGTGGTGATATATTGGGAAACTGGCTAACAGGAATATTAAAAGCAGCTACAATTCCACAACAAATTATCATTAGTGCAATGGCAATTGCCAAGATTGGTCGTCTGATAAAAAAATACTGCTTCATAGTCTACTGTGTCTTACTGTAACCCCAAGATTATAACGTACCTGAATAATATGCTATGATAATTACCTGATACAATAACATTAAAATAACTTTCTCGTTATGCAAATTCTGGACCCAATTACTGATGATAGTAAACTTCTGGCCAAATTATCCAGGTTAAACCTTAATTGCTGGTGGGATATGGCCTTACATATTCCCCTGCGTTACGAAGATCTGACACGAATCTATCCTATTGCAGAAACAAGGCCCGGGCAGCAGGTAATGATTGAAGGCACAATCGTTAGTTGCGAAATAATTCACAAGAAAAATAAACAATTAATCGTAAAATTAGCGGATGGCGAAGCAATAATCTCTCTTCTCTTCTTCCACTTCTTCCCCAATTATGCTAGCCAATACGCTATTGGCAAACAGATCAGGGCATTTGGTGAAATTAAGATAGATCATTTTGGTAATAAAACCATCATTCATCCGAAGGTTCAAACGGTAACAACTACGACCAAAATCAGTAATACATTTACGCCCATTTATCCTACAACTAATGGGCTAAACAATGAAGCTATTATCAAACTGGCAGAAAAATTGTTTGATGCCAATATAATTCAGGAAACGCTTCCTCAAAATATTATTGATCAGTATAATCTGCCAGAATTGCAGCAAGCGCTATTAACATTACACAAACTAACCCCAACCCAGTTTAAACAGAATTATCACACAAAAGCCTTAACTCGACTTAAATTTGATGAACTTCTGGCACAACAGTTGTTGATGCATAAGCTATACATTAAAAAACATATTAATCCAGCCCCACAACTTAAAACGACCAATCATCATCTGATTCCCATGCTAGCAGCCCTACCTTTTAAATTAACTACGGCTCAACAAAGAGCATTAAAAGAAATCCTTGCAGATATATCTACCGCTCGGCAGATGAACCGCTTACTACAGGGAGACGTAGGGAGTGGAAAAACCATTGTTGCAGCGATTGCTGCCATCGTGGCAATTGAGAACGGCTTTCAGGCATGTATTATGGCACCAACCGAAATACTTGCAGAACAGCACAATACCAAGATCACCCAGCTGTGTACTCCTCTAGGCATTAAAGTATGCTGGCTTGCTGGAAGCATGACGGCCAAACAAAAACGGGAAGCATATGCAGCAATTGCAAACGGAGAAGCTCAATTAATAATAGGAACTCATGCAGTCTTCCAAAAAGATGTACAATTTAAACAGCTTGGACTTGCTATTATTGATGAACAGCACCGCTTTGGCGTTGAGCAGCGCCTGGCTCTAGTTAGCAAGCTATCAGAAAACCTTCATCCGCATCAGCTAATGATGTCAGCAACACCAATTCCACGCTCATTGGCAATGAGCTATTATGCTGATCTGGATGTCTCAGTGATTGATCAGTTACCACCTGGGCGAACACCAATAAAAACAATTCTGGTAAATAATAACCGAAGGCATGAAGTCATTGGATTCATTAAAAATAAGCTGGAAGCCGGAGTACAGGTATACTGGGTATGCCCATTAATAGAAGAATCTGAAAAACTGGAACTTGAAAACGCGATAAATACATACAATGATCTCACAGTTGAGCTTAACCCCATACCTGTAGGTCTTGTTCACGGCAAACTTAAAACTAAAGAAAAAGCAGCGGTAATGACAGACTTTGGCAATGGTCAAATCAAACTTTTAGTTGCAACCACAGTAATTGAAGTTGGAGTTGATGTACCTAATGCCAGTATTATTGTAATTGAACATAGTGAGCGAATGGGACTGGCGCAACTGCATCAGCTACGCGGCCGGGTAGGACGTGGCAACCTTGAGAGTGAATGTATTTTGCTTTATGAACCTGGTGTAACCGAGATTGCCCGGCAGCGTCTTAAAGTTATTTCTACAACCACAGACGGGTTTGAAGTTGCCAGGCAAGATCTGCTAATTCGCGGGCCAGGCGAATTATTGGGACAAAGACAAAGCGGATTACCAGAGCTACGGTTTGCCAACCTGGAAACAGATTTGGAAATTTTACAACAGGCAAAGTTAGCTGCCAGACAGCTGACAGATCAATATCCAACACATGCAGGTAACCTAATTAATCTCTGGTTCCATAACAAAGCAATTTATGCCCAGATATAAATTTATATCAGTGAGCTCATCTGTAAAATTTGGATATGATAAAATGCAATCTGGCTATAATATAATGCCAATTCTCCGAGGTTATAAACGCATGTTCAATCTGATTAGAAATCTGTTTTTTCTTGTAACTATTTTTAGCATTGCCGCCTGTAGCAGCTCCAGGCAGCCTAAACCGTCACAAAATAGCAACAATCATCAAGAAACACAAGATAATGAGCAAAACCCTTCTGTTGGTGGCTGGGCACCAGTATTTCTAACCTATATGGATGAATCCCAGCTAAATGAAATTGCTGAAGAATTAAACTCCGGGCGAATTAAACGTATTGTAATCAGCTACCCAACTAAAATGGAAAGCCTTGCAGAAAGTGCTCATGACTACCTTTTGCAAAAAACCAATGTTGATATTCCGCTTAAATCAATTGAATTAAAAGATACTGACCAGGTTAAATATAACCTGACCCAAATTATTCTGACACTTTATTTTAATTAGACCAAATGCCAGGCTGGTTTTATTCCTTACCTATTTATCTGGCTTTGGTTTGTACTTTTACATTTTGCAACCTGATTAGTCTTGTTGGACATTTTTTCTCACAAAAATTTTTATTCCGGGTTGACAATAATGATATAGTAAATAAAGTTGTATGGCAAACGATACTGTTTTTTACCACCATCTTCATCACATTCTGGATTGCAACCAACTGGAGCAATCTGGGGCAACTGGAATTAACTACAATCAGAGAAGCAACTACAATAGAGCAACTTTATAATGACCTTGATTCATTAGAAAGTGATCATCGTAAATCATTAGAACATAATTTATTTAATTATCTTGACTCGGTCATTGATGATGAATATCCAAATCTGGCAAAAGGAACTCTCAATCTTAAAACCACTGCCATGTACCGGACACTTGTATTATCAATTTATGAATATACCCCAGCTAAAAATATGGCAGAAGAAATGCGTTATCACAGAATCCTGGAGCAACTTTCTCAATTATCTAATTATCGCGAAGATAGACTAAATTACCTGGGAGGAAACCTGCGGGGACCACTTCTGGTTTTTTTTCTGGTAATGATCGTGATTGGCTGTTTCTGGACAGGATTTGTACAAACCAAAAGTCTTATGTTTACATTATTTATAATAATGAGTCAAAATTTAATCATTAGTTCCTCCTGTTGGTTAATTCTTGAAATGGATAAGCCGTTTCAGGGAGAACTAAGTTCCAATAGCGCACCTTTTCTAACAATACGACAGGAACTTCGCTATTTTTCCCACTCCCTGAAAACACATTGACATACAGGGAGGTTACCTATAAAAAATAATGAATGGCTGGCGCAATACATAGAGTCAATTAAATTTACCAGCAGCAACCGTGCTGTTGCTGTAGTATCCATGGATCACAGGTATTTATTTGCCAGTAATAAATACCTGAAATATGCTGAGATTGAAGAAGATATTGTTGGAAAACATTACTTCCAGACTCAAATGCCAGGGCAGGAATATGTTGATGAGTTCAAGAAAATTTCAGATACTATGAATGAAACCGGGCTTACTGCAACATATTTCATAATCACAAGCACTCCAAAAACTAAAGAGAAAGCATGTTTTTTCTGTACCAATGAAATAATTATAAATCCACATACCAATGATAAAGTTGGCAGAGTAGGAGAAATTAGTCCGATAAATGTAAGTTTTCTTGGTCAAATTATCAATTTAACCAATCAGTTTATTAACACTTCTGAGGTAAAAACCGCATTCAATACAAAAACATTAATAACTAAACCCCAGCTAACCACACGAGAAGAAGAAGTTCTATTCTTACTCATGCTTGGTAAATCACAAAAAGAAATTGCCCACATACTCAGCAAAGTATACAGCAAAAATATTGCCGCTACTACAATCGGATCTATAATTAATCGCCAGTTATACGATAAATTTCATGCTTACTCACTTTCCGGCCTAATTAATAATGCAATTCAACTACAAGCAATCCAGAATATTCCCTCCGGGCTACTAAAAATAGGTGAAGGCATATTTCTGATAAATTTTATCTAGTTTAATTTTAACAAAACACAAAACCTTTGTATCAATTACTCACTAGTATAAGCACATAACCACCTCATCTGTCAATCATTATTTTAATGCTTGGCCTAACCGGATAAGTATCTTTATAATCACTGACTTAATTATTATTAATCTGAGGAATTGATATGAAAAAGTTTCTGGCGATTTTATTAATCGCAGCTGGTTCTACAGTTTTTGCAGCTGGTCCAGTGTATATAGATGCCAATATAGGTACATCTACAGGCAGTAGTTATAATCTTGCAGGTAACGCAGATGCCGGTTATATGTTTAACCGTTACTTTGGGGTAGAAGGCGGATTTACTGCCAGCAATAATTATTATTTATATGATGTTGCAGCAAAAGGAGTTTTACCACTAGGCGATGTTGTTGATTTATATGGCAAACTGGGCTTTGGACTAAGTAATTACAATGGCCCCAATGCCAACGGGGACATATTTTATGGGGCCGGAGTTGCGTTTCATATTGCTCCAGACTGGCAATTACATGTGGAAGATTTTTCTGCAGCCAGTTCATATAATCCTAATTTCCTGATGGTTGGTGCACAATTCAATTTCTAACATAAAAGTTTTTATTTTCCAAAGTAAACCTCTTTCATAACCAATTGTTTCGCTCCTAGACTAGGAATAAAGACTTTGAGAAACGCAATGTACGTTAGTACATGAATATTATGACAACGTATAAGAATGAAAGAAACAAATTAAGAAAAAAGCTTAATGTATTAATTGCCTGTGAAGTTTTGGCTAGCTCTAAATTTTATTCCTCTTGCTCAAGGTATTTAAATTTTAAATAAATACTTTGAGTATTTTTTTGATAAAAATCTGGCTACATAAAACTGTTAGTATCCTACCTGAAGAATCTTTCCAGATTAATTCAAACCGCCTCTAAAACCCGGGTTTATTCCACCGTTTCAGATTTCCATTAATTACTCAGGATAACTGGTGGGATGTTACGATAATATGTTAAAATAATGCGATTTTATTTAATCAAGACTTAATTCTTCATTGTTATAAGGATATAAGATGAATTTACATGAGTACCAAGCCAAAGAATTATTGGCACGTTATGGTTTACGTGTACAAAGTGGTGTTCTGGCAACTAACGGTGCCGAAGCAGCAGCTGCATTTGATAAATTAGGCGGTAAATTTGCCGTAGTTAAAGCACAGGTACATGCTGGTGGTCGTGGTAAGGCTGGTGGTGTTAAGGTTGTTAAATCACGAGACGAAGCCACTGAAGTAACGAATAGCCTAATTGGCAAAAATCTGGTAACTTATCAAACAGATGCTAATGGTCAACCAGTAAATTCAGTTTATGTATCTGAAGATCTATATCCGGTTTCACGTGAATTATATCTTGGTGCAGTTGTTGATCGTTCCAGCCGTCGTGTTACATTTATGGCTTCAACTGAAGGCGGAGTAGAAATTGAAAAAGTTGCCCATGAAACTCCTGAAAAAATCCTTAAAACAGTTGTAGATCCATTAGTTGGATTGCAACCATGCCACGCACGTGAAGTAGCTTTCCAGCTAGGTTTGACTGGAGATCAGATTGCTAATTTCGTAAAAATGATGCTTGGTGCTTATAAAGCTTTCGTAGAAAATGATTTTGCCCTGTTTGAGATTAATCCGCTAGCAGTACGTGAAAATGGCGAGTTAGTTTGTGTTGATGCCAAGATTAATCTTGATTCAAATGCATTATTCCGTCATGCTGACCTACTGGCATTACGTGATAAATCACAGGAAAATGCTCTTGAACTTAAAGCATCTGAATTTGATCTGAATTATGTTGCTCTTGAAGGTAATATCGGCTGTATGGTTAATGGTGCCGGTCTTGCAATGGCAACTATGGATATTATTAAATTATACGGCGGACAGCCGGCTAACTTCCTTGATGTAGGCGGTGGCGCAACTAAAGAGCGTGTTATTGAAGCGTTCAAACTGATTCTTGCAGATACTCAGGTAAAAGCAATTCTGATTAATATTTTTGGTGGTATTGTGCGTTGTGACATGATTGCCGAAGCAATTATTGCTGCAGTTAAAGAAGTAAACGTTACAGTTCCGGTTGTAGTTCGTCTGGAAGGTAATAATGCAGAACTTGGTTCTAAATTATTACAGGAATCAGGTTTAAAACTTATTCCTGCAGATGGTCTGGCTGATGCAGCACAAAAAGTAGTTGCTACTTTAAAATAATACCAAACAAGAAGGATATATAATGAGCGTTTTAGTTAATAAAAATACCAAAGTTTTGGTACAGGGTTTTACTGGTAAGAATGGTACGTTCCATTCAGAACAAGCTATTGCTTATGGTACAAAAGTAGTTGGAGGTGTTACTCCCGGTAAAGGCGGTACAAAGCATCTGAATCTTCCAGTATTTAACACAGTGAAAGAAGCAGTACGTGAAACTCAGGCGGATGCTTCAGTTATTTATGTACCAGCTCCATTTGTACTTGATTCAGCTGTTGAAGCTATTGATGCAGGTGTTCCATTAGTAGTTATTATTACTGAGGGTGTACCAACTCTTGATATGCTTAAAGTTAAACGTTATGCAGAATCTACAGGCACACGCATTATCGGGCCAAACTGCCCAGGAATCATTACTCCAGGCGAATGTAAAATCGGGATTATGCCGGGACATATTCATTTACCAGGTAAAATCGGCATCGTATCACGCTCTGGCACATTGACCTATGAAGCAGTTGCGCAAACTACCAAACTTGGTCTTGGTCAATCAACCTGTATCGGTATCGGCGGTGATCCAATTCCGGGAACGTCACATATTGATTCATTAAAATTATTCCAGGAAGATCCACAAACTGAAGCAATCATCATGATTGGTGAAATTGGTGGAACTGCCGAAGAAGAAGCTGCTGAATATGTTAAATCAAACGTAACTAAACCAGTAGTTGGTTATATTGCCGGGGTTACAGCTCCTGCCGGAAAACGTATGGGCCATGCTGGTGCTATTATTTCTGGTGGTAAAGGTACTGCTGAAGAAAAATTCGCTGCATTTGAAAAAGCCGGTATTGCCTATACTCGTTCACCTGCTGAACTTGGTAGTACTTTGCTTGAAGTACTTAAAGCCAAAGGTATGATTTAATCAGATACCTGACTTAATTTAGAAACCTGCCAGTTACTGGCAGGTTTCTCTTATTCTATCTTACTCAGTAAAAACTATTACAAATTAAATATTAATGCCAGCATGATTCTGAATAATAGCTTCTTGGGCATTGCTGTCCTGATGTCTGCTTTAATATAACTCTCACGGCTACTCATTCGTAGCCAGTAATCATGCAAATTCTTACGACTAATAATCATACTATCAAATTTAATCATAAATAGCCTGGCAAGAAAAACAGTCCAGACTACATCGGCTAGACTGTAATTATCACTTGCGGCATACTTATGCTTACCCAGAGCCTCTTCAAGAAAATCACATATATACTCTGCCTGTTTTAGCATTTGCTCATAATTATTGTCTTTAGATAAAATCAGGCGACGGCGTTCTTCTTCCAGATCTAACTTATCCTGGCAAGCCTTGGTAAATTCAGGATGGGTCGCCATTAGTTTACGACATTGAGCAGAACCACGGTCAAGTCCACGGCTAAGCGCAAACCTGGCTATTGGTGATTTTCGCATGGCATTCCCCATTGTCAGATCTTCTATCGAGAAAGCATAATGTAATTTTAATGATTCATTAATAACAGCCTGATCCTTTTCAGGATACAAGTCATGACCGGAGAAATGCTTATTTACATAATATAAAATTTTTTCACTACCATCCAGAACATCTTCGCCAGCAACTAAAGTTGGAACGGTCATATTAGGCTGTATCCGCACATATTCAGGACTAAATTGTTCCATTCTGATATGAATATCAATTTTGTGCATAGCGTAACTGACATTCTTCTCTGCCAAAACCAAACGGGCAATCATACTATAATATGATGAGTCATTACTATAAAGTCTGACAGACATAATTTACTCCAGATAGATTTACGGGATATGTATATTTTAGCAAAGATCTTCAATAACAAACAGGTTATCTTAAATAAATCAGTAGAAAACTGAGTGACTATTAAGGAAATTTATGGATATGATTTATAGGTTATCAAGGAGAAAGATAGACTCTCCAAGTAAGGTCGGAGGTATCTTTTTATGATAATTCAGGCTATGTAATTTACCTTTCAAATTTTTCAGGTTAAAAACTTTAAATTGCTCAAATAACGTTGTTCTAATAGTTTTAGCAACTAGACTTTTGCTAATCCGGTAATTCTTCACTAAAGATAAAATTTCAGCAATTTCTTCATAATTTTCAGCCTGGAATAATAAAAAAGCTACTTCATCGACTAAAGAACACTGGTTAATTACAAAATTACCTAAAGGCTTTCCAGTCTGTAGCTGTTTCTTTATATTATAGAATCTTAATGGAAATGGTACTGTATTTGCACTAACCATTATTGCAATAACTTCGTCGGTATTCTTATTAAGGATTGGTTCATATTCAATAAATGCCACCATATATTCCAGCTTACGGTGAAAATTTGCAGAAATGAACTGTAGTTTCTGTTTTTTATAAACTACCATATCAAACATAACTTGTAGTTCCTGCTTTTTCCGGTTATCTATTCTGGGATATAAATCAAAAAAGCTTAAACCAGTCAGAGTGCAATCTAAATTACAGAATTCACCACATAATTTATTGCTGGCGATGATTTTAAGATCTCTTCCCATAATTCCGCAAATTTTATTATGACAAAAAGTTTCATACCATTGAAGTAGTATCTTCAATGCTGTGGCATTACCAGAAGGGAGCATTTTGGATTTTGTCAAGCGCAATTCCGTACTTTTTTGTGTACATAAAAAACCATAGGTTTTTGCTAAACTTACACGTTATTATAAAAAATAGTAATTTTAACTAATTAATTATATCATAAAAAACTTATCAAATAGAGGTGCTTAACAATGAAAATCAGTTTCGCTGCAATTATTTTAATCACATGCATCCTCCTCGGATGCTCATCTGGAGGTAGCTCCACTGAGCAAATAAATAATGGAGTTAACCAGCTTGCAAGTAATGCCTGGTCATTCAGAAATATTACGACGTCAACTAACGGGATCATTCGCTTGGTTAATGATAAAACCGGAATTATTAGTATTTCTTCCAATAACCCAACACAATCCCTGGAACTACAGGGGCAAGTTACAAATTTTATACCTGGTAGTTCATTATGTCTGCCACAAACCCCATTAGCAGGAAGCGTTAATAAGGAAACTATGGATTCCGCGTCCATCTCATTGACAAATTGTGTATTCTCTGAAAGTCAGCTAACTGCACTGGTTACTATAAAATCAGCTCAACAAACCATTTATTCAGACACTGAAATTTTCAATAATATTGAAATTGCCAGTACTTCAATGGTAGCAGAGCTGGCTAACACACTTGCAGAGTCTAATCCGGCACTATATAACCATAATGTCAATATTTATGCAAAATTTATAATTAACTTAAATAACTTGAATAATCTATCTGGAAACTATCCAGCGAATGGTGGTATTAGCGGTCAACTTTTTGGCCAATTTGTCCAGCAGCTTACTTCAGGAACTAGCGTACCATTTGTTTTAAATGATGGAAAACAGGCGGAAATAACTTTCAGTATGATTGATTCAACCTCAGTAAACATTATGATAAGTATGGTCAATAGTGGACAAGTCACTCAATTAAAGTGTAACGCATTACTTTCCGGACTGGTTGTAAATAATACCTTGAATCCTTATTTCAATGGCTTTATTACTGAATGTACAGGAACTATTCCTACCGAGTGGGGAATTATCAGTGATCCAAACGTAACTGGCAATATAACTTTAAAATAAGAATCAAGGATAAAAACATGAAAAATATAACCAGAAAATCATCAGTCCTGCCTATCTCGTTATTACTAATTAATCTTTTATCTGCCTGCTCAAGTGGTGAAGTTGATAATGTAATACAGACTCCTGAGAACCCAATAATTCCAGGAACCGATATTGAAATCATAGCAGGCTGTTACATTGACGATAGCACTATTTCAAATTGTACAGAATTTGATCTAAGTATATATAAGACCCCAGACTCTACTGTAAGTGTGAAATCTTTTGAATGTTTATCAGATGGTAAAGGAAAATTTTTATTTGCACCAACTTCAACAGGCAGAAATATGCAGAAATTTTCATTTCGATTAAAATGTTTGAGTGCATCCTATGGAATCAGTGTAGATACCTCTACTCCTATAATAATAAACCCGGCAACAGCAACAGTTGCAAAAGGAGCCTCTGTAACTTTAACAACAACTGTACTTTCAGAATCAGAAAGTTATCTTAATGCAACAGCAGAATTTTACGCAAAGATCCCGTTCTTCTCAAACGTCTCATATATAAATTATGGACGCTGTAAATTAGCTAAAACTAATAATGGCTTTGGCTGTAGTACTATTATCTCAGCTTCTTTACCACCTTATATGACAAATAATAGTTTTACAATATATACAACTGTAGCAGGCGCAACAGAAAGTTCAGCAATAATTACTATAACTGATAATCCAAGTCCTACACCCACTCCAAGTCCAGCGCCTGCCCCAACTCCTAACCCGGGACCAGCACCAACTCCTAGCCCAGGACCTGCTCCAACACCAACTCCCGGGCCCGGACCTGCACCCTCTCCAAGCCCAACGCCCACCACATCAAAAATAATTTTTGTTAGTGATGGTACATTTGACGGCCGTATAGGCGGATTTTCTAGCGCAAACGAAATATGTGAATATGACACTAACAAACCAGCGAATAGCGGAACATATAAAGCACTACTAGATGGAAATAATGCTACAACAACAGGAGTCACTTATACCCGAACAGATGGTACAACAGTTATTGCCGTTGCAACAGGAGGTAACCTGGTTGGGTTTAACTCAATAGATAATGCTATTTCTACAAGTTTTGGAAATGCCTGGACTGGTGGCGCAGGAAATAACTGCAATAATTGGCAATCCAATGCTTCCAGTGATTTAGGAGATTATGGATTTACTAATCATGATATGAAAAGCTGGTATTATTATTATAATACAAATAATGATCAGTCTCAACCCGACACATGTAATGCCAGTAAACACCTTTACTGCGTACAACAATAATAGCTAATCCCTATTATTATCTCTTGAGATAGCAACAAAAAATGGCACCAGAAACTGGTGCCATTTTTAGAATGGATAAAATTACTTTTTAACAATTTTACGCATATCAAGAACGTGCTGTTCTTCAGAACCGATCATGCCACGCGCATAATCTTCAAGATAAACTGATTTATCTTTAACTTCATCTAATAATTCATGATAAAGCTTGGCTGCTTTAGTTTCATGCTCAATTGATTCTTTAATAATATTCTGTAAATCGTGTTTGTTTGATTCTTTGATAGACTCTGTTTCAAGAGTTGGATGCCCACCCAAACCAGTCATTAATTCTCCAGCTTTTAAAGCATGATCCAGAGATTCTGTTGCGTGACCTTTAAAATAACCAACTAAAGATAAACGCTCTAAACCATAAACCATTAAACTGTAATGTGTATAACGGCTAACACCAGCTAATTCATGCGCAATAATTTTATCTAGAATTGCACAAACTTTCTTTTCATTAATATCTAACATTGTATCCTCCTGTTATTTAATTTTAAAGTGCACTATTATACCTCACCATAACTCTGTACCGGAAAATTTTTGCAAAAATGCTACAATCCACATTGCAGTGCAATATTTATTTTATAAATCATAACATGTTGGATATTATACATTTTCACATAAAAAACGCTGTAAGTTCTTTCAAATTTTTACGTCATCATAAATTGCAAATGCAAATCATTCTCATTTATAATTCTGCATGTAAATACAATCTTAAATATAATCACAGGAGTTATTTTGAAAAAACTATTATCAGTCCTTCTTGCCGGTAATATCGGACTGGCACTGGCAGATGAACAACTGACCACAGAAGCAGTTGATCAGGCTAAAGCCATTGAAAGCACCCCAGTCGCAGCTGAAGAACCAAGTTACATTTCACGCCAGGCATATACGCAAAATCCATATATAGGAATGCCAAGTGGTGGTGGAACACAAGATGTTAGTGAAAGTGATTTTGCCAGAGATAATGTAGCCCAAAAATGGTTTGCCGACGGTACCTGGAACGTATTTGGTGCAACCAGCTATGTAAACCAGAATGGAGCAAATAACTATGGTTATGCCGTAAACTTGTTTGCACAAACCGGGCAAGTTGCCGGATTCTCCTTTGGGGGCCTGTTAACTATTGCCAATCCGTTTTTTAGTACTCAATGGAACCCCTCGGATCCTGCAGATCAGGCCCAGGGTTTATCAGTTTTAAAACAGGTTACCCCACAGGAGCTATTTGTTGAATATCAATATAATAATATTGTACAGGCAGATGCTGGATGGATTGGAATTAGCAATAGCCCATGGATGACTTACTACCAGAATAATGCGTTAAATATGGTTACCTATCAGGGGGCAATGGTAAATGTAGATCCTGGCGGTGGATGGTTACTAACCGGATTTGCGATTAATGGTGCCCAGCTATTGGGAGAGCAAGGATTTAGCCAGCAAACCATGTATAACAGTGAATGGGATAACGGTACCGGTACCGGTAAAGTTGGTGATCAGGGTAGCCCAAGTACTTATGCAATGGGAGCTAGCTGGACTAGTCCGGGACAAATGGTTAATGCGAGACTTTGGGGCTATGCTTTTGCCAATTATGCCAACATGGCGTACGCAGATACGACTATCAAACTGCCGGTAAATGATGACCTTGGTTTTACACTTGGAGCACAAGGATCACTTCAGGGACAAAACGGTGAAGGTGATATTCTTAACAATGCTGGCTATGGTAATGACGTAAGAAGTAATATGCTGGGTCTACAATTAGGATTTAATTATTCAATTTTTGGCTTACAGCTTGGCTATAATAATATCTGGGGGCCAGAGGATAGTTACGAAGGTGGGGGCATTATTTCGCCTTATACTTATCAGTACGCAACAGATCCTCTATACACTACAGGCTGGATTCAGGGTATGGTAGAACGCTCTGCGGGTCAGGCATTTAAAATTGCTCCATCAATATCATTACTGGATAATAACCTGGTAATTACCCCAAGTTATCAGTATTATGCAACAACATTCATGCCTGCCGGCGTAGAATATGATATCCAGATAAGCTATTCAGTACCTCAAGTTAAAGGATTGACTTTCTTTGGGGGTTATGGTTATCTTCAGCAACCAACCTATACTTCCTATGATGATGATTTAGGTGGTGATACTTATCAGGCGCAAATAATGGTAAGTTATTTGTATTAAACCTGATTCGAAGACTAGATTTATGTTAGAATATGCTGATTATCCTGATTCAGATAGAAATAAACCATCTTCCCCCAAGGATAATTAGTATATAAGTTTTCTGGGCAACTAGCCCGGTTTTTTAGTGTGAGAACCACACGTTCCGAATTTAGTCATAAAGGTATTTAATCAGATGAAGTTATTAAAACTAATAGTCTTGACAAGTGGTATCAGCATTTTTTTAGCTTCTTGCGCTACAGATGCTGCTTATAAAGTTTCAAGTGAATTAACTGCACCATACATTACTAATGCGGATAATCAGGATAAAGATGATCTAGCCTTACAAAGTAAACTAAATGCATTGTACAAAAAGCAAATCCCGAATAATGCTATTGATATACTTGTCTCACAAGGAAATACCTTACTTGTGGGTCAGGTTGCCAATAGTAGCGATAAGAATAAAGCGGCTATATTAGCCAAACAAAATCCTGCTGTATCGACAGTATTTAATTATTTGACTATCAACAGTATCAAACCGGTATTAAATAAAAACTCTTCTTTAGCACAAAAAGCGTTAACCCGCATTCAATCACAAAATGATATAAGTGGTAAATACGTAAAAACTACAGCTGTAGATGGGATAGTCTATATTATGGGAACCAATCTGGGTAACTTAACTTCTCTTGATGAAGCAATCAAGGGAATTTATGCTATGGATGGTGTCAATAAAGTAGTGAATCTGGTTCAGCCTGGTGATATGGATTATACTGAATCCAAAGAATATGTAGACTAAGAATCAGGGGAACCTGATACTCATTAAAGACCGGCACTAAATGCTGGTCTTTTTTTACAATAACCATCTGTTATAAATCCATATTAATCAAAATTATATAAACCTGGAAAACTCTCGCAATATTTTCTTATAGCGCCTTATAATAAAGCGTTTAATACTAAAGGAGATGTCATGAGAAAATACCTGCTTTCATTATTATTTTTACCTGTTATAGCATATGCAACTAATCCAATATGTTCACCAGAACCAAGGCAGGAGGATATTGGCCAGGCAATAAAGTGGTATCGTGATTCAGCAGAAAAGAAAGCACTTTATAACCAGGCATATCTTTCAGGTAGTAATTACATAACCACCTGGGTAAAAGCTAACAAACCTAAAGCTAAAACCTGGGGAGTAGTCCTGGATATTGATGAAACCACCCTAGATAATTCATGGTACTTCAAAGATTGTGGAGAATTAGCCAGTAATGAATCAGACTTCAGTCATTACGTAGCTAACCCGATGAAATCAACTGCATTACCCGGAGTTGCTAAGTTTACAGCTCTTGTTCATAAACTGGGAGGTTATGTTAGCCTGGTATCTAACCGTGATGGTTCATATAAGGATGACAGTGGTAGTGTACTGGATACCACGCTCAAAAATCTGAAAAATGAAAACATTTATTTTGACCAGGTAGTGCTGGCTAACCGTCGTGATTCTAAAACCCCGAGTGATAAAAATCCCCGCTTTAATGCAATTAATAGCGGCAATTATGATTCAGGCCAGATGGTCTGGTCAAATAAACTCCCTAAACATAAAGTAATTGCCTACTTTGGTGATAATATTCAGGATTTTCCAAAATTTAAACAGAAAGCTGCCAATAATCTTGATGAAAATAACACAGAATTCAGCGTCTTTGGAAATGG
>Ga0206102_1000202_pt1 | contig 20553 bp, 9 predicted proteins | sample 1B1Ametagenome_FD_148645 | JGI IMG/M metagenome (GOLD analysis project Ga0206102, IMG submission 148645) | Enriched microbial communities from leaf-cutter ant dump, University of Wisconsin, Madison, United States - 1B1A | ecosystem: Environmental > Terrestrial > Nest > Insects nest > Nest dump... | reverse complement strand
GTTCCACGCCGGGCTGGGCGAGTTCCGGGCGTGGGTGCACGCGATGGTGCGCGCCCGCCTGCAGCTCGGCGCCGTGACGCGCGAGGCCGTGCGCGCGCTCGTCGCGGACTACGCCGAGGGGTTCCAGCGAGCCGCGGGGATCCGGACCGTCGCCCGCATCGACGCGTGGTCGTCCGGGACCGGCGGTCCGCGGCTCGTCGACAACCCGACGCGCGTGCACGGCACGCGCCTGCCGGGCTCGGGCGGCTGGGAGCCGCTCGCGCACCTCGAGCTCGAGAACCGCGGGCTCGACCCCGCGCCCTGGGCCGTCGTGCTGCGCGGCACGGGCGGCTCGCCCGAGCACTCCCCCGTGGTCGTCAACCGGACGACCGGGCACGCCGTGCTGTTCCGGGGCTCGCTCGCGCTCGGGCAGCGGCTCACGATCGCGCCGTCCGCGGCCGACCGCACCCTGCTCGCGGCCGACCTCGACGGGCACGACGTGACGGACCGCCTCACGGTGTGGACCGACCTGACGGCAGGACCCGACGGACCGGGCACGCCCGCGACGAGCCTCGCCGCCGGACCTCTCGCGCGCGGCACGAACGTGCTGTGGTTCCTGCCGCTCGCGACGTACGACTCACCCGGCCTCGGCCGCTACCTGCTCGCGATGGCCGACGACACGCTCACGCAGGGCCGGTTCGACACCACGCCGTTCGACGCGTCGCTGTTCGCCCAGCCCGCGCTCGTCGCGGCGCACGTCGCGTGGGTCGAGGCGCAGCCCGCGACGCTCGAGGTGCGGCTGCCCGCGGCGACGCTCACGGCACCCGCGGGCCGGTCCGACGACGCCGTGCTCGCCCGGGACCGGCTCGAGGCCGGGCTCGACGCCGCGGTCGACCGGACCGCGGGCGCCGGCATCGGCGCCGACGTGGTGCTCGAGGCCTTCACCGAGCGGCAGCCCGGCGAGGCGCACCTCGTCGGCGTGTGGCCGCGCACGTTCCGGTCCGTCGGCCCGACGGGTGCCGACGCGCTCCCGGACGCGGGCGCCACGTTCGACGTCACCGACTTCGACGACTCCGTGCTGAGCTGAGGAGAGGACATGAAGGCCAAGCTGCACCTCGTGCTGACCGACCCGGGCGGTGCGGTCGTCGACGAGCGCCGCGCCCACAACACGGTCATGGCGACCGGCGCGCGGATCGTCGCGGACCTGTTCGCGGGAGTGGGCAGCCCCATCACGCACATGGGGGTCGGCACCGCCGACGCCGCACCCGAGGACGTCGGCGTCACCGCGCTCACCAACGGCGGCGGGGACGACGCACCGTTGACGGGGAGCACGCTCGCCCCGATCGCGTCGAGCGCGTTCACCGCGACGCTCGTCCCGGAGCGCCGCGTCGTCCAGGTCCGCGTGCGCGCGACGCTGCCGCCCGACGCGGCCGTCGGTCGCATCCGCGAGGCGGGCCTCGTGTCGCAGGGGGACGGCGACCCGGTCCTCTACAACCGCGTGGTGTTCGCGCCCGTGGACAAGGGCGACGACCACGAGCTGACGCTGTTCTGGGAGGTCGAGTTCCCGTACGGCGACCTGCAGTGGCTCACGTGACCCGCCGCTGACCGACAGCACACCCGAGAGGAGCACGACCATGGTGGCCAAGGCCGCGTTCGACATCCGGCTCGAGGGCTACGCGCCCGCGAACCGCGACGCGCTCGTGAAGCTCGTCAACCCCGCGACCGGGCAGCAGGTCGAGCGCAAGCCGTTCCTCGACGGTTCGCTGCTCGTGCGCGACCTCGACCCCGGGCCGTGGGAGCTGACCGTCACGCACCCGAACCTCGTCAACGCGATCGACAAGCGCGTCATCCGGCTGTTCCCGCAGGACATCCCGACGCGTGTGCCCGTCGTCGTGCCGCCCGACCTGTTCCGCGACACGCCGATCCGGGACATCCCCGACGCGGACCTCGCGCCCGTGCAGCAGCAGGCGGGCGCGATCACGACGAACGTGGGGCGCCTCGCGCACAAGGCCGCGGGCGAGGTCATCCGCGCCGAGGACTGGAACGTGCTGGCGTCGGCGGTCGCGGACCTCGCGCGCGCCGTCGGGGAGCTCACGCGCCTCGTGTCCCCCGTGGGCCACGACCACCCCGAGATCGCCGAGAAGATCGCCGAGGTGCAGGGCAACATCCTGCGGTTCTCCGAGTCGTTCGGCCGCAGCCTGCTCGAGCTCAAGCGTGAGGTGGAGAGCCAGAACCTGCGCGGCCGCCTCACGTCCGTGCTCGACCTGGGCGCGGCGTCGTCGGCGGTGCGCGACCGGCTGCTCGGCCGCGTCACCGAGCTCGAGAACTCGACGCTCGTCACGACCGCGCAGTGGTCGCCGCTCATCGCGACGCACTCCAACGCCGCGATCCGCGAGGTGCTCGAGCTCGCGAACGAGCAGGGTGCGGGCGCCGACGCGTTCCTCGCGACCCCCGCCGTGAGCGGGACGCTCGCGCTCCTGCAGAACTTCTCGGCCGCGGGCGGCGTGAGCCGGCCCGAGGACGAGCTCGAGACGTACCGCCGCGGCATCGCCGCGACCGGTCCGTCGCTGATCCGGGCGCTGTAAGCCCGCGGGACCGGGAGGGAACATGGCCACCGTCGTCGAGATCGAGCGGCTGCAGGCGCTCGTGGAGCGGCTCGGACCGCTCGCGGGCAAGGTGCGCGGCGAGCTCGTCGCGGCCGACGACTGGAACACGCTCGTCGGCGCGATCGTCGAGATCGGGCGCGCGACGATCGCCACGGGCCAGCAGGGCGTGCCGCAGCACGAGCACCCCGACCAGGTGGGGATCGGGTGGTTGGACCCGCAGCTGCGGCAGATCGTCACGGGCGGCGGGCTCAAGGACCCGGCGCTCGACGCGGCGCTCCTCAAGCTGCGGCGCGACGTGTCGCTGCTCGACACGCGGCTCGGGCGCGTCGGCGACGACCTGTCGGCGACCCGCACGCGCGTCGACGTGGTCGCGACGAACGACCTCACGCGGTCCGCGACGCTCGACGTGCTGCACCGCAAGGTCCTCGGCGCGGCCGACGACCGCGGCGACATCGCCGACCTGCGCACGACGCTGCGCACGCTGCAGAGCGAGGTCGGCCGAGCGGTCGAGGTCGGCAGCCGGCTCGAGGTCGACGGCGCACCGGTCGACGTGCCGGGGCTCGTGCAGCGCGTCGCGGACGTCGAGGCCCTGCGCGACCGGCTGACCCGGCCCGACGGGTCGCTGCTCGACGCCTCGACGCTCGAGATCCGGCTCACCGAGCTCGCGGGCTCGCTCGTCACGCAGGACCAGCTCACGGAGGCGATCAAGGACGTCCGCACCGACGTCGGCGGCGGCGACCTCGACGGCGTGCTCGACGCCGCGCGCGCGGCCGCGCAGGAGCGGGCGAGCGCCGCCGTCGACGCGCTCGGGACCGACCTGCGCTCGCAGCTGCAGTCGCGGTTCGCCGAGCTCGACGGCATCGTCGCGACCGCGGTCGCGCGCGCCACCGGGGACCTCGCCGAGCAGGTGCTCACGACGAGCCGCACCGAGGTCGCCGAGGCCCTCAGCGGGCTCGACGACCGGCTGCGCGAGAGCCTCACCGCGGACCTCGACGCGCGGCTCGCCGCCGTCGACGCCCGGACCGACGAGCTCGTCGCGCGGCTCGAGGAGCAGGTGCGCGGCCAGGTCGCGCAGGCCGTCGAGGGAGCGGTCACGAGCGCGCTGCGCGAGGTCGACGCCCGGCTCGGGAAGCTCGACGAGCAGCAGACCGGGCTCGTCGCGCAGCTCGAGGCGTCCGGCAAGCGGCTCGACCAGCTCGACGAACGCGTCGAGGTCGTCCGCCGGGCCGACGAGTCGGCACGCGAACAGCTCCGCAAGGACCTGCTCACCGAGATCGGGCGGGTCGAGGCCGAGATCGACGGCAAGCTCGGCCGCGGGCTCGTCGACGTGCGCGGCCGGCTCGCGCTCGACCTCGAGGCGAACGTCGCTGCGCAGCGCCGCGAGCTCGAGGTCACGCTCGGCGAGGTCGCCCGCCAGGCGGCCGCGACCGAGGTCCAGGTGCTCGGTGCCGGTCTGCGCTCCGACGTGCAGGGCGTCGTGCGCCAGGCGGTCACGGCCGAGACCGCGGGCGTGCAGGCGACCGTCGCGAACGAGCTCGCGGGCCTGCAGCTGCAGGTCGCGGGGCTCGTGACGAACGAGGTCGCGCGCCAGACGCAGGACATCCCGACGATCGTCGAGAAGCAGCTCGCGACCGTGCGACCCGAGCTCGAGCGGATCGTCGACACGCGGCTGGGCCGGGGGTGACCCGTGCTGACCGAGCTCGAGCTGCGGCTCGCCGAGGTGCTCGGGGCCGCGCTCCCCGCACCGTTCGGCGGCCGGGTGCGCCGCGTCGGGGCGGCCACGCCCGGCGGTGCGGGTCCGGTCGTGCGCCTCGGCGTGCGCGGGTTCACCCCGCTCGAGCCGGACGTGTTCTCGGCACGCCCCGAGGTCGCACCCGGCGCGCCCACGCTGCGCCGCGTCGTGCGCCTGCGCGTGCGGCTCGGTCTCGACGTCACGACGACCCCGGCCGACGACCACGCGGGCGTCCTCGCGGGTACCGACGCGCTGCTGTACGCGCTGCAGGACCCCGAGCTGTCCTCGGCGCGTGCGCTCGTCGCACCCGGCGACCAGGGCTTCCGCCTCGACGGGCTGGACCTCCTCGAGGTCGGCGCGAGCGACGACGACCCCGACGTGCTCGTCGCGGCGACGGGCTGGTTCTGGCCCGTCGGCGTCGCCGGCCAGGACGGTCGCGCGATCACGCGTGCGCTCGTGCGCGAGATCCGGCTGCCCGTGCGGCTCGGGCTCGGCGCACCCCTCGTCGCGGGTGCGGGCGCCGTCGCGTGCGACCTCACGTTCGGCGCGACCGGCACGCTCGACGTCCGGTCGGCGAGCACGACGACCGCGCCGTTCGGTGCCGTGGCGCTGCGGCTGCTCGACGAGGGCGGCGGCCCGGGTGCGGGCGCGCTCGCCGCGGCGGGCTCGCCCGCGGGGACCACGGTCGTCGTGCAGGTCACGGGCGACGGCACCGAGTTCACCTACACGCCCCCGGCGGGGCCCGTGCGCGAACACCTCGTCGTGCTCGCGCACGCCGGCACGGGCGGCGACGCGCGCACGGGGCTCGAGCTCGCGCGGTTCGACCTGGTGGTGGCACCGTGAGCAGCAGCCCCGTCCTCGTCGCACCGCCGACGTACGTCACGGTCGTCGCCGACGTCGCGCTGCTGGTCGAGGCGCCCCAGGAGGTCCCGCCGACGGGGCTCGTGCTCACCACGCCGTGGCGACCCGTCGCGGGCGCGACGGGCGCGCGCGTCGGGTCGGCGCTGCTCACCGTGAGCCCCGAGCTCTCAGGCACCGGACGGGACGCCGGCGTCGTCGCGCCCGGCAAGGACCCGACCCGCGCGATCCACGTCCACCCGTCCGACGCACGCGTCCCGACCCGCGCGCTCACGATCCCCGGGCTGCGCTCGGCACCCGAGGGCGAGCCCGTCCGCGGCGCGCTCGGCGACGACCTGCACGTCGTCGTGCGGCAGGGCGGGCAGCCCGTCGTCGCCGTACCGCCGCTGCCCGCGGTCGGGTACGCACCCGCACAGCTGCCCGGCGGGAGCATGTCGGGCGACGTGCTCGTGCTGCCCGACCTCGTCGGCGACCTCACGGTCTCGGTCGCGACCGGGAGGTCGCTCGACCAGCTCCGGGACGTGGACGTGCGGCACGACGACGTCCGCCTGCGCGCCGCGCCCATGCCCGTCGGGCTGCACGTGGTCGGCCCGGACGGCGACGAGCAGCTCGCGCTCTCCGGCCCGGTGCGCAGCACGCTCACGCACGACCTCGCGCCCGCCCTGCAGCGTCATCTCGCGGCGGCGGTCGTCGGGACCGGCACGTCGGGCGGGACGGCGCCCGTGACGCTGCGCTCCGACGTCGTCGGCTCCGCACGCGTCATGCTCGACGTGCGCGACGTCGTCGTCGAGCGCGCGGTCCCCGGGCGCCTCACCGTCGAGTCCGAGGGTGTCCCGACGAGCATCGCGCTGCCGGGCCCGCACCCGGGCCGGGCCCCGGTCCGCACGCGCGCCGACGTCACCGTGACGCACCACGGTGCTGCGCTGCACCCCGCGTCGGACGCCGTCCCGAGCACCGATGCGGACGTCGGTGGGGTCGTCGTGCGCGACGCCCCCGTGGTCCGGCGGCTCGCCGCCGCGACGCTCGCGGGCACGTCGCTCGTGCGCGTCGCGGTCGTCGGGTGGGCGCACGGCGAGACCGAGCTGTCCCTCACGGTCGCGGGCCGCGCGTGCCCGACGACCGCGCTGCCGGGCGCGTCGGGACGCACGGCGCCCGCGGTCGTCTGGTTCGACGTCGGCGACCCGCTGCCGGCCGACGGTCCGCTCGAGCTCGCGCTGCGCGCGACCCGCGGCGCGTTCCGCTGGTACGCCGCGCCGGACCCCGCGGTCCGGCTCGCGGTCGCGGCGACGCCCGCGGGCACGCACGTCACGGTCGGCGGCGTGCGCATCGCGCTGACCGGGGCGACGACGCACGTGGCCGCGGTCTCGCTCGCGGGCACCGACTCGTGGACCGTGACGACCGACCAGCTCTGCTCCGTCGCGCTCTCGAGCGCCGTCCTGGAGTTCGCACCGTGAGGAGCCGGCCATGACGCTGCTGGACGACCTGCAGGCGCTGGACCTGTCCGCGATCGTCGACGCCAAGGTCGACATCGCGGGCGCGCTCGACGTCGCGGACCTGCAGGCGCTGCTCGGTGACGGCGCCGTCGCGAGCGTCCTGGGCGACCTCGGCACCGCGGTCCAGGTCGCGGTGCGCGCGGTCGACGACCCCGCGACCCTCGTCGAGCCGCTCGCCGCCGCGTTCGTCCGGCTGCTCGACGAGCTCGGCGACGACCTGCCCGTCGCGCAGTACGCGAGCGCGGTCGCCGACGGAGCGCGCATCGTCGCCCAGCTCGTGGGCGCGCTCGCGGGCGACCCCCTGCGGCTCAGCCTGCCGAGGTCCGGCTCGTCGCTCGACGCGGGCGGCGCGCTCGAGCGCGTCGCGAGCGGGCTCGGCGACCAGGCGACCGCCGTCTCGGGCGGCATGGCGCAGCTGCGCTCGCTCGTGCAGCAGGTCGAGCACGGGTTGCCGGACGACCCGGACGCGCTCGTCGCGCTCGCGATGCAGATCCTGCTGCCGTTCGGGACCGCCGCCGTCGACCCGGTCCGCGCGTGGACGACGACGCTCGACGCCCAGCTCGCGCGCGTCGCGGTCGACCCGCGGCTCGGCGAGGGGCTCGTCGTCGCGCTCGGTCGACTGCGGGCCGCCGCCGACGCGGGCGACGTGGCCGCGGTCCGCACCGCGCTCGCGACGCTCGAGCAGGTCCGGGCGGCGACCGTGACGCAGCTCGCGGCCGCGCTGCGCACCGCGACGGGCGTGCTGGCCGCGACGCGCGTCGGCGACCTCGCGGGACCCGTGCGCGCGCTGCGCGGCGCGCTCACGTCCGCCGAGAAGGGCGCGCTCGACCAGCTCGACGACTGGCGCGGCATGCTCGCCGACGCGCGCGCCTTCGTCACCGGGATCGACCCGCAGGCCGGGCTCGACGCGGCGCGTGCGCTGCTCGACGACGTCGAGCGCGCGGCGCGCGACACCGTGCTCGGCGCGGTCGACGCGTCCGTCGACGTCGTCCGGGGCTGGCTGCGCGACCTGCTGCGCGAGCTGCCCCTGCGCGCGCTGCGCCAGGAGCTGTCCGACGCGATCGCGCACCTCGCGCGGCTCGTCGACGGCGCGGACCTCGACGCACCCGTGACGTTCGTGCGCGAGACGCTCGAGCAGGTCGCGCAGACCCTCGCGGCCGCCGACCCGGCGGCTCTCGTCGCGTCCGCGGTCGACGAGCTCGAACGCGTCGTGCGCGAGCTCGTCGACACGCTCGCCGCCGCGCTCGGCGACCTCGCCGCGGGCGTCGAGGCCGTGGCCGACGAGGCGCGCGAGGTGCTCGAGCGCGCGGTCGAGGGGCTGCGGGCGTTCTCCGAGGCGACGCAGGCGATCGCGGACGCCGTCGGCGGGACGCAGCTGTCCGACGCGGCCGACGCGATCGCGGCCCGGCTGCACGAGCTGCGCGAGCAGGTGTCCGAGGTCGTGTCGTCGGTCGAGCTGCCCGAGCCGCTGCGCGCGGCCGTGGACCAGCTCGTCGACGTGCTCGACTCCATCGACCTCGACGACGCGATCCGCCGCCCGCTCGAGTCCGCCGCGGCCGAGCTGCGCGTCCCGGACGGCGTCGGCCGGACCGTGCGCGACGGGCTGCAGGCGGTGAGCGACGCGATCACGTCGGTCGTCCCCACCGACCTCGTCGGCGAGCTCGACGCGCTGCTCGCCGACGCGCTCGCACAGCTGCAGTCGATCGACGTCTCACAGCTCACCGCGGGTGTCACGCAGGTGCTCGACGAGGCCGCCGGGACGCTCGAGGGCGTCCACCTCGCCGAGCTCGTCGCCCCCGCGGGGGACGTGTTCGCGCAGGTGCTCGCCGCGGTCGACCGCGTGCACCCGCGCACGCTGCTCGCCCCGGCGATCGACCTCTACCGGCAGATCGCGGGCGCCGTGCCCGTGCCCTCCCCCGACGCGCTCACGACGCGCGTGGGGGCCGTGACCGCCCAGGCGGGCGAGGCCGCGGCGCGGGCCGTGGTCGAGCCGACGCTGGGGGCCGTCGGCGTGGGGACGGGTGCGGGCTCGAGCACGAGCGGCGCCGCACCCCAGCCCGCACCGCCGCCCGACCTGCGTCCCGGCGACATCGTCCGCCTCGTCGGCTACCTCCCCGCGCGGCTGCGCGACGCGCTCGTCGACCTCGGGACGGGCCCGACGGGCGAGGTCCTCGCGGCGCTGGACACCGCGCTGTCCGGCACCGCACGCGACCTGCGGGCGACGCGCGACCGGCTGCTGGGCCTCGGTGCCGAGGTCGAGCGCGGGCTCGCGGCCGCGCTCGCACCCGTCGGCGCGGCCCAGCTCGACGCCCAGCTCGCGCTGCGCGGCTCGGCCACGCTGTCCGCGGGCGGCATCGACGTCGGCGCGTCCGTGGACGTCGTCGCGGCGGTGTCGCCGGGCGCGCTGCTGCGGGCCGTCGACGGCGAGCGCGCGCTCGTCGCGGCCGGTGCGCACGGTCTGGCGGGCACGCTCGTCGGACCGGTGGCCGACGACCTCGAGGCGGTCGCGACGCTGCTCGAGACCGCCCTGCCGTCCGCGCTGCTGGGCGACGTCGACGGGCTGCTCGCGGCGCTCGACCCCGAACCGCTCGCGGCCGAGCTCGACGCGCTGCTCGCGGCGGTCGTCGACGCGATGCCCACGTTCCTCGCCGCCGCGGGCGACGCCGCGACCGAGCTCGTCGCGCGCGTGCGCGGCCTCGTCGAGGAGCTCAACCCCGGCACGCTCGCGCAGCGCTACCTCGGCGTGATCGAGGTCGTGCGCGACGAGCTCGCGCTGCTCGACCCGGCCCGGCTCGCGGACGAGCTCGGCGAGGTGCACGCCGCGGTCCGCGCGACGCTCGCCGCGTACGACCCGGTCGCGCTCGCGCGCGAGCTCGACGCGCTGCTCGCCCAGGTCGCGGGCGCCGTGCGGAGCCTCGACCCCGCGGGCCTGCTGCCCGACCTGTCGGGTGTCGCGGCGCAGGTCGCGCGCGTCGCGGACGTCCTGCCCGTGGCGGCGCTCGACGGCGTCGGGCAGCAGCTCGTCGCGGTCGGGGACGAGCTGCGCGCGCTCGACGTCGACGCGATGATCGCGGTCGTCGACGCGATCCCGCCGCAGGTCGCGGACGGGGTGTCGACGCTCGTCGAGTCGGTGCGCGGCGAGCTCGTCGCGCTGCTGCAGTCCATCCGGTACGCGGGCGGCTCCGCGTCCGTGACCGTCTCCGGCTCGGTGGGGTGACGCCATGACGACGACCGACGCGACGACGACCGACGCACCGCGCGCTGCGAGCGCACCCGACCCTCGGGCCGGCCTGACCGGGCCCGCGCCCGGTGCGCGACCCGGCCCTGGTCCCGGTGCGCAGCCCGGTCGCGCGACGGTCGTCGAGACGCGCGACCTCGGCGCCGGGGGCGTGCTCGAGCTCGAGCGCGACGCGTCGTCGGGCGTGCTCGTCGCGCTGCGCGGGCGGGGACCCGACGCGTCGGGGGCCGTCCGCGACTACCTCGTCGTCGCCGCCGACGGCACCCGGACGTGGCCCGGGATCGCGACCGTGCGCGAGCGCCTCGGCGAGGGTGCGCTCGTGCGCGAGGTCGCCCCGCTGCACGGCGCGCCGTGGACGGAGCGCTACCGCTGGTCGGGCGACCACCTCGTGCACGTCGACGGCGTGGACGTGCACCGCGACGCGACGGGACGCGTCGTCGCGTGCGTCCCGGGCGGCCAGGACCCCGCACCCGCGACGCACCGCTGGCTCTACGCGCACGACGACCGCGGGCTCGTCGAGGTCGTCGGTCCGGGTGTCGCACGGCGCCTCGTGCTCGGGCCGGACGGCCGCGTGCTCGAGGCGCACGACGAGTCCGGCACGCGTCGGTTCGGGCACGACGAGCGCGGTGCGCGCCGCACGCCCGCGCGGCCCGCGGGCGACGTGGTCGACGACGAGGGCCGGACCTGGGTCACGTGCGACGCGACGGGCACGGTGCGCGCGGTGCTGCTGTGGGACGGCTTGCGCTGCCTCGCCCGCGTCGACGGTCCGCTCGGCGCGCCGCTCGCCGCCGTGTTCAGCCTCGACCCGTCGGGCACGCCGGTGCGCGTGCTCGGGCCCGGGACCGTCGAGCGCGTGCCGCGCGACGCGTACGGCGAGGGGCTGCTCGCGCTGCGCGACGTGCCGGGACTGTTCGGCGGGCGCGTGCACGCCGGGCTCGTGCACCTGCCGCTGCGCCGCCTCGACCCGACGACCGGCACGTTCTGCTCGCCCGACCCGTGGCACGGCGGGGACGACGACCCCCGCCGCCCCGCGGGCTACGACGGTCCGGTCCCGGTCGAGCGCAACCCGCGCTCGGCGTACGAGGTGTGCCGCGGCGACGCGGTGGGCCGCACCGACCCGACGGGCGGCGTCTCGGCGGGCCTCGTGCTGTCGACGCTGACGTGGTCGTTCCAGAACAACATCCTCACGTTCTTCGGGATCGACTGGTGGTTCAACCTGTTCCTCAGCCTCGTCGCCGCGCCGTTCGCGGGTGACGAGTACGACTTCTTCAGCTCGACGGGCCTGTCGACCACGGACCGGCTGGGCGCGTTCGCGGTGCGGCGCGACGGGTTCATGAACGTCATCACCGGCGGGCGCCCGTTCACGACGCAGCACATCGTCTGGGCGCCCGACAGCAAGTTCGCCGAGCTGCAGCGCGGCGAGGTCGTCGACCCGGGCGGCGCGTACGAGCCGACGCACTACGGCACGGTGCTGCGTCTCGCGCCGGCGGGCGCCGACGCGTCGTTCCTGCGCTGCTCCCCCGCCACGGGCACGCCCGACGACCTCGCGGGCTGGACGCGGCACGGCGGCACGGGCGTCGCGGTCGCGCCCGGGACGCTCGCGCCGTGGTTCCCGACCGGAGGGCTGCACCTGGACGCGCCCCGGACCGACACGCGGCACGACGTCGCGGCGACGCTCACCGAGCTGCGCCCCGGCCCGGTCGCCGTCGGCGACTTCGAGCAGCGCTCGGTCCTGACGTCCGCGGTGCCCACGGGTGCGGTCGCGGGCGGGCTCGTGCTGGTCGACGACGGGACCGCGCTCGCGTTCGCCCGCGTCGACGGCGTCGACACGGTCCCCGCCGGCCAGCGGCTGCAGCTCCACGAGGACCTCGCGCTCACCGGCACCTCGCTGCGCGTGACGCGTCTCGAGGACGCCGCGGTCTCGAGCGAGCAGCGTCCCGCGGGCGGCCCCGCGGACTCGTTCGACGCGCGCGGCACGACGACCACGTACGCGCCGGGTGACCTCCTGCGCCTCACCGCGACGAGCGGCGAGGTGCTCGTCGCACGCGTCGCCCGGCTCGAGGCGCGCCTGCCCCTCGAGCGCCCGCTGCCCGCGGGTCTGGCCGGCCCGCTCGCGGTCGCGACCGCGACCCCCGGCCCGACCCTGACGGTCACGGCGACGGGCACGACGCTCGACGTGGGCACCGCGACCCCACCCGCGGTCGGCACCACCGGGCTGCTGCAGGGCGGCACGCCCACGGCGGTCCGCGTCGAGTCCGTGACGCCCGCGACGACGCCGGGCGGGTCGAGCACGATCACGGTCGACGTCGCCGCGCCGACGGGGACGACCGCGTTCCGCACGGTCACGGCGACGACGGTGCTCGGCACGCGCACCGACGCCGCCGAGGCCGCGGCCCAGCTGACCTACACGCCCCTGACCCCGGGCTCCGCTCCGGACGGCTCGGCCGGCCTCGTCGTCGTGCGCGCCGAGAGCAGCGCGGGCGCGCACGCACGGGTCGTGCCGGGCGCCCCGGCGCACGACGTCGTCGTGCTCGACCGCGCGCTCGTCGGGACCGGACCGTGGACCGTCGAGCGGTGGCGCACCACGGGGACGACGACCGCGTCCGTGGTCCCCGCGCAGGTCCTGTCGGTCTCGGTGCCGTCGCCCGAACGGTTCGAGGGCATGCCCGTCCGGCTCACGCTCGTCGCGGGCGAGCCGCCCACCGCGACGTCGCGCCTGACGGGCATCGCGGTCACCGACGGCGTCCTGACGGTCACGCCGCCCGCGGCCGTCGCCGGGCTGCGCGTGGGCGACCCCGTGCTCGTCGGGACCGAGCCGACGGCCGTGCGCGAGGTGCGTTGCGCGCTCGCGTTCGCGCCCGCCGTGGACGTCGCGGCGAGCGGGCTGCGGCTCGTGACGCTCGCCGCGACGGGCTACGCGTACGACGCGGTCGTCGCGGCGCCCGACGCGGTCGACGTGCACGCGACCGCCGGGGGCGGACCGGCGCCGTTCCTGCGCGTCCAGGCGGGCGACCTGCTCGCCGTGACCGACGCGGGCACGACGACGTGGCACCGCGTGTCCGCCGCGAGCGCGGGGCGGCTCACGCTCGTGGGTGGCCCGGGTGCGCTCACGACCGGGCACACGGTCACGGTGCAGCAGGCCGACGTGACGGACCCGGGCACGGGGAGCCCGTGGCTCGGGATCGACGGCACGCGCACGGGCACGGGCGCGACCGGGACGGCCGAGCTCGCGTGCTGGACGTCGGACGGCCTGCCCGCGGCGGGCACGGTCGTCGGGATCGTCGACGGCGACGTGACCCACCCCGTCACGCTCACCGCTGCGCCGGTCGTCACGAGCGTGCGGTTCGCCGCGCCGCTGACGGCGACCGGGGTCGACGTCGCGACCCTCGCCCCCGTCCGCACGGGCCACCTCGACACGGTCGTGCGCGACGGTGCGGTCCTGCTCGCGACCGTCCCGCCCGGGGCCGGGACGCTCACGACGGCACCGGGCCAGTCGCTCGTCGTCGCCGCGCTCGAGGCCGTCGGCGACCCGCGGGACACGACGCTCGGGCCCGGCACGCTCCTCGTCCCGGCGCAGGAGACGCAGGACGTCGACCGCGGGCAGTCGCTCGCGAACCACGAGCTCACGCACACCGTGCAGTACTCGCGGTGGGGTCCGCTGTGGTTCTGCGCGTTCCCCATGCTCGCGCTCGAGCTGCCCGGCATCCTCGCGTCCGACGTGGAGCTGCCCGAGCTGTCGGCGTTCCTCGACGGCGAGGTCGCGGTGGGCACGGGCGCACTGTGGTCGCTCACGGTGGCGGACCGCCGCGGCGTCGAGCTGCACGACGGCGACACGCTCCAGGTCGTGCAGGGCGCGCGGGTCGTGGAGGCGACGGTCGCGTCGTCGTCGGGCGACGTGCTGCAGGTGCGGGTCGCGTCGGGCACGCTTCCGACCGGTCGCGTCGCGGTGCGCAAGCGGCAGAGCTCGCCCGGGTGGGAGGTGCCGATCGCGATCCTCGACGCGATGACGCACGGCGGGCTCGTGAACCTGCTCGCGGGCTCGACGTGGGGCGGCATCTTCTGGCTCGTCGGGAAGGCGGTCTACGGGCTCGGGCGCGCGATGATCGGCACGGGCGACCTGTTCGCGGCGCAGGTGGGCGACGCGACGACGCTCACGCTCACGAACACCGCCGACGCGGACCGGCTCCCCGCGAGCGGACGGTTCACGCTGCGGCAGGGCGAGGACACGGTGATCCGCACGGCGACGCGCACCGGGACGACGCTCACGCTCGCCGAGGCGGTGACGTTCACGGGCGAGGTGCGCGTGGGCGCGTACGACTCGCACGAGCCGGACAGCGCGTTCGACTGGTACTCGTACACGCCCGGGACGGTCGACGCCGCGAACCACTTCGCGGTGGACCTCGGCGCGGACCACGGGCTGTCCCCCGAGGACCGCGTCGTGGTGCGGTACCGCTCCGGACGGCCCGTCGCGACGGACGTGCTCGCGGTCGCCGGGCCGCGCGTCGAGCTCGCCGCGGCCGTGCCCGTGACGGGCGACGAACTGTCCGTCCGCGTCGCGAAGGTCGGCGCGAGCGACCCGCTCGGCAACGCCGACTCCGCCGCGATGGTCGAGATGGGCATGGGCTGGATGAAGTGGCTGTTCGACCCGTACGGCCAGATCGAGCCCGCAGCCGCGCCGGGCGACTGGACGCGCTGGCTGCTGCGCGTCATGCGGTGGCTGCTCGGCACGCAGAACTTCTCGCTGCTCCCGTTCGGCTACCTGTGGTGGGACCGCATGTTCCCGGGCGACGACAAGGCGCACACGTCGTCGATCGAGCAGGAGGCGTCGAGCGAGTCCGGCGATGTGTACTCCGCGCTCGGCCGCGTCACGGGCGACGTCACCCCGGGCGACGCGATCGAGCGTGCGAGCACGTTCGTCGGCGACGTCGTGCGGTACCGGTACTGGCCGGAGTGGTCGGGGACGACCTACGTCCGGACCGGTCGGCTCGACGCTCCCGGCGTCCACCAGACCCGTGACCTGCGGACCGTGCCGAACGCCGCCGCGGCCGGGGGTACGGGTGCGCTCAACGGCGCCACGGTCGTCGACCCGGCGGTGCCCGATCCCGGCACGTTCGTCGCGAGCGCCTTCACCGAGCGCGACCCGGACCCGCGTGCCGTGCCGTCGAGCGACCCGCTCGGGTTCACGAGGAGCGCGCTCGGCGCCGTCCCGGTCGGCCCGCGCGTCGAGCGCAACCAGGGCGTCTACGCGGCGTTCAGCCGTCCGGGCGCCCACCGGCTCACGGTCGCCGACGCGTCGCTCGGCCCGAGCGGCGCGACGCAGGCGCTCGAGGCGCACGCCGCGGGCAAGCAGACGCTGTGGTTCGACCTGACCGTCGCCGACGTCACCGTCTCGGCCGCGGGCCGCGAGCTCGACGCGTCCGCCCCCGGCACGAGCGACCACCTCGTCCTCGTGCCGTTCCAGTCCGTCGACGTCACGGTCGTCCCCGGTGCGCCGCGCGTGCACCGCGTGTCCGTCCTCGACCCGACCGGCGCCGTCACGGTCGCGGGCGCACGTCTGACGGCGTCCGGTCCGACGACCGCGCCCGTCCCCGTCGAGGTCAGCCGGCACTACGCCGTGACCGACGGCCGCTACGGCGGCGGGCTCGCGTTCGCGGGGCTGCACCTGTCCCGCGAGCTCGACGTGCCCGTGCGCGCGCTCACGGTCGAGGTGGTCACGACGCTGCCGGTCCGCGACGCCGCGCGCCCCGACGCGAACGAGATCACGACCCTCGCGCGCGACACCGACGCGTTCGTGCTCGTCCCCGCGCCCGTGACCGTCCCGCCCGTCGTCACGGGCGTCGACGGCGTGCCGCCCGCCGCCGGTGCCGCGGACCCCGTGTCCCGTGCGGACGCGCCCGACGCCGCGGCGTTCCTGGGGGGCGCGGGATCGGCGTTCCGCCTCCGGGTGCCGGCCGCCGAGCCCTCGGGCACCTACTCGTTCGCGGTCACCGTCGGGGACGGGGCGTCGTCGGCGATCCTGACGTTCCAGCTCACGGTCACCTGAGCACGATGCCCGGCGTCCGGGCGGGCCGCGCGGTCGTCGGGACGACGCCGTCGGGACGTGCGCGATCGTCGGGACGTGAGCGGTCGCCGGGACGTGCGCGGTCGTCAGGGCGCTCAGCCGTAGAAGACGCGCTCGACGACCGCGCGCGCCCGCCGGGCCGTGCGCAGGTACGTCTCCTCGAGCTCGCCGCCCGAGCCCGGCGGGTAGCCGATCACGCGCGCGAGGCCCGCGAGCGCCTGGTGGTCGTGCGGCAGGACGTCGGCGTGCGCCCCCTCGGTACGCCCCGTCCACAGCACGTTCGCGTCGCGCAGCCGTGACGCGAGCTCCCACGCGTGCACGAGCTCGGTCCGGTCCTCGGGCGTGACCAGCCCCGCGTCGCACGCGGCGGCGAGTGCGTCGAGCGTGCTCGTCGTGCGCAGCGCGGGTACCTCGTGCGCGTGCTGCAGCTGCAGGAGCTGGGCCGTCCACTCGACGTCGGCGATCCCGCCGCGGCCCAGCTTGAGGTGCCGCGCCGGGTCCTGGCCGCGCGGCAGGCGCTCGGACTCGACGCGCGCCTTGATCCGCCGCACCTCGCGCAGCGTCGCGGCGTCGAGACCGCCCGCCGGGTAGCGCAGCGGGTCGACGAGCGCGACGAACCGCTCGCCGAGCTCGTCGTCCCCGGCCACCGGACGCGCGCGCAGGAGCGCCTGGCTCTCCCACGGCGACGACCAGCGCGCGTAGTACTCGACGTAGGCGTCGAACGACCGGGCGAGCGGGCCGTTGCGGCCCTCGGGGCGCAGGTCCGCGTCGACCGCGAGCGGCGGCTCGGCCCCGACCGCGCCCAGGAGCTGGCGGAGCGTCGTGGCGACCGCGACGGCGAAGTCCTGCGCCGCCTGCGGGTCCGCCCCGGGCAGCGGGTCGTGCACGAACAGCACGTCCGCGTCGGACGCGTAGCCGAGCTCACCGCCACCGAGCCGTCCCATCGCGACGACGAGCAGGCGCGTGGGGCTCTCGGCGAGCCCGCGGGCCTGGCGCACGTCCCACTCGGCGACGCGCAGCGCACCGGCGAGCACGACGTCGGCCGCGGCCGTGAGGCTCTGGCCCGCTCGGGTCCCCGTGACCACGCCCAGCACGTCCGCCACGGCCGTGCGCGCGAGCTCGCGACGGCGCAGCCCGCGCAGGAGCGTGACCGCCACGACCGGGACGTCCGCGCGCGCGAGCATCGCGTCGACCTCGGCGCGCAGCCGGTCGCGACCGCGCGGTTCGAGGTCCGCGTCCTCGGCGAGCCACGTGACCGACTCGGGCGACCGGGTGAGCGCGGTGGCCACGTAGCGCGACGTGGACATCGCGTGCGCGAGCCGCTGCGCGGCCTGCCCCGAGTCGCGCAGGAGCTTGAGGTACCAGTGCGTCGAGCCGAGCTCGTCGGACAGCCTGCGGAACGCGAGCAGACCGCCGTCGGGGTCCGGGCCCTCGGCGAACCAGCCGAGCATGACCGGCAGGAGCTGGCGCTGGATCGACGCGCGTCGGGAGACGCCCTCGGTGAGCGCCGCGATGTGCCGCACGGCACCGGCCGGGTCGCGGTAGCCGATCGCCGCGAGCCGTGCGCGCGCCGCCTCCGGCGCGAGGCTCGCCTCCTCGTCGGACAGCCGGGCCGTCGCGGGCAGCAGCGGACGGTAGAACAGCTCCTCGTGCAGGTGCCGCACGTCACGACGCACCTGACGCCACCGGTCGAGGAGGCCCTGCGCACCCTCGGCGCGCATGCCGACCGACCGCGCCAGGCGCCGCAGGTCGGGCTCGGCCGTGGGCAGCAGGTGCGTGCGGCGCAGCCGGTGCAGCTGGATGCGGTGCTCGAGCAGGCGCAGGAACCGGTAGCAGACCGCGAGCCGCCCGGCGTGGTCCCGGCCCACGTACCCGGCCGCGGCGAGCGCGGCGAGCGCGGTGAGCGTCGAGCCCGAGCGGATGTCCTCGTCGGACCTGCCGTGCACGAGCTGCAGGAGCTGCACCGTGAACTCGACGTCCCGGAGCCCGCCCGCACCGAGCTTGAGCTGACGGTCCGCCTCGGCGGCGGGGATGTTGCTCTCGACCCGACGGCGCATCGCCTGGGCGTCCTCGACGAAGTGCTCCCGCTGCACCGCGGACCACACGAACGGCTGCGCCAGGTCGACGTACGCGGCCCCGAGCCCGCGGTCACCCGCGAGCGGTCGCGCCTTGAGCAGCGCCTGGAACTCCCACGTCTTCGCCCACCGCTCGTAGTAGGCGCGGTGGCTCGCGAGCGTGCGCACGAGCGGGCCGTCCTTGCCCTCGGGCCGCAGCGCGGCGTCGACGGGCCACAGCGCGGGCTCGCCCGACGGCGTCGAGCACGCGCGCGCGAGGCTCGTCGCGAGACGCGTTCCGGTCGCGAGCGCGTCCGCCTCGCTCACGCCGGAGCCGGGTGCGGGCTCGCACACGTACACGACGTCGACGTCGGACACGTAGTTCAGCTCGCGACCACCGGCCTTGCCCATGCCGATCACCGCGAGCCGCACGCCCGCGCCGTGGTCGGGCAGGTCGGCCCGCGCGAGCGCGAGCGCGGCCTCGAGCGCCGCCGACGCGAGGTCCGCGAGCGCCGCCGCGACGCCCGGCATCCGGTTCAGCGGGTCGGGTGCCGTGAGGTCCGTCGCGGCGACGCGCAGGAGCCGCGTCCGGTACGCGAGGCGCATCGCGTCGACGCCCGCGCTGCCGACGAGCGTCGCGACCGGGGCCTCGTCCTCGGGGTCCGCACCGACCGCGCGCAGCAGCTCGGCGCGCACCTGAGCGGCGGGCACGCCCGTGCCGGGGGTCGCGTCGACGACGACGCGCAGGGCCCCCGGGTGCGCACCGAGCGTGTCGCCGAGCGCGACCGACGCCCCGAGCACGGCGAGGAGCCGACGGCGGGGTTCGTCGTCGTGCTCGAGCACGTCCGTGAGCAGCTCCGCGAGCCCGCCGTCGCCGCGGACCGCACCCGCGAGCTTCGCGAGCGCGAGCAGCGCCGCGTCGGGGTCCGCGACGTCCGCGAGCGCTCCGACGAGCGTGGCGGCGGGGTCCGCGACCACCTGCAGCAGGGCCGCGTCCGCGAGCAGCCGCTCGGCGCGCGGGACGTCGTCGACGCCCACGCGGGTCAGCCGGGCGGCGAGCGACGGCCCGCGTTCGGTGCGTTCGCTCATCGTCGGCTCACAGGACGGGCAGGAACCGCTTCAGCTCGTACGGTGTGACCTGCGCGCGGTACTCGTCCCACTCCTGACGCTTGTTCCGCAGGAAGAAGTCGAACACGTGCTCGCCGAGCGTCTCGGCGACGAGCTCCGACCTCTCCATGACCTCGATCGCCGCATCGAGCGACTGCGGGAGCGGCTCGATGCCGAGCGCCCGCCGCTCCGCGTCCGTGAGCTCCCACACGTCGTCGTCGGCACCCTCGGGCATCTCGTAGCCCTCCTCGATGCCCTTGAGACCCGCCGCGAGCAGGACCGCGAAGGCCAGGTACGGGTTGGTCGCCGAGTCGACGGCACGGTACTCGACGCGCGCCGAGTTGCCCTTGCCCGGCTTGTACATCGGGATGCGCACGAGCGCCGAGCGGTTGTTGTGCCCCCAGCAGATGTAGCTCGGCGCCTCCGCGCCGCCCCACAGACGCTTGTAGGAGTTGACGAACTGGTTCGTCACGGCCGTGATCTCCGCCGCGTGCCGCAGGAGCCCCGCGATGAAGCTGCGCGCCGTGCGCGACTGCTCCAGGTGCGCTCCCGGCTCGTGGAACGCGTTGCGGTCCCCCTCGAACAGCGACAGGTGCGTGTGCATGCCCGAGCCCGGGCGGTCCGCCATGGGCTTCGGCATGAAGCTCGCGAACACGCCCTGCTCGAGCGCGACCTCCTTGACGACCTGGCGGAACGTCATGATGTTGTCCGCCGTCGTCAGCGCGTCCGCATAGCGCAGGTCGATCTCGTTCTGACCCGGGCCCGCCTCGTGGTGCGAGAACTCGACCGAGATGCCCATCGACTCGAGCATCGTGATCGCGGCGCGCCGGAAGTCGTGCGCCGTGCCGCGCGGCACGTGGTCGAAGTACCCGCCCTGGTCGACCGGGACCAGCGGCTGGCTCGGGTCGGCCGTCGGCTCGAACAGGTAGAACTCGACCTCGGGGTGCGTGTAGAACGTGAACCCCTTGTCGCTCGCGCGGTTGAGCGCGCGCTTGAGCACGTTGCGCGAGTCCGCGAGGCTCGGCTCACCCTCGGGCGTGAGCAGGTCGCAGAACATGCGCGCCGTGCCGTGCTGCTCGCCGCGCCACGGCAGGACCTGGAACGTGGACGGGTCGGGGCGCGCGATCATGTCGGCCTCGTACACGCGCGTCAGGCCCTCGATAGCGCTGCCGTCGAAGCCGATGCCCTCGCTGAAGGCGGACTCCAGCTCGGCGGGCGCGACGGCCACCGACTTGAGCGTCCCCAGCACGTCGGTGAACCAGAGGCGGATGAAGCGGATGTCCCGCTCCTCGACCGTGCGGAGCACGAACTCCTGCTGCCTGTCCATGCGGTACATCCTGCCCGATCCACCCCACCTCCATCCGCGTTCTCCCCCGCACACGCCGCACACCCACCGCGCCCCGCCTCCCCACGCCCCGCCTCCCC